>Ga0208156_1000829_pt1 | contig 10617 bp, 15 predicted proteins | sample 1_EtaG_FD_184073 | JGI IMG/M metagenome (GOLD analysis project Ga0208156, IMG submission 184073) | Marine viral communities from the Subarctic Pacific Ocean - 1_ETSP_OMZ_AT15124 metaG (SPAdes) (version 2) | ecosystem: Environmental > Aquatic > Marine > Oceanic | place: Pacific Ocean | collected...
TGGTACACCCATACATTGCCTATGATCTAAAAAGTGCAATAACTAATACCTATGCTAATCCAAACCCAACTGTAAATGCTAATCAAGCAATGCAAACTGGGTTCGTGGGAAGAGTTGGTGGAGCAAATGTTTACGAAAGTTCCAATATCTCCAACACAGGAGCGGCAGGTGATTATAAAGGTGCTTTATTTCATAGAGATGCTCTAGGTCTTGCTATCATGCAAGATGTCAAAATTGAAACTCAAAGAGATGCGAGTTTAAGAGCAGATGAGCTTGTAGCAACTGCGGTATATGGAGTTAGTGAATTACACGACACTTATGGTGTTGAATTGTATAACGATTCCTCTATCTTAGACTAATAAATAGTTACTAGAGGCGAGAAATCGCCTCTAGTGCAAAATAAAAAAGGAAAAACATGGTAAAAATAATATCCAATGTTACGTTTGTTAAATTAACAAACGGAAAAAAGACTATTGAAAGAAGTAAACTACAATATGAAGCCAATATAAAACACTTTGCGATGAGGGGTTTTAAATTAGTTTCAGATAAGGTAGAAGAAGTTAAAAGCGATGCTGAAAATATCGTTAAGTTAAAACCAAAAAAAAAAGGAAAAAAGAAATGACAAAATATTGGAAACTAATAAAAGATAATCGCAAGGTTGCGGTTATTCTTGTTATAGCAATTATTGTTATAGTAACTTTAATTAAATAACATGGCTAATCTTACGGGTTCAGATGTTATAGCGGCTTCCGATGTAACTGCTTATCAAACTGATGCATTTGATTTTGGTATTGCTAGTGGAGCAACAGTAGTAACTGATTGGTTAGCCCAAACTACCAATGACATTTTCAGAGATTTAAGAATTAAATGGTGGCCGATTTATAAATCAAATGTCTATACTGACATCACAGTTTTAAATACTGCTGAAATGGTTAATACTAAAGTTGACCTTGACCAATTTGAAAGGGCTGGGGTTTATCTATTTTTATCAAGATTTTTTTTACCAGCTTTAACTAAATTTAGACCAGAAGCAGATAAAGACCGATTTGAAAGAATGATTGAGTTTTATTCTTCAGCTTATCTTAAAGAATTTCAATCAATATTAGACGATGGGGTTAGTTATGATAGCGATGCTGGTGGAACAATCTCTGCTAGTGAAAGAGAACCTTTGCATAGCTATAATCGTTTGACTAGATAATGGCTGTTCAAGTTAAGGTAAAAACGAATCAAAAATTAGTAGCAAAAAATTTCAAAAGACTTGCAAAGAAACTCCCTCGATTTATTGATAAAGGACTCCTACAAGCTGGATTTCATTTATTAGATATTATCAGAACTAAAACTGCCAGTGGACAGGACTTTAGGGGTAGTTCTTTTGCACCTTATTCAGAGGGTTATTTAAAACAGCTACAAAAAGAGGGTAAAAAAACAGTAGTAGATTTATTCTATTCAGGTCGAATGTTAGGTGCTTTAACTCCTAGCGGAAAAACTGTAAGAAAAATAGGCAATAATATTGTTGGTGTTTCTTTCTCTAATTCCCAAATGCAACAAAGGGCATTATTTAATCAAGTGTTAAATGAACCTAAAAGAGAATTTTTTGGCTTTAATTCAACAACAGAAAATATTATAGGTAAAGCATTTAATAGATTTGTAGAAAAACAAATAAGGGCAACAAGAATATGAGTGCAAGAGAAAACATAGCAGATAATATTAAAACAGTTATTGACGCAATCAGCAGTCCTGATGTTAAGCTTTGCACTAGACAGCCTTTTGAACTGGAAGAATTATCACAAACACAATATCCGGCAGTGATTGTTCAAACCTCCGAAGAATTAAGGGAAGATCAAGAATTAGGAAGTGGTGCTAAAACTAGGACAGGCACTATTGATTTTGTGGTATTGGGCTTTGTAAAAGGTTCTAATACCAATATAGATACATTAAGAAATGCTTTAATAACAGCTATTGAAACTGCTTTGGAAACTGATATTACTAGAGATTCTAATGCTATCGACACAGAAGTTGTCCAAGTCGAAACCGATGAGGGTACTTTGTTTCCGGTAGGTGGGATTAGAATGGTTGTAAGATGTATGTATAAATATAGTGCTGGAACTCCATAATGGAAAAAATATTAGATAAGATAATTAAAAAGATCACTCAAATAGAAAAATTGCGTGATAAAGAATCTTTATTTTGCGAAGAGATCAAAGATTTAATAGAAGATATAAGAGAAGAATATTCCGAATCCGAAGATGAAGATTTTGATACTGAAGATTTAGAGGAAGATGAACTTGACGAAGAAGATGAAAAAGAATAAAAGGATTTATGGCTAAAGATATTAAATTATATAAAGATGGGAATGAGGTTATTATTAACGAAACTCAACTTGAAAATTTTTTAGCTTTAGGCTGGAAACAAGAAAAACAAAACAAGCAAACAAGTAAAAAGGATACTAAAACATGGCAACACATCACGGAAAAGAAGGAGTCGTAACTGCTGGTGGAACTGGTGTTGGGGAACTGACAGGGTTCACTTTAGAAACTTCTGCAGATGTTGTAGAAGATACAGCTTTAACAGATGCAACTAAATCATTTGTAGCTGGAAGAACATCATTTTCAGGAACTTTAGAAATGAATTATGATGAAACTGATTCTCCACAACAAACTTTAACAGTAGGAAGTTCAATAGCTTTTGTACTGTTACCAGAGGGTAATACATCAGGAGATGAAGATTTTACAGGAACAGGAATTATAACTGGAATGTCAGTTAATAACTCTATGGATGCAATCATTTCAAGATCAGTTACTTTTCAAGGTACAGGAGCATTAACAAGATCAACTGTATAACTTAATTTATGTCAGTAATTGATAGAGTTAAAACACATTTTGAAACTCTGCAAACAATTACTATTGAAGTGGAAGAATGGAAAGACGAACATGGTAATCCATCTGTCTTTTATTCCGAACCTTTAACTCTTGAAGAAAAAAATAAGATTTTTCAAAAATCCAATAACTTCCAAGACTTAACTGTTTTGGTTGATCTATTAATTATGAAACTTCAAGTTAAGGATGACAAAGGCGAATTAAAAAAAGCTTTTGAACCTGAAGATAAATTCTCTTTAAGAAAAAAAGCAGATTCAAATGTTATTGCAACAATAGCCAATAAAATCCTTGCTGACATTAATTACGAGGTGGCCGAAAAAAAATAGTTAGCGATCCTGAAACAAGGTCGCTTCTTGTTGTAGCTGACCGACTCCACATTACCATCCAACAAGTTTTACAAATGCCAGTCAGCCATTATAATCTTTGGTTAGCTTACTTGAAAAAAGAACAAGATGAGTATAAAAGCCAAGAGAGGATGGCTAAACATAAAAGATAACAAATGGCACAGAAATTAAAAATAGACATAGTAGCAAAAGATAGGTCGAAACAAGCCCTACAAGGTTTGCAAGGTAGCTTGGCAAGAGTAAAAGCTTCTGTTTTTAATTTAAGAAATGCCTTTATCGGTTTAGGTGCTGGTCTTGTTATTAGAGGTATTGTTAAAGCTGGTATTCAAGTTGAAATGCTTGGTGTCCAATTAAAGAGTTTAATGGGAGGTGCTAAAGCTGGAAAAAAAGCACTTAAAGATATTCTTGATTTTGCAAAAACAACTCCCTTTGAACTACAAAATATTCAACAAGGTGTAACTTCATTAGCAACTGTTAGAAAACAAGCCTCTGCCGCTGGGATAGATTTTAAAGAATTAATGACTATCACAGGAAATACCGCAACCTTATTAGGTGGAGATTTTGCTTTAGCGGCTACACAAATCCAAAGGTCATTCGGTTCTAGTGTTGGTGCGGCTGACTTATTTAGAGATCGTGGTGTATCGGCTATGGCTGGATTTACTGCTGGAGTTTCTTATAACACTAAACAATCAATAGAGGGATTAAGTAACGCATTTGGAACTGGAGGAGAATTTGGTTCTTTAATGGGAGATTTAGCTAAAACTCTCTTCGGTACAATTTCAAACTTAAAAGATGCCCTATTTAGATTTCAGGTTTATATATCCCAAGCTTTTTTCGGAGAACTTAAAAAACAATTTGGAGATTTAAAAGTAACTATTGAATCTAACGAAGAAAAAATCAAAAGTTTTGGTATAGCGGTTGGACAAGTTTTTTCTTCTGCAATTAGAAGTGCTTCAGTTGCTATGAAATTCTTTGCTGATAATATTAGAATTATTATTGAATTATTTAGACTATGGTTAGCACTAAAATTAGTTGGATTCTTTTATAATTTAGCAGTAGCAATAGGAGTCGCAAAAGGTGCTATGCTAGGATTTAATGCCGCTGTTAGAAAAAATCTTTTAATCGGTGCGGCAATTATAGTTATATCCAATTTAGATAGGATTATTAACAAGTTAAAAGAAATATTAAAATTAACAGGAGAAGAAGTACCTGAAAAACCTAAAGATGGGGATAAGGAAATAACTATTAAAGCTGGAAAAGCAGAAACAGTTATTGAGGCAATAAGAAGAAATTTAAAAATGGTTAAAGATGATTTTTTTTCCATTAACAAAGATGCTTTAGGAAAAATGCACACTAAATTAACAACTATTGGAGGAACTATTGCCAAAGGATTAAATGAGGGAATTAAAAAATTCTCTGATGGTTTAGCACAATCTATTATACTGGGAAAAAATTTAAGTGAAGTTATGAAACAAATGGTAGATCAAATTTTAATAAAGATTTTATCTTTTACTATTGAATTGGTCATAAGAAAACAAATTGAGTTATTCCTTGAAAAGAAAAAAACAAATGAAATGAAAAACCAACTTAAAATTCAAATGGCTATGATGGCTATGTCAGGTAATCCAATGGCACTTTTGGGATTTGCTGGTTTCCAACATGGTGGAGCAGTATCAAAAGGAAAGCCAGTTCTTGTAGGAGAACGTGGGCCTGAATTATTTGTTCCCAACACCTCTGGTCAAATAACTCAAAATGCAAGAGGAACTGGCGGAGGAACTACTAATGTCAATTTTAGCATAACAACTTTAGATGCAAGTGGATTTTCAGAAATGTTAGTTCAAAACAGAGGCACAATTTCTGCAATTATTAATCAAGCTGTCAATGAGAGAGGAGCAAGTAACATAGTCTAATGAGTGGTGCATTTCCAATATCCAACGCAAAATTTGAAACAATGGGCATTAAGTCCATACAGAATACTATTATCTCAAAATCCGATAGTGGTAAAAGATTAGCAAGACAAGTTGATGGACAACGATGGGGTTTTTCCATTTCCATTATTACATCGACTCGTTCAAATGTTTATGGAGAGTTAATGGCTTTTATGGTTAAGCAAAGATCAGGCAAAGAAACTTTTACGATTATCCCTCCTGAAATTAGTGATGCTAGAGGAAATGAAACAGGAACAATTTTAGTTGATGGAGTTCACGCGGTTGGAGATACCACAATAGATTTAGATGGATTTGATGATGATGGTGCTGGGAGATTTTTAGCGGGGGATTATATTAGATTCAATTCCCATAGTAAAGTCTATATGATTGTTTCTGATGTTACCAGTTCCAGTAGTGCCGCAACGATTACAATCGAACCACCTTTAATAACAGCTTTGGCAAACAATGGTGTGGTTACTTATGATAGTGTTCCTTTTACAGTTTACTTAACTTCCGACATTCAGGAATTTGGATCGTCTGGAACAGATAAAGATGGAAATTTATTATACAAATATGAGCTTGATGTTGAAGAAGCATTATAATGAAATATCTTATCAAGCATTGGTTAAATGTGGATTGTCTTGCGGAGGCAATAGCAGATGAAAGTGAAATTAATGCACACACAAAGGATTTAAAAGAATATCAAACTCCAAATAGTAAATTCAAATTTAAAATGGTAGAAGATAGTGATAAATTATTAAGAACAACATTTGAACAATATGACAAGAAGCCTAACATCACCAGTCAAGACAGAACTAGGAGCAAGTGAAATACGACCAGTTCATCTTATTACTATCAGTTTCGGTACTCCTGTTAATATTACAGATTGTTCATTTGATTTAACTTCTTCAATATCAGGTTCTTCCGTTACCTATTCTGCCTCTAAATTTATAATGGGCATTTCAGATTTTACAGAAGAAACCGATATATCCAAACAATCCTTTGACCTGACTTTATCAGGTGCAGATCAAACTTTTATTTCAGTATGTTTAAATGAAAATATAGTCAATGATGGAGTGGTTGTTTATAGAGGCTTTTTAAATGACAGCAATGCCTTAATTGCCGATCCATTTCTTTTATATAAAGGAACAATAGATACTTTCGGAATTTCAGAATCAGGAACGGGAAGCAGTGTTACATTAAGGATTGTTTCTCATTGGGCGGATTTTGAAAAAATGAATGGAAGAAAAACAAATAACATTTCACAGCAAAGATTTTTCAGCACAGATGTTGGAATGGATTTTAGCAGTGAAACAGTTTTAGATATTAAGTGGGGTAGAGCATAATGAGTTTCAATCCTATCAAGTGGGTTAAAAAAGCTGGTAAAAAAGTTGTCAAAACAACAATTAAAATTGCCAAAACATTTATATCTTGGCTAGTACCCCAACCTGACATACCTGATTTTGGAGATAGTGAATTTGACGATTTTGAAAAAGGTATTCTATTAAATAAACAATCCAACGATGCAAGTATTCCTGTTATTTATGGAACTCGCATGACTGGTGGTGTTAGAGTCTTTTTAGAAAGTTCAGGGGCTGACAACGCAAGTTTATATATGGCACTTGTTTTATGTGAGGGAGAAATAAACGATATTACTTCAATTAAAATAGATGATAAAACGGTTACTTGGTCAGGCGATCTTGCAGATAATTCACAAGTTACAGTTAATACTTCAGATGGAAATTTTTATAAAGATTCAGCAAGTTTAATTACAGTAGAACCTCATTATGGTACGGATGCCCAAAGTGCCTCGAGTCTTTTGTCAACTTTGTCTAGCTGGGGATCGAATCATAAACTTTCAGGTCTTGCGTATCTGGCATTAAAATTTACTTGGAATCAAGATGCCTTTCAAGGTGTTCCAAAAGTTCAAGCTGTTGTTCAAGGAAAAAAAGTAGTTTCTTATGATGTAAGTTCGGTAGCACAAACTGCGGCACATTCAGATAATCCAGCTTGGTGTCTATTAGATTATTTAACCAATGCAAGATATGGAAAAGGACTTGCAATTGGAGATATTAATATTCCAAGTTTTTATACAGCATCAGGAGTTTGCGATACTAATGTTACTCCTTATACTGGTGCAAGTGTGATTGACATCATGGATTGCAATGCAATTCTGGACACCTCTAAAAAGGTTATGGAAAATGTAAGGGAAGTTATAACTGGTTGTAGAGGATATTTAACTTTTACTGGTGGCGAATATAAATTGCTTATTGAAACAACTGGTTCTGCAAATATCACTTTAACCGAAGATGATATTATTGGAGGATATAATTTATCAAGCGAAGATAAAAATTCTAAATACTCAAGGGTTATAATTTCTTTTGTTAATCCTGATCGTAACTGGCAAGTTGACGAGGTTCAATGGCCTGAAGTCGATGACAGTGGTTATGCGGCCGCTGACCAACACGCAACAATGAAAGCCGCTGATGGAGGTTTCTTATTAGAGGGAAGATTTGACATGAAAACTTTGACCTCACCTTATCAGGCTTTAGAAATGGCAGAGGTCATTTGTCGAAGATCAAGAGATGCATTAAAACTGGATATTATTTGTGGTGGCGATGCTTATGATCTTGCTGTTGGAGATATAGTGGCGATAACTCATTCCAGTATTGGATTCTCGTCCAAAGATATGAGAGTGGTTGGATTTACTTTCAACGAGGACTACACCATAGGACTTTCTTTAATTGAACATCAAAATGCTCACTATACTTGGGCAACTAAAACACAAGCGACAACAACACCATCAACAACTTTACCCGATCCTTTTTCTGTTGTTGCTCCAGCTTCAGTTACATTAACTGATGAATTAGTAGAGTATTCAGATGGAGTAGTTTTAACTCGTTTGAATATTGTAGTCGGAGCAAGTACAGATAAATTTGTTCAATACTATCAAGTGGAAGCTAAACAAAGTACAGAATCAGATTATAAAATTGTAGCAAAAGGAACTCAATTATACCATGAAATGTTAAATGTAGTTGATGGAAAGATTTATAATGTAAGGGTTAAAGCAATTAACGCATTGGGAGTTTCCTCAACTTATACTTCTTCAAACCGAACTATTGTTGGTGCTACTGCGACTCCTGAAGATGTATCTACTTTAGCAGTATCAATGGTTGGTTCAAATCAAATGCAGTTGCAATGGACACCAGTTACAGATTTAGATGTTTCATACTACGCAATCAGGTATCAAGATGTAACAAGTGGTGCTGGTTGGAACTCATCAACAAATTTGACACAAGTTGTTAGAAGAAAATCAAATAGTGTTACCCTAAATTCCAAAGAGGGAGCGTATCTTATTAAAGCGGTGGACAAACTCGGTAACGAATCAGATAACGAGGCAATCGTCTACACGAACATTTCAGGACTTGAACATTATACAAATGTAGGAACTTATAATGAAGAAACTGCTTGGAGTGGAACATTTGATGAAGATTGTGTTAAGGGTATGGATTCAAATGATAACAAAATTGCCACATTAGAAACCGTTACTTTATTCGATTCGACCGTGGGAGATTATGATGATGCAGAGGGAGTTTTTGATTTAGGTGGAACGGATGCTACTTCCAATCCAACTTATTATGACTCAAATATTGAATCTTCAGGAAGCTATATAGGAGCAAATACCATTTCATTAGATGCTGTTTATGATGCAACTTTTCAAACAACAATAGATATGGTTACAAACGATTTGTATGATTTGGTAGATTCTGGTCGTGGAGCTTCACTCTGGGATAACGCAACTGGCCCCATAGATGGAACAGCTCCCTCAAAATGTGATGCTTTTCTTCAAGCTGGTTCAAGTGAAAGTTCTTTAGGTGCGATTACAAGTTATGCAGATGTTTCACAACAAGCGACTTTAAAAGGAAGATATTTTAAATTTAGATTAAAATTGACGAGTGATGACAACAATGCTAGACCTGAAGTTTCCAGTATGCAAATTGTATTAGCTTTAGAAAAAAGACTGGAAAGTGGAGAAGATGTGGTTAGTGGTGCTGGAGCAAAGGCGATTACTTATACTAACGCATTTTACGCAAGTCCAGCAGTTGGGATAGCCGCACAAAATATGGCAACAGGAGATTATTATACAATAACCAGTAAAACAAAAACAGGATTTACTATAACCTTTTATAACAATTCTGCGGTAGCACAAGACAGAACCTTTGACTATGTTTCAAAAGGATATGGTTTGAAATCTTAAAACTAATGGTATAAAAGAATAAAAAGGAATTAAAAAATTATGAGTACAGTTTCAGATTATAGTTTGGCGAATCAAGGTTTCTCGGCTTTTCGTTCAGAACTGAACGATATTCTTGGAGCAATCAACACACTTAACGCAACCACTTCCGCACCAGCTTCAAAAGCGGCTGGTAGTTTATGGTTGGACACGACTTCGGCAACAACACCAACTTTAAAATTTTACGATGGATCAGATTGGATTTCACTTTGCACCTTTAACTATTCGGGGAACACTGTAAATTGGTTGGACAATACTGTCACTGCTGATTTAAGTGGGGATTCAAGTCCACAATTAGGTGGAGATTTAGATGTCAATGGACAAGATATAGTTTCAACTTCCAATGCCGATATAGACATTATTCCAAATGGAACAGGCGATGTTAATCTTGGAGCAGATACAGTTCAAGTTGGCGATAACAATGCCGATGCAACAATCACCACGCAAGGCACAGGAGATTTAACTTTAAATACAAATAATGGTTCAAGTTCTGGAAATATAACTTTAGCTGATGGAGCCGATGGAAATATAGATTTAACAACAAATGGAACAGGAGTAATTAATTTTAATGATCTACCTTTAATTCCACAACAAGCATTAACTTCAACTTCAAATGCTGTAGCTTGGGATATTCAAGCCAAACCAAACGCATATCATTTAACAACAGAAAATACGACTTTCTCTGCACCGACTAATGCAGTTGAAGGAGCATTTATTTGTGTAGAGATTAATTATAATGGATCACACACAATTTCGTGGGATGCAATTTTTAATTTTGCCGCTGATACCGCTCCGACTACAACAGATACAGATGGTAAAACGGACATTCTTTCATTCAGATACAATGGAGCAATTTGGCAAGAGATTGGTAGAACTTTAGATATACCTGAGAGTTAGGAGATAATATGTGGGCAATAGTAAAAGATAACGAAATAACAGAAACATTTAGCAATCTAAAAGGATTGGTTATTGATAATATTCAATATTCAAGAAATATATTTTCTTTTAGATGGAGTGAAGCTGAAAGAAATGCGATTGGTGTTTATACAATAGTACGTGATAATTCAAACAAGAAAGATGATTCACTTTATACCAATACCGAGGTTTCCTATGCCTTTGCAGATGGAAAAGTTACAGCAAGTTATGGAACTGCAAATCCAAAAGAACTAGAGGAT
>Ga0208156_1000830_pt1 | contig 10608 bp, 5 predicted proteins | sample 1_EtaG_FD_184073 | JGI IMG/M metagenome (GOLD analysis project Ga0208156, IMG submission 184073) | Marine viral communities from the Subarctic Pacific Ocean - 1_ETSP_OMZ_AT15124 metaG (SPAdes) (version 2) | ecosystem: Environmental > Aquatic > Marine > Oceanic | place: Pacific Ocean | collected...
GTTAACTCTACATTGTATGTACATATTAATTGATGATGATCTTTTTCATTCTGAAATACATAAACTTTATCAAACAAAATATCATTACATTCTATAATTAAATCTATTATATCATATAGTCTATTTCTTTTTGCGAAAGTACAGAGTAGTTGTGTTTTCATTTTAAGCCTTTAACACAATCGAATCGCCGGTTGGTGTAACTTCAGCTCCCAATGCATCCATAAAAAATTCAAATCCCTTTTTCAAATATTCATATAATGTACCAAAAACTTTATCTTTTAAATTTTCCCAAAAATTACTAATTGCATTTTCAAGTCTTTTAAGAACCTTTTTAGCCATTTTCTTTATCGCACTAACTCCCTTTTTAAGTTTAGCTCCCATTTTAGAGAAAAATCCTTCCATTAAATAAAGTTCATTTAACATTTCATTACAATGATTAATTTCTTCTTGTAATACTTTTATTTCTCCATTTAATATTTTATTTATATCATATTCAAATAAAGTACCATAATTTTGTTCTGATTCAGTCAAGAGATTACCATCTTTCTCTAAATTATTTTGTAATAATCTTAATGCAGTAAATTTACTCTGACCACTTGATTTATATCCAAGATTTACCGATACGTCTCCAACTTTACTCTTAGCCCATGCTATATTCATATCTATTGGTTTTTGAACACCACTTTTTCCAAAATATAAAAGTTTATTCGCCGACCCATGTGATGATCCTTTATCAGCCTTTCCACTATGATTATGATTACCTTCAAACTTATAGTATCCACTACCTGCTTCGTATACAATCCATTTTGTAAAATCTTTAGATTCAAACACTTTTATTACTTCTTTCTCTAACTCTACATGAATTTGATTTAAATCAATAACCTGTTTTGCTTCTTTGCCCAATTCTTTAGGTAATGTCCCAATATAATCTTCTAACCATTTATCCATTGATTTACCTTGTTTTGAAACACCAGGTATCTGCCAATTTTCCCATTTTGAAGAAGTTCTATCAATCATAGCCGCTTCCATAGCTTCCCATTTAGCATGTCTCTCCAATCCCCATTGAATTGAAGTTCCTTTTTTTATTGTTCTTTTTCCGGTTATTATTTCGTAAATTTCTTTATCATCATTTGATGGTTTCTTTACCTTTTCTATACCTGCTGTTATTTTTTTAATAGCGGCTACCAATTTCGTATCTTTAATTCTCTCTGTAACATACCATTTACCAAATTTTTTCTTAATATCACGAGTTCCAGTATCTCCAGTAACTTTACCAAATTCCTTTTCCATCTTTGCAATTAATTCCGCAACCTTTTTTTCCAATGGTGTCTTTTGTGTTCCTGCCGAATCACCCATGTAATGTTTAAGAGCTCCATAAAAAACTCCAGTAGAATCACCTACCTTACCACTCATTAATTGAGAACCACCTTTCTTTTTAACTGAAATATCATTACCTGATTCATCATATATGTCTGATTTAGCAGTTTTATTAACATATCCAGCGGCTTTGTCTGCCTTTATAGAAAAAGAAACTGCTCCAGAATGGTTTAATGTTCCGACACCATCTACTTGTCCAGTTGCTTTCGTACCAAATGTTTCTTCCATATGTCCAGCAAAATTGTTATACGTTTTCATATTACTAATACCATAATCAGAGGCTTTCGCTAAAGCATCCGCGTGATTTCCTTTATGTACTTTAAACGTATTATGCCAAAGTACTATTCCTTCTTCATATCTAGCCGCTTGTGAAGGTGCACCATCTCCAGTACTTTTACTCCCAGCACCATTTAATTTAAAATGTATCCATTGATTTGGGCCATTTTTTTGTTTACTTTTCTCTATTATTGTATTTTTTGTTTGTACCGCTATATACATAAAAGTATTACTAACACCATCACCACTTTTAGCAAAATAACTTGGTGTTTTCATATCTGCCTTAGATTTTGTATTTATTAATACCGCATCAATAACATAATCTTTTAAACCACTTTTAATTTTCTTAACAACTTTATTAAATAAAACTTCATCATCTGGATCAGGTACAAGCCACAATTCTGGCCCCGCTTGTGCATTTAATTCTTTAAAGTTAGATACTACATAATCTCTTATTTTTATACGGATAGCAGCCATTGATAATTGTGGTACTTCACCTTCACCAAGTAACTCCAATGGGTGTTCCATATTATATAATAACTCATAAGTAATTTCAACCGGCCATTTATAATCAGTTAATACAGATTTTAATACTGTAAGATCACTATAACTTTCAATATCAGGAAGTCCATCATGACCTTCTATTAATGATAACCTATAAGACCACTCATCAACTATTTTTGATATATTTGTATTCATGCTAATTTCTCTGTAATGTCTTTCATATGATGATAATTAGTTCCTTTGCTTACTTTTGTAGGATATTTACCATTTTGCTCAATAATACTTTTTACCATTTTTAAAAACTTAGTTCCATCGTTCATATTAAAGTCAAACAAAAAACTATCGTAACTATATAATACCAATTTGCTTTCATACTTAAATTCCTTTAGATGAGAAATTAAATCTGTTAACATTCTCATATTATTTTCCGTCTCTGTCAATTGAATAAGGTAATTAAATAACTTATTCTTATTCATATTTGATAAATTTTTCCTGTATATCTTCTTACTATAAATATTAGAAGTTATAAAATCTTCTTTTTTATAACCATTCCAAATTTCATTAATATAATCATGAACTTTACTGAAAAATGGATTCATTTGAACTACTTCTATTGGAATACGACCGTACAGATATTTAAATGAACGATTTTTTGACTCATTATAATCACACCCATAAAATTTAGCCATATGTTCGTGAACTGAACCTTTAGGAAATTCATAACCTATTAAATTACCAATCAATCTTAAATGATATGCATCATAATCAAACTCAACTAACATACCATCTGTACCAAATCTACTTATATATGGTTTCCTACTACCATCTGTTTTATTTAATGCTGCAAAATTAACACCACCATATCTGTTTGATGGGCGACCTGTTGAAGTATACAAATTATACTCACTATACACCGTATCATTTACAGTTTGTAATCCTGATGACTCTAAGTACGTTAAGTTATCTATAACATTTTCATTATATTCTTTATGAACTGGCAAATTAATATGCTTTTTTAATTCATTTGAAAGTTTTCTGCAATACTCTAAGTGTTTCATTGTAGGTATAATTGAATTCAAATTATTTCTATTATAAAATTTATTATTAAAAAAGTTATGTGTTAATGTAGAAATGTCATCTACATTTAATGGTACATTATACTCCATATAATATTGAAGATTTACATCTATCACATTTTTCAAATGAATAGCATGTAATAATTCCTTTTTATTAAATGTATACTTTTTATTGTCTGAGTTGAGTTTATCAAGGTAGGATATATCAAGATTAATTGTCTCACTATGACTAAATGGTAACATATAATCTTTACCGTCAATGAAGGATATATAAAGAAGTGATAATGTATTTTCTTGCGGATGCAAGTTAGTATCAGAAAAGATTGGTATTACTATACAATCCTCTGACTTGAATTTACTATGAAACCTGCGAAACTGATTTACTGTCTCTATTATCATTATAACCTTTATAATATATAGTATACTAAATTATGTTAAACAGTCATTATTTTTTACTCCCGTAAGCTTCTTCCTTTTGATGTAGGTTGTCTCTTTGGAGTACTTCTAATTCTACTCTTTGAAGTTTTATCCTTTAATCCTCTGTTAACTGACTTAAATGGACTTAATGACTTTTCCATTCTATCCTTCGGTCTTCCTCTACCAGTTTGAGTTGATAACTTTTTTCTCCGTATACTTACAGTATTACGGGTTTCTGCTGGTGCTGAAATTGTTGGTGCTAATATTTTCTTTTTTGCTGGCAATCGAGGATTTCTAACTTTAAACCCTTTAGGTTTTGATAACCTAACCAAAGGCATTGGTGGTAATGGTGGTATATCTGCTGGTGGTTTTGGTTTAGGAGCTTCAACAATTGGTGGTGCTTTAAATACTTTAAGTTTTTCTAATCTTTCACTAACTACATCACTATAGTTTGGAGCATCACTTTCCCAAAATTCTAAAGGATCTAAATTAGTAGCTATATTAGAAATATCCCTTGATGCTAATGTAAATGCTGCTAAATTACTTTTTTCTATTTCATCTCTTGTTCCACTTAATCTCCATTTAACTGATGTTTTATCATAATTCTCATGCTTACCATTAAAAGTTTTTTCTTTTATTTCTATAGGTGTTGACATAGGATTAGATTTTAATTTAGCAAAATACCTTCGAGTATAACCTGTTTCTAAATCACCTTCAGTTAATTCAAAAGAATGTGCATCTAAATACTTTTCACGTTTAGCAGGAAAAACATTTATATACTGTGAAAATATAGATTCATTCTTACGTCTAGTCATTAGTTTAGATAAAAGTGGATGATGTTCAGGTCCAGTCATATAATATTCTTTTTTATCTACTGTATAGTGTATATGGTAAGGAACTCCTTCTCGCACTAATCCACCAATTTCAAACTGAAACTCTCCTTCCTTAGTAATAAGATTTTCTATAGTTCTTTCTGTCATATCAATTATTTTTTCTATAGTTGGCATAATTTATTTCTCTGTTTCCATTTCTTTTATAGCATCCCCAATCTTTCCCAATGCTACTCTTATTTGTCCAGTTATTCCAACGTCCCAACCTTCAGCACTTACAGTATGTTCTAATGACTTTACTTGGAATACACAAGTTCTCTTATATACTTCAGGTAAATAATCAGAAGTAAATACATTTCCAGGATATATTCCCCCAATACCATCTAATGTTATAGATAAATCTATTGGTACTAATGTATCTTGTTTAGCCTTAGAAGGTTTTTCGTCTGTTCCAGGTTCTCCATGTATTAAAGCCTTCATTTTTTTCATAATATGATCGTGCATGTTACCAAATTGATTATATATATGAAGTTTAGCAGGTAAAGTAGATTTCTCACCTGTATTAGGATCTTCAGCTCCCAAATTATTTATTTTTCCTATAAGTTCTGTAAACTCTGTATCTGACATAACATCTGGACTAACCGTCTTTTTTTGTGCAGTACTTTTAGATTCTACATTCGTTACTACTTCATCTGAATCATCTGGTGTTAATGCACCCAATTCAGGGCCCTTATCTAAAGTTATAGGTGGTATTTCCCATACTTCTTTTCCATCTAAACCTTGCTCTTTCACCAACGTATTTGGATCTAAAAGACCAAAGTTTTTAAATTTCCATCCTTGCTTCATTGGACCTAAAATAGGATCTTTCTTATTCTTAAATGCAGCTCCCGCTCCTTCACCACTTGGATCTTCTTCTCCTACTCCTTCACCACCTGTATTCCTACCATACATAGCAGCCATTGCCATAGCTGAAGGTAATTTAGCTTCCATTGTCTGCGCTTTTGTTAACGTATCTTCTTTCCAAGTTTTAAACTTAAATAATCTTCCCTGCACTTCACCATCTTCAAATCTACTTTCATCATCCAACAAACTACCTACAGAAGCATTAACATAATTTAAATCAATAACCATCATTCTACCAGTATTATTTTGATCATTAGTTATAGAAAAATCCCACAGATTCATATCTCTATTTATTTCTGTAAATAAATTTTTTAATCCAGCTTCTACAGTTGAAACATCACCAAATGCTCTTTCTATAGTTTCCCAATGAAGAAGTATATTTCTTAAATAACCACCATCATTAGGATTATCAGATACTGCAAAGTTATCATAATCTTTAATAACTTTAGCAGCTAGTGCTCTTGTAATACCCTCATGAAAATCATCCCCTATAAACGATCCCTCTACAAGCGCTGTTACAGCTGCTTTACCAGTTGCTAACAATTCCGTTAATGCATCAGCTAATTTATCTAAACCAAGAGATTGTACAATTTTCAATTTCCAACCACTCAACTCAGGTTCCGTTTCACCCTCTGTCCTCTCTGCATCTGGTATGTTTTCTGCTGCACGATTTATTTCTTCAGCAAGCGTAGTATCTTCTATATGTTCTGCAGGCCACTGTCCAGGTAATATAAAAGACTTTCTATCAGTTGTTAATAATCTATCGTGGTTTGTTATTATTACACTTTTACCATCAATTATACTTCTCATATCAGAAAGTATTATTCCTTTAGATTCATTAACCTTTGAAAGAAATTTACTTATAATATTATCTTCCATCCAACCCCAAGTAACATAAGGACCAATATCTGCATCTGAATGTAAAAGGTTTCCCTCTTTTTCCATTTTTAACACACCTTTAGGATTTTTTGCTGCATATTTTTCTAATTGATTAGATAAATCTTTTATATATTTTGGCATTGTAACCTTTGGAACTATTGCATAAGTTGTCGTTGTATCACCTTCTGTTACTACTTTCTTTTCCATAGTAGTGTAATCTAAATCTAAGGTTTGTTTTACCTTATTATCAATCATACTTACACCCAAAGATGTTATATCAGTAACACAATCAAATCCACCATCATCTCTAAGAGTCCAAGTATAATTTTTTATAATGCCACACATAGCATCATAATTTCCACCATTTTCAAAAATCTTATTCTGTATATTAGTATAACATTGACCTTCTTTAATCTGTTCCATTGTAAATTCTTTACCTTTAATTGTATCAGAAGTCCAACCCCATTCTAAAAGTACAGTTGTTCCGTGTGATAAAAAGTAAGGAGTAAGTCTATCTAAATCAGCTAAACTATAACACGTCCAATTTACTGTTGCATTTCTAATTGCTTTCATTCCACCAGCATAAGTAGAACTTAAACCTTTAACACCAGCCAGTGGTCGAAAAGGAGAATCTACCATTTCACCTTCACCATCTGTGATTGGTTGAGTGTACATTTCATTAAAACCGTGCTTCATTTTTGAAAATGATTGATCACCATCTGGATCTAACATTTCACCACCTAACATAACAGCACCTTGACTTTTGTTTTTTTTATCTTCAACTGGAGAAGTCATTTTAATCCATACTGTTCCAAGAGGATAAAAATCAGCTGCAAGTTCATTAGATTTTGAAGTTACAGAATCTTTTGCACCATGTAAAACTGTTTTTGCAATTGAAGCTTCTCTGAAATGTAACTCTTTTCGTATACTTTTATTTATAGGATTTAACTGAAGCATGTTTCATCCTTATATTACTATTTTACCATTTAGCTTCTCGAGATCTTTTAATGTTTTTTCTACGTTCATGGGAATTCTAATTTGTGTACCTGCATTTAAAGCAATTTTTCCATAATCTATATTAGCATTTGCTTTAGAAATAATCCACCATAAGGAAGTATCTTTATAATATTTAAAAGCTAAATTATCCAATCTATCACCTTCCTTTGTCCATAAAAAAACGTCATTATCATCGAGAGGTATATTAGGGTATATAGTTGGTCTATAAACTCTTTGTCCCTTTTTATTTTTCATTACTTTTGTAAATTTATATCTACTTGGCATTTTAATTTCCTATTATGTACCTGGTGTCCCCGCATCTACATTTTGTGCTGCGGCATTATTTTCTGCTTGTTCATTACTAATTCCACTAGTTTCTGTAGCTGGATTTGGTGATATGGGAAATAAACCATCATATCCTCTTCGTACTGGTGATGTTAAATCAGTAGTTGTTGCTGGATCTTTAGCAAATGAATCAAATTCTTGATCACTAGATATCCAATCAAAATCAAAGTGTTTACCTATCATTGAAGGTCTATACTTTCCAATATATCTAAAAGAACAAGAACACGTAAGATACTTAGGAACTCTTAAACCTTTATCTAATTCCCACGTTGTACTTTCCTGACTTGCTATTGATAAACTCGCAAGAAATCCTGGAGTTGATTTATACATATCTCCAAGTGACAATTCAATAAACGGAGCAACCATTCTATTTGTATTCCATGCTGGATAACAAAGTCCAACAAGATAATTTAATTTATCCCATAAAACAGGTAACTCTTGTTTTGTCTTTGGATATACATTAAAATCAAAACTTATTGTTCTATCAGCACCCCTGTATACAAATACTTTATCTGGTCTGCCAATAAATCTTTCATCAGACCAATCTGGAGATATAGAATCACTTATTCCACCAAGTATTGCTCTAAAAATAATAAATTTATTGTTTACCACATCTTTAAATTTAAATGGTATAAAATCTTCATCATATTCTTCAGAACCATAAGGATGTAAATTAGCTTTATCTGTTAAATCTGTATCAAATTTACCAGATTGTTTTTTAACAACACCTAATTCAGAATCTGCCTCAATAGTTATTCCTTCATTGTGTCTATTTGTCCATCCACCAATACCTTTATGTGCCATAGCACCAGCAGCTCTTGCTACCATAATCTCATCTGCAACTTCAAATGCATTCTCTGGTTTTACAGTACCAACAGAACCTTCTACATTTTGTTCACCTGCTGAAAGTATTTTATCATAACCATCAAGATATTTATGATCTCCATTCAAATGACCATAAGATAAAGTAGAATACCTATCTATAAGTTTAGCTCTTGTTGATGAATCATCAGTATGATGTACCCATTTCTCTATACTTGGAACTATTTCTTTAGAATCCTTATCTGGAACTTTCCCAGACCACCGATGAGGAGCATCTGTAGTCGTCTCTATATTTGATAATTTTTCATTCCAAGCTCTTTTAATGAGATCTTTTCCATCATTTCTAGTTAACTTATTCGCCTTATCTTCATGGGTATCTACTGGATCACCCAATGTAAATCGGCCGCCGATATCCTTACCCCATATTTTTTCTTCTTCTTTTTCTTTAAGAGGACCTAAACCTTCAAGACCCATAGCATTGGAAGTTCCAGCTATTCCCAAACCACTCTCAAGACCCATAGCATCAACAGTCCCAGAGCCTTCTAATCCCTTTTCAAGTTTCGATAATTCTCTATATTGTTTTCCAGTGTTATGGGAAAATGTATCATCTTCATAACGAACTTTCCGTATTTCAGTTTCACCTTCTGAAACATATTTCTTTTTTGGATCACCAAGTTCTTCATATGCTAATGTTTGATATGTCTTACTGGTTCTTTTCTCTATACCTGTATGAGCATAACCCTCTCCAAAAGGTGCTCCATCGTAAATATAAGATGATTGCCATATAACATTTACTGCACCTCTTTGATATGAAGTTGTTTCTTTAGCATCTCCAAATAATCTTGTAACCGTAGGTTGTAGAATTGTGGCATTATCATTATCCGCATCGTCTAATGGTGAAGCAACTAAACCTACAGGAATTCCAAGCCCCAACCATTGACCTTCGTAATCCAAAGTATTATATTTATTTTCACCATATCTAAATTCTGGATTATATATGTTTATAATATCCCTTGCACTATCGCCTGCCCTTTTAGGTGGACCCATTGGAAAGATTCTTCCAGAAACTGAATCTGCTAAATCTCCTACAATAGACCCAGCTGTTTTTCCTGCCTTTCCAACCATTTGTCCTAATTTACTTTGAGATACACTTGCTGCTATAGAATCTAACTTTTCACCAAGTGGTGCAAGAACACTTTTTATTGTTTTACCAATTTTAATTGTTGCTCCCTTAATACCTGCTACTAAATCAGGAAAATTTTTCTCCATAAAAGAACTAAGTTTACCTGCAGAATCAACAAATTTACTTATACCAAGATCAATATTTGCCATCATAGCTACAGCATCTTCACCCCAATGTCTAACCATATGAGATCCAGGAGGTAAAGAAGCTAAAATTGAACCTGGAAAATATAACCGAGTATTTCCTGCTTTTATTGGTGCACCTTTTTTATCCAATGGTGCTTGCATTGCATTCATAGACTGTAACAAATATTGTTTACCAATGAATATAAGTCCACGAGGACTCAACATATATTTAATTATTCTTGCTTCATCTGCCGCTGTTCTTGATGCTACCGTAATCATTCCACCTCTAATAAAAAGCCCTTCAGTAATTCTATCTGCGAGTTTAAGCATATCTGAAGTTATACCACCACCAACTGCAGTTACAGCACCTGAAGGACCACCTGCTACTCCAGCTTTAACTGCATCCATAGCTCCAATATTTCCAGTTATTGCTTCCCCTAATCCAGCAGTAGTAATACTACCAATATCATTAGGACCCCAATTAGAACCTATACCTCTCAACACAAAAGGTTGTCTAGATGCTAATTGAAGTCCTGGATCTGCATCACGTCTAAATTCACTTGGTGTTCTAAAATTATGTCGTGTTTCTATATCAAAGTTACTAAGACGTTTTGTAGAAAATTCATCTGTTTCAGTACCACCTATATCTCTATTTGCTCTATCACCTGTAACTGTATATCCTCTAACTGTAAACTCTTGTGGAGTTATCGTAATAACTGCTTCTTTTAATGGTGGATTTAACATAACTGGAACATCAATACCTTCTTTTGGTGCAAATGCTTCCATCAATCCTATTTGTGGAAGATTAGCATAAGTAAATTGAGTTGGAAATGAATTAGCATCAATAGTAAAACCTGTAGCATCTATATCTGGTA
>Ga0208156_1000831_pt1 | contig 10599 bp, 10 predicted proteins | sample 1_EtaG_FD_184073 | JGI IMG/M metagenome (GOLD analysis project Ga0208156, IMG submission 184073) | Marine viral communities from the Subarctic Pacific Ocean - 1_ETSP_OMZ_AT15124 metaG (SPAdes) (version 2) | ecosystem: Environmental > Aquatic > Marine > Oceanic | place: Pacific Ocean | collected...
TCCACCAAAAGCCGCGCAACTCGGAACCGACGTTCATACGGTGCTTGAAAACTATCTGGATGGGCAGGAAATTCCTGAAACCCGAGCGGGCCGCATTGCTTCTTCTGGCCTGCATCATCTTCCCGATCCATCGTCTGTTACGCTAGAGAAAAACATCCTGATTCCCATCGGCGATGAAGGCGCTAGGATGTTGTGTCGTATTGATATGATGGGCACCGATATTGCATATATCGGGGACCACAAAACCACGTCGGACTTCAGATGGGCCAAAAGCGTTTACGAAGTACACAACGACGTTCAATTATTGACCTACGCCTACGCGGCATATCACGAAGACGCTCCTGAAGAAGTGCAGGTAGAATTGATTTACTATCGAACGAGGGGCCTACCACTTTCAATGAAAGTGCAAGCGACAATCGATTGGCCAACGATAGAAGCGAATTGGAAACGTCTCGCGGATACAGTTCCTGCGTTGCAGCAGATAAGAGCAAACAAAACAGGGGAAGGAATCTTAGGAAATTCAGCGGCGTGTGGCGATTACGGTGGGTGCTTTCACTGTTCAGTTTGCCCTTTTTCTCCGGAAGGTCTTGCAAAAGTTAGCAATGCTGATAAGATAGTAGCTGAGGCTGGTCCTCACGAAACAACAAAAACAACAAAGGAAAGTCCAAAAATGAAAAAAACGCAATCTAAAAACTTACAAAATGCAATGGGGATCAGTAGAATCCTGCCATCGCAACCACAGGAAGAAGTTGAACAAACAACGGCCTTGCTGCACGATGCAGCGACGAAGATCCGATCGTACTTAGTAGAATTCAACCGCCCGATTTCAAAAGCCGCAGTGGAGAATCTTCTCAATAAACTAGGCGTGGCAGTTTCAAAGCTTGACAGCGTTTTGGCGATGGCTGGCGCAGTCATGGACGAATTTGCCGAAGTACAATTGAAAGTCGGTCCTGCTAGCAGTGCAGATTTGATGGAGCACGCTTTGCAAGAGCGCTGCGAGGCGTACGACAAAGAAGACGGCCCCGCTACATTTCAGCATCTCGGAGACACAGCCCCCTGCGGCGATGCCCCAGAAGAGGGAAAAATCTACGCGTTGACATCTGCAGAAGGAAAGTCGATCGCTAACGGAGATTCTTGGGAAGCTTCAGAAGTCAAAGAGACCGTAAGCAAGCCGCAATTTGAAAAAGTCAACATTGACACCTTAAAAGAATTGTCCGCAGAGTTGACAGACGTTTTCGGAGAAGAGGGCGGGCTGGAGCAAGACGCGCTGGACTACTGTCAACGCCGCGTGGTCAAAACGAAGAAGATCAGCGCAAGACGTTGGGCGAAAATCGTAGAATTCTCCGTGTACACTTTAGACGGCGGCTGGCTGGTGCACGAAAAAACGAGAAACCCCGAGGGATACACGGAAGATCCAGACGGCGATAACGACGCGCTACCTGTCTGCTTTGTGGGCGAAGGAAAAACAAAGATTGAAGAGATTAGAAGTGTGTCGCAGTCTGTAAAAGAAAAAGAACGCATCGAAGTCCCAGCGTTACCTCGACGCAAACGCGTTAGCGAAACTTCCGAACCGTCTGCGCCACGTGGCTCTTTTACGACGGACGTTCCTTGCGAGGAATGCGAGGGCATTGGTTGCTATAAGTGCAGCCATAAAATAGCGACGCAGACCGTAGAGAATTTTACGCAAGATTGCCCCGAGTGTGGCGCAGAAAGCAACGGCACCAGTGGAGACGCTAACGGATGCGATTTCTGCGGCTTTAGAGCGCTCGCGGGCTCTTTCGTTATTCTCGTGGACGTAGTCTTCGAAAGAACCCCGCCGATGGTTATGACGCTTGCAGACTATCTGGAGCCCTATCAGCAGATGGTGGCGGAGCAAAACGGCGTGGACTATTACGACCTCGTGGAATTTTACCTCGGGAGACGGCAAGTAGCTGCAAAAGTGTTGGCAGATTGTCACGAAACCACCCCAGTAGGTGTGTTGCTCGTTGACAGCCGCGACCCGATGTCTGGGGAGATTCTTCCGATTCTTCGTCGCTGCACAGGGGCCACAGTTCTCCGAGCTTTACGTTGAACCGCCGATCGTTGTCTCGTTGCGATCGCTATTTTCTCTGTGCTTTCTACGGTGTAGTGGCGATCGCAATCTACCTGAATCTTTTTTTGACAGTGTGGGAGCGCACACTTTAGGGGATCGCTTGAAAAACTGCCGCGAGCAACTCAAGAAACACAACAAAAAAACACCGCTGCGAGTAATAGATGGAGGGAAAAATGAACCGCAATAACACCTATCTGGACTTAGCTTTTGAACACATAGGAAAATCGACTAGCCCAGAGCTGGTTGCAAAGATGCCACTAGGCGTTGTTGCTCGTGAGTGTGAGCGCGTTGCTTCTGAATTAGAAGTGGTGCCCCCGCCATCGCATTTTGCAGATCGTGGGCTTAAACGTACGCGGGATCTCTTAAAACGCGCTGCGGACATTGCTCGTGGCATTGACGCAGATCCGTCTAGGCATCTGCATATCGCGGCGCAACATCTAAACGAAGACGAAATCCGCACACAACTCGATTTGATTTTCGGGAGTCGTCGGTGACCCCAGGAGTTTCAGCGCTGTTTCCTACTCTAAGACACAGGATCCCTTCTGATTTAGATCGGGTGCTTTCTATGCCACGCCTAGAACTGGACGCAGATAGCCTAGCAACGTCCTGGACCGATAGGCTGGGGGTATCTAACGCGTCACTACGGCCGATACAAGGCCACGCGTTAGAGGTCATCTGCCGTTATAAGACCTTGTTCGGTTCTATCGGCGTCGGCTACGGAAAAACGTTAATTTGTTTGCTCGCAGGCGCTGCGGCTGGGGCGCAACGTGCGTTGTTACTCGTGCCGCCCAGTCTAGCGAAACAGATGGCGCAAGAAGCAGAAACGTGGGCCAAACTGTTTCTCTTCGAGCCGCCTACGATTTTGTCCTACGGCAAGCTTTCAACGACGACGGGGTCCACGTTGTTAGAAGAATTAAAACCTGATTTGATTATCGCAGATGAGGTCCATTTCCTGCGACACAGATCAAGCGCTCGCACTAAGAGAATCCTTCGGTATTTTCGCGAACACCCCACCGCTGGATTCGTCGGTGTGTCGGGGACGATTACAGCGCGATCCTTGCTTGACTATAGCCATCTTTTGGAATTGTGTCTTCGTGATAGGGCACCGATTCCGCTGTCCAGATACACGTTAGAATCTTGGGCAGCGTGCATAGACCCCGACGGGCAAGCGACAAGAGCCGACTGGCGAGCGCTGTGGCCGCTAGTGGAGTGGTCCGGCGGTTCGGAGTTTATTCCAGACGATAAATTACACAGACGGGAGATTGTTCGTAGAGCGTTCCAGAAGCGATTATCCTCGACGCCTGGGGTAGTTTGCACCGTAGCCAGCTCTTGCGAATCTTCTTTGCATATCATCGAACACCGCCCAAAGACATCGAAGAGAATCGAAAAAGCGTTGGAGAATCTTTCGAAAAAATGGGAAACCCCAGACGGGGAGCCGATTTCCGACGCGGTGATGTACGCACGAATCGCCCGACAATTGTCCCTCGGGTTTTACTATCGCTGGCTGTGGCAAGGCGATCCAGATCTCGTGTGGTTAGAACGACGCCGCGCGTGGACTAGGGCGATCGCTCGCGTCTTGCGATACAGCGCCCGGGAAGGTTTAGATAGCCCCGCGCTAGTTACTCAGTGGGTCAAAGACGGACGCGGCAACAAAGAAACCCGCGCCGCGTGGTTTGCATGGGCAGAAGTAAAGCACAGACCCGCGCCAGAAACTGTGCCCGTGTGGCTGGACGATTCGTTTTTATTGTACGCAGCGCAATGGCTTCAGGACTTAAAGCACCCCGCAATCTTGTGGTATCAAAGCAAAGCGATCGAAGCGGGGCTTTGGCGCTTAGGAATTCCCACATTCGGAAGCGCGTCAGGTGCTCTTACAATGCGGGGTGGCTGTCCTTCAGAAGCGCTCGGATATCCAAAAAAGATTGCCGCTTCGATTGCAGTGCATGGAAAAGGGCGCAACTTGCAAGCGCACCACGCTGGCTTTGTTTTGGAGCCACCTTCCTCTGGGTCTGCGTGGGAGCAACTAATCGGGCGCTTTCATAGACAAGGACAAAAGTCCCACCTTGTGGAATTTCACGTCTTTCAACATAGCAAATCCCTCAAAAACGCTTTGGACAAATCTCGCGCGGACGCTTTGTATATCGAACAGACGCAGGGACAACTCCAAAAACTCAATTTCGCCCGCTTCTTGCAGGCATAACCGGAGAAATCCACAAACTCAAAACAACAAAGGGAAAAAAATGAACTTTGGAAATACGACAAATCAATCAGATTTCGCAGGCCTAGGGGCTGCACCAATGCCAAACCGCGGCGCAGAATTTATGGCCGACGGGACGTATATCGCAGAAGTGATAGACGTGAAAAAAAGACGATCGACAAATCCCACAACGCTCGGGGACTTGATGGTAATCATTGAACTGGTGATCCTCGAGGTCATTGTTTCGAAAGAATATATAACCCCGGGCGAGCAAAAAACGATGCGGTCCAACGTCGTTGGGGATATGTGCGCTCATATTATAAAAATGAAGTGGACCACGTCTTTTTCGACCGTAAAATCTTTTCTGCGTGCAGCTATGCAGATGGAGCCTAGCGTAGCACTTGAACTAGACAAAAAGCCAGACGCGTGGGAAGAAATCGCAGATCGTGCCGTCTATCATCTCGGGGACGAAGTTGCCCGAGAAGGATCAGAAGACTGGACCCCACAACCGCTGAAAGGTGCAACGGTGAAAGTTAAAGCAAAGACGAAAGCGCAAACAAAGAATCCACATTTGGATTTCACTGTGATCGAATACTTCGCGGCAGACACAGGAGACGATTCGTGATCGGTTTAGACTGTGAAACGTACAAGATCGGCGCGAGGTTGACCCCTCGCGTCGTTTCGATCCAACTTTCCCACGGCGCCGAAGCTTCCGTTCACACACGAGAAGAATTCCCAGAGGTGATCGAAAGCGTAATCGCACACTTGAAAAGCGGCGGCAAAATTGTTGGCCAAAATATCGCGTTCGATTTCGGCTGTTTAGTCGCTGAGTGTGACGCGCTTCTGGACCCCCTCTTTGCAGCATACGCAAACGGCCAGATTTTCGATACGATGATTAGAGAACAACTCATAGCGATAGCGCTCGGACAGTTCAGATCGTGGCGTTTTAGTTTGGATGCTATCGTGCAACGTCGTTTCGGTGTGAACTTAGCAGGAAAGCACGGAGCAAACGTCTGGCGATTGCGCTTTTCTGAACTAGACGGCCGCGTTGCAGCAGATTGGCCCAGATCTGCTTTCGAATATGCACGAGACGACGCCAAATGGGTTGTGAAAGTATACAAAGCGCAATCGGAGCTCCACGTTTTGACAGATTTGGGCCGCCCCGTTGTTCCGCTTCCTGACGAAAAAGAGCAAACTTTTGCAGCGTGGTGCCTACATCTGCTGAGCATATGGGGCGTAAAAGTCGATCGCTTTGCTGCAGATCAGTGGGTCCGCAAGATCGAAACTGCCGCAGAGCAGCATCTGGACACCGCGATGGCTGGGGGCTTCTTGCGCGAAAACGGAACCAAGAACGTAAAAAAGATCCGCGAATTAATCTCTATTGGATACGACGGGTCCCCGCCTCTCACAGACAAAGGATCAATAAAAACAGATCGGGACACACTTCTAGGCTCAGGAAATAATCACCTAGTGGCGTATGCGAAAGGATCAGCGGTTCAAAAACTTGCGAGCACTTACACAAAGATCCTTAGGGGGGTGCACAGTGTGCATCCTAGATACAACGTACTAAGGCGATCTGGTCGAACATCTTGTGAAAAACCTAATCTGCAGCAGGCACCTAGAGACGGCCAAGGGTTTCGGGAATGTTTCATCCCCCGCGCTGGGTACGTTTTCGCTTTGTGCGATTACGACCAGATCGAATTGCTGGCGCTGGCGCAAGTCCTGCAGTGGTGGTGCGGTACGAGCGCATTGGCAGACGCAGTAAGAGAAGGGCGCGATTTGCATATCGAAGTCGGCGCGCGGATAGCCTCAACGACCTACGACAAACTGAAAGAGCGAATCGAAAACGGAGACAAAAAAGCAAAACACTTTCGGCAATTTGCAAAAGTAGCAAATTACGGATTTCCTGGGGGCTTATCCAGTTCGGGTTTTTCTGCGTACGCACAAAGCCGAGGCGTTGAAATTACAATTAACGAAGCGGCAGACATCCGCCGCGCGTGGTTAGAGGCGTGGCCAGAAATGCGGTCCTATTTCGATAAGATTGGCCTCGCTTGTCGTTCAGGAAATCCAATCACGATCGCGCAAGAAGTTAGCAAACGCCAGCGCGGTGGGGTCTCGTTCACTGCTGCGTGCAACACATACTTTCAAGGCCTCGTGGCCGACGGAGCCAAAGCCGCGCTTGTGGAAGTTTCTCGCAGATGCTATGTGGAACGCGCTTCCGCGCTTTTCAATAGTCGCCCTGTGGCTTTTCTCCACGACGAAATCATAATCGAAACTCCTGCAGGAGAATCAGCGGCGATAGCTGCAGAAGAGTTGGCTGAGGTTATGATTTCTGAAATGCAAAAATATATTCCAGATATACCTGTTTCAGCGGCTCCTGTACTCGCCGCGCGATGGAGTAAAGACGCGATCGCCGTGCACAAAGACGGCAAGTTGCAGGTTTGGAAATGAAAAAAATCATAACAAAAAAGCAAGAAGAGGTCCTTTTGAATTTAGCTAAATCTGGCACACTGCATAAACCACGCAACGCTTTAGAACGACTGCAGAAAAAGGGTATGGTGAAAGGAAATAAACAACACGGCTGGACGTTAACTTCCAGCGGACTGCAGTGGCTAGAGCGCTTGGCTCAGGCCGAAGCTTCGTGGCAAATCAAATGGTGAAAAAAGAACAAACTGTGGACAAGATAATCGATCTTTTCGATTCTTCGTTTCCGCTACACGGGTATTCAGGCGAGCAAATGGCAGACCTACGCATCGGCTTGGAGCGTATGAAAAAACCACAACTAAGGATGATTTTATTCTTTGCAAAAATAGCGGCGCATGGAGGGTCCAATGCTAGATCTTTACCCCGATGATGGAGTAAAACGAAAAGACAATCAGTCCACGCTGTTTCATATCCCCGAAAAGTGGGACCGCCTTTGGCGTGGGATGCCTGAATACGTGCAGGAAGACCGATTACCTTGGGGGTCTCTACAGGTAAACGTTCGAAGCTTAGAAGACCTTATGGCGCTGGCTGATTTATTGGGCCAAAAAGTTAGCCAAAAAACGAGATCAGTTTGGTGGCCTGAAGAACAAAAATTTACTGTGGACGGAAAACGCTACGAAGGCGGCGAGAATCCTAGGCACCCTATCTACATCATAAGCAAAGGAAGATCGGAATCGCGTCTAACTGCAAAAGCGTTAGACGCTATGAAGGTGCCGTATCATATCGTAATTGAACCACAGGAATTGGACGTTTATGCAGCAGTGATAGCACGCGAGAAGATCCTAACGCTGCCTTTTTCGAACTTAGGAAAAGGAAGTATTCCCGCACGAAACTGGGTCTGGCAACATGCAATCGAAAGCGGCGCCACCCACCATTGGATTTTAGACGATAACCTTCGAGGATTTCTGAGGCTGCACCGCAACGCAAAACTTCCTGTGGCGTCAGGAGCGATTTTCAAAGCTGCTGAAGACTTCGTGGACCGCTATTCAAATATGCGGATGGCAGGGTTTCAGTACGATTATTTTGCAAAGAGAAAACAGAAGCAATCTCCGTACATTCTAAACACGCGGATCTACAGTTGCATCCTGATAGACAACTCCATCCAACATCGCTGGCGCGGTCGTTATAACGAAGACACCGACCTAAGTCTTCGTGTTTTGAAAGACGGTGATTGCACGGTGTTGTTCAATGCCTTTTTATGCGGAAAAGCAGCCACAATGACTATGAAAGGCGGCAACACCGACGAATTATATCAAGCGGACGGGCGTTTAAAAATGGCCAATTCGCTTAAAGAGCAACACCCCGATTGCGTAGAGGTCGTTTGGAAGTTTTCAAAATGGCACCACCAAGTGGATTATACCTCTTTTAAGAAAAACAAATTAATCGAAGCGCCGAACCTGTATATTCAAGACACCCCTAACAATTATGGGATGGTCTTGCGCCAAAACAGCCAGAAGCTTTTTAAGTGCAATCACCCTAAATGCCCGGGGTATTCCTACAAAGCTTCAGAAAGCAGGCATCCTGTGTCAACTTGCACCGACGAAGGGATCGCAGATGAGCAGTTGCGGATTCTTCTTTCCCTATAGAAAAGGACAAAATTATGCTAATTCCCTACTCTTGTGTTTTAGAGGGAACAAATCTAGAGGTTGTGGAGCTCCGTGGCGCATTGTTATGAAATTCTCCGTCATAATCGCAGACCTCCGGCTAGGCCTTGAAAGGATGACGCACGAGCAGCTTAGGATCCTGCTTTACTTTTTCCTGCGCCGCAAGCGTAGACAATCAACGGGGGCGGTATGAATTACACGCTGATCGAGGGTGATTGTATCGAGGTTATGGCAGGGTTTGAGCCCTGCTCGATCGACGCCATCGTGTGCGATCCGCCATACGGGATCGGCTTCATGGGGAAGGGCTGGGACTGCGCCGTCCCGGGTGATGACTTCGCGGCGGCGGCTTTTCGGGTGCTCAAGCCGGGCGGCCATCTAGTCGCCTTCGCAGCAACCAGAACGATCCACCGGCTGACGGTGGCGCTCGAAAACGCGTCGTTTGAGGTGAGAGACCAGATTGGATGGGTGCAATGGCAAGGCTTCCCAAAAAGTTTGGACGTTTCGAAATCCATCGACGCGGCGGCGGGCGTTGAGCGTGAACATACCGGGATCGTGTCGAGCGTTACCGGATCAAGAAACTCAAAAGGTTTCGAGAAGTACGGAAACGGGAAAGGAATACCGGAATCGGTCAACATGATCACAGCACCTGCCACCGACGATGCAAAGCGCTGGCAGGGCTTCGGCACAGGTCTCAAGCCAGCGTTTGAGCCTTGTATCCTGGTTCGCAAGCCACTAGCGGGCACCGTGGCGGCTAACGTCTTGCAGCATGGAACAGGAGCGCTCAACATCGACGGGTGCCGGTTTGCTTACGGTGATCCTGCTTGGCCAGGTCCGCAGTCTGACGAGCACCGGATCGGGGAAGCGCTGACCACGACTCGCAACCAGTCTGAGCGCGTCGTAAGCTTGCCACCTATCAAGATGCCTCTTTTCCATATACAGGGACGTTTCCCTGCTAACATCTACCACTGCCCAAAGCCTAGCAGGTCAGAACGTGAGGCGGGGTGCCAGCACCTTAAACCAAAAACGGGCGCCGAGGCGGTGATGCGTGAAGAGGGCACCGCGGGCCTTGATAACCCACGCGCCGGCGCCGGTCGCACCGCCCAAAGCGTCAAAAACTACCACCCCACCGTAAAGCCCTCGGCGCTCATGGCCTGGCTTTGCACCCTCGTCGGCGGTCAAAAGGGATCGCTGATTCTCGATCCGTTTATGGGGTCGGGCTCAACGGGGATCGGTTGTCTCAAGGCCGGCTTTAATTTTATCGGGATCGAAAAGGATCCCGACTATCTAGCCATCGCCCGCGCCCGTATTCGACAAGCTAGCCCTATGTTTGATCGTGAGGTGGCTCATGCGCCCCGCGCTAGTTAGCATCGATCCCGGCGTTCATTCGTGCGCTGTTGTGGCGTGGATGGTACCTACAGCCTGTTCTAACTCTGTGGACGCGACTTTGTATGCGGCAACTATGACCCGCCTTACAGATAGCCCAGAAACGCCGTTAGCAGTATTGGACCAAATCGAAAGTTGGGGATTTTTCAAAACTCCGATCATCATAGAAGCGCCTGTAAAATACCCCACAAAAAGATCGACCCACAAAGACGTGCAACGACTTATGGACGTTGTGAGAGCGATTCGATCTGCGTATCCAGACGATCGCTTTTTCGAGGTTACTCCACACGCCTGGAAAGGAAATACTCCGAAACCAATTCAAGCTTCTAGGATTCTATCTGCATTGACTAAAGCGGAGCACGACGCAATAACGTGGCCGAAAAAAAGTCTACGCCATAACGTGTTAGACGCTATCGGAATCGGGCTATTTCGTCTCGGAAGACTCGGGCGTGGAAGCGTGTAACGACGCGCCGCCCGCAGAAAAGTAGATGTTCACGCCCGCGCCTGCTGCGAGGAGCATCATTGCAAGCGCAACCAGCCAGAGCGTTAGACGGCCGTAGCTTTGTACGCTCGCAGTCAACGCCCCGATTCCTTTTGCCATGTCCACGCGGAATTCTTGCATTTCATCGCGGGTGGCCTCGCTGGCCGCTGTTGAGCGCTCCAGGTGTTTCGATAGTAGGCGCAAAACCTCTGCATCCACGGTGCCCCCTCCGTTATCCATTATCGGTCCTCGCGGGGTGGGTTGTCAACCAGCACAAAGGTGAGCGACGGCCGGCCGTTGTACCATTCAAGGTCGCGCACAAAGGCGACATGCTCGGTGATGTGTAACTCTTCGTCGGTCA
>Ga0208156_1000834_pt1 | contig 10585 bp, 18 predicted proteins | sample 1_EtaG_FD_184073 | JGI IMG/M metagenome (GOLD analysis project Ga0208156, IMG submission 184073) | Marine viral communities from the Subarctic Pacific Ocean - 1_ETSP_OMZ_AT15124 metaG (SPAdes) (version 2) | ecosystem: Environmental > Aquatic > Marine > Oceanic | place: Pacific Ocean | collected...
AAAGGCTACATAATATTCAAGCCCCCAACCTTGATTCCTGGGCAAGAGTTATAGACTTGATGATTAGAAAGGACGGCCTTGGGGCTAACGAGATTAAACATGTAGTTGAGTACATTCCCCAAGACAAGTTCTGGAGGGGGACGATACTGTCGGCCAGTGGCCTAAGGAAGCACTTCAAGAAGATAGATTATAAGAGGAACGAGTATGAGATACAAAGGGCTATCAGTGATAACGCCAGGAAGTTTCTCAATGAAAAGAAACGGAGGCCAATCTATTGAAGAAGGCCCCAGATGTAATCAAAGAGGTTCCTCAGAACCTAGATGCAGAGCAGGCCACCCTGGGGTCTATGATGATATCGAACGACGCCGTTATCGTGGCTATGGATATACTGAAGCCACATTACTTCTATGATAAAAGACACGCTATTCTCTTCTCTGTCATTATTGACATGGTTAATAACGGGGAGGCCGTGGAGTACGTCACACTCACAGAGAGGCTTAGAATAAGGAGGCTGGCCCGCAAGGCTGGTGGTATCGCCTATGTTACACAGTTAATGGGGTCAGTACCCACCGCGGCTATGTGTGCCTACTATGCGAACCTAGTCAGAGATAAGTACAGGCTCCGTAAGGTCCAGACAAAAGCAATTGAAATCCTAGACATGGTAAACACGGCAGAGAGTGTCGAGGACTTGATGGAACCTATAGACAACATGAGGTACTATACACAGGTCGTGCAGAGTAGTGGGTTCAATCTCGGAGAGGTGTGCAAGGAGAATAGGAATAAGTACATGGCAAGAGATAGTCATGCTGTTTGCAAGGCAGGACTTGAAGACTTGTCTAACATCCTACCTGGGGGTGGGTGGTGCCCAGGAGACCTGTACATCATAGGTGCGAGGCCATCAATGGGGAAGACAGACTTTGCCTTGTTCGAACTGGTGAACATGGCCGCCGAGGATATACCGGTGGTAATCTTCTCTCTTGAGATGGATACTGATAAACTTCTATATCGTCTACGTGGGAGGGTAATGGATGAGATACACAAGGAGCTCAGAGATAACCACAAAGATAAGATAGCCATCATTGAGGCAGCAGACAGCGTGATAGAACACTTCCCGCTAATAATAGATGAGAGGCCAGGGCTAACCATAGAGCAGATAGTATCTACTGCTAGGAAGTGGCACCTCATGGGGAGGTGTAATGCAGTATTCATAGATTACTTTCAGTTGATGAGATTCCCTAAAAGAGGTAAGGATAGGCTGGACATTGTAATGGGGAGAGCGAGTAACGCCCTCAAAAATCTAGCAAAAGAGATCGGGGGACCAGTCTTCTTGTTGTCACAGCTTAATCGAAACCTCGAACAGAGGGAGAATAAGAGACCAAGGATGGCAGACCTAAGGGAGTGCGGCTCCCTTGAGCAGGACGCAGATGGTATCCTATTCCTTTATCGTCACTGGAAGTATGACCCTGAAGCACCAGAGAATGTGACAGAGATACTTGTCGAGAAGCTCAGAGATTCAGTAGCCAGTGTAACTATACCGGTGAGGTATGAAGCACCAAAGAGTAACTTCATTTGTATGACACCAGAGGATAAATTCACTTACGATAGGAGATGGAGATGAATCGGCGGGATACTAGTAGTGGTAGGAATACTGTTTCTATCTATAAACCTGTTAAGGCTTTTCATATTTTTTATAAAGGAGTTGTGATAAATGCCTAAAGGCAGATATAAGAAGGGGGAGATGAACCGCCTTGAGTCCGAGTACGCCAAGACACTTGAAGAGTTACGTGGTGAAGGCGAGATACTGGACTACTGGTTCGAGGGGGTCACGCTACGCTTAGCCCCTAGGACATCTTACACCCCAGATTTCATGGTCATGACAAGTGCAATGGAGATAGAGATGCACGAAGTCAAGGGGTTCTGGCGGGATGACGCAAGAGTTAAGTTCAAGGTAGCTGCGGACATGTACCCATTTAAGTTCGTAGCAATAACCAAGGCAAGAAAGAAAGACAAGGACAAATACCGAGGCAAGTGGAGACTTGATGAGAGATGAGTATCCCGATTGCGCTCGTATTATTCATTACAGTTTTGCTAATGATGGTATTGGATTAGGGGGTATCAATGGACTTCGCTAGCAAGAGCAGGATGGAGAAGGAGAATGAGTATCTCCATGGGAGGCTCTCGAAGCTACGTGAGCAGGTAAGCCTGCTCACCAAGAATAATCGTGACTTAAGAGAAAAAGTAGAGAGGCTTGAGGGGGAGCTGGCTGATGCCACTGGGGGGTCATAATGCAGATTTCTTTTGGACAGATGTGATGCCCGAGGCATATGATGGGGCCCTGTGCGCCGATGACCATGTTGGGTATATATGGGTAGTCGGTCGCCCCCTCACTGGCAATGGCTACGCTCCGAAAAAGATCAAGGTAGAACTGACGAGCCTTGGAGAGGAACAGGTGGTGATGGACTTTGAAGACAAGGGTTAATTTTGCCAGTGTCATTGAGCCCTTACTTCGCCCCTATAAGGATGGGGAGATACCCTATGAGGAAGAGGAAACAACTAAGCCCTTTGAGGTTAACGTACTGTATCCTGGGGGTGGTGGACACCTTATATTTACGTGCGACAAGATAGATATGACAGCCGTGGGTATGAGGTTTAGTTATGATCGTAATAACAATATCATTATGATACATCCATCACAGTGTCTTCGTATAGAGATAAGCGAGGTGGAGGATGACTGAACTAGAGGCCCTTCAAGACAAGAGAATCAAGGAACTCATGAAAGAACGAGACGAGGCAAGGAGGCAGCTAAGCAGGGAGCGCCTGAGGGCGTTTGATCTTAGTGAAACACTAGACAGAATACAGGAGGCTATAGATGACTATGATGGACGGCCTGCAGCCTGATGCACCCACCGAGACAAACGAGAGTGGGGGTAGTCAGTCAAAGACAGCTTTTAGGTTCGACGACATGGATGGCAGGGCTATGCTTGAGCTTGCCAAGATATTTAAGCATGGACATGACAAGTATGGTAAGGATAATTGGAGGAAGATACCCGTTGAGGATCATATCAACCATGCGTTGATGCACATCTATGCCTACATGTCTGGTGATACACAAGATGACCACATAGGGCATGCACATGCACGTATGCACTTTGCTCATGCGCTTGTCTTGGAAAAGCTATGATATGCACCACAAAAGAGCTGGCGTACCTCATAAAGGTCATTGAATTTCCATTGTGGCTTGCAATGAGGGAGTACAGATTTACATCAAACGAGCCCCAGATCAAGAGGGCCTGGCGTGAGATGTATAGAATGAAGTATAGGTTGAGACATGCTAAAGAATAAACGCTGGCACAAGAACAAGGTCTCTGCCCTGCAGCGGTACTTGCAGAACCTTGTGGCTCGCAATTCTTTTCCTTGTCCTTGGTGTGGAGATGAAGGAGAACATAACATCAATCTATTTGTGAATGGTGATGGGAACAGGGTGGCTATATATAAGTGTTTTAAGTGTGGTGCTATGATTACGGAGGGGGCAGATGGCAATAGGGATTAAGGGCTGGGACGACCCAGACGATCAGTATGACTGGCCAAGTACCGGCAAGCCTATCACTGAGGAGCAGTTGAATCGCATGTGCAAGCAAGCATATGAACTTGGTAAGAGACTAGCCAGAGAGAGGGAAGAACGATTACTGCGACCTATGAAATCGAAGACCTGATCCACATCAACGACGGGTATGGGGAGATCGGCATGGGCTTCATCTGTCAGAGATGCCTTAAGGAGAACATGTTTATCTTCGAGGATGATGAGATACTAGAGTGCGAGTCTTGTGGGGCTTCGCATGCTAACCTTAAGTGGGAGTATTGGAGGAACTATTGGGATGATTAAGGATATACTTACAGTGCTACTTGTGCTTGTCTTGTTGAGTGGTTCACACTACTACGTGTATGACAAGGGAGTAGACCGGGGGATAGAGGTATTAATGCCTGAGCTTGTCAGGGCAACATCCCTTGTACAGAGACTGCTTTCAATGGTAATAGGGGCGCCCGGCATGGCTGACGATATAGCAATAGAATGGGTTGATGATGGTGACTACGTTACATTTGAAGAACCTGGGGATGTTAACTACGGTGGAGGAGAAAAAAGATTACATCGAGAAGCACTTACACCCTGACTATAAGAACAAGGCAAGGTGGAACGAAGTACTTGTCAATGCGAACTACTTCGGAATGCCTGGTCTTATTGATTTTTCTATCTCAGCTGGAGGGATTGTGTTAGATGACGCCTGAGATATGGAGAGAGATGTTTCGTAACTGGGGGAAGAACCTCAAAAGAAAACACGATGACAATGTGAGTGAATACAAGAAGAAGAAACTGCTTAAAGAGAAGAAGAAAAAGGAGGAGGATACACGTCAGCCTAAATTGTTTTAACAATGAAGAAGGGGGGCCTCGCGGCCCCCCTTGCTTGTTATTTTATCTCGTCTAAGATTTCACGCTGCAACTCCATCAAGAGGAACTCAACGCCCTCCTTAGTCACAGACCGCCATCTCCCATCGTAGAATATCTTGTCGACTTCCTTGTCTAGGAAGGACCTCAGTGCGTCTACGCCCTTCCGCACGAACTCACCAGCTACGCAGTACACGCAACCGATGATACCATTCTGTGCAACAAGGAACTTATCGAAGACACGCTGGCACATAGGGCACCCCATCTTACGCTCAAGGCTTTTCCTATCTACGTAAACGGGAATGACTACATTCATTACAGCCCATTCACCAGACTCTACCCTGTCCATAGCGGCATCTCTACTTATCATCCTTCTCAGCCTCCTTCTTGGTTAACCCAAGGGTATGTATCACTTTCAGGATAGCATCGAGAACTTTATCGTCCTTCTTAGTCGGGGTAAGTCTAGCCAGTATACTCGCTCCACCTAAAATCATCAGTAAACCAGAGACGATATCATCAGCATGCTCCACTAACCACTGAATCTTTTCCACTCTATTCACCCCTTCTCCATATACGTACAAAGTTTCTTGAACGCATGCTACGTATAATCTCCGCTGCAAACGGTAAGGAAACGGCTATAAGCATAGCACACACAGCCCCGTACTGACGCACTAAGAGCATAGCTAATGGTATAGCATAGCAAGCCCATCCGCAGAGCCTTAAAATGAACCACATTTTGCCCATTATTTCTGCACCTGCAGGTGAAAATGCACCCCTTGCCCTACATCATGATAAATGCAGGTCTTGTGCATCTTCTTGTCTTGCCCCCTCCATGCCTTGAACTTGTCATTCATGTAAGATTCAAAGGCCACTACTTCTGCTTCAGTTAAGTCGGTTGATCTGATATCAACTGCACGCCCCAAGGCATGCACACCGTCTTGTCGTAGTAGGCTTGTCATGACGAGTGGTTTGTTAATAACTAGAAACCAGTCCTTCGCGGCCTGCAGGACTATGAGCATCGTGACTGTCAGTGATAATACATCTGCAGGTGATACACCCTGCTTGAATGCTATAGGCACATTGTCACCGCCCTCTCTAAGAAGAGCACTACCGCTGCACCAACACCACCCCAGAATGTAGCCCTTGCTTCCAGCCCAGAGATGCGTCCGTGCATGTCGTACACCTTATCGAATATCCATTCTAGCTTACGCTCGTTGGTAGATATCCTGAACTCCTGAAGGGCATCTTTCTTTTTCATTAGTCAGCCCTCCCAAATTTAGGTGCATCGAGGAGCCCAAATGTCGGTAGGTGTTTACCGATAAACTTACCCTTCTCTAGCAAGCTTGTTCTTTTCTTCTTATCTCTTGTCATGAATACTATATCGGTGGCTCTCTTGTCTCCATTAATAACATCAAGTAATTCTTGTCCTGAAAGGAAGAATGGGATAAACCCACTAGCCCCTCTTGTCATGCCGCGCACACCCTCCTGAAACTGTCTGTCATTACCAGACGCAAAGCCATTTCCGAATTGTATCATGGCGCCACCCATCTGAGTGATGGGTCCGAACTGTAAGAAGTCGGGAGCTATCTGTGACGTATAGTCAACCGTGGTGCCAAATATTTCACCGGAGGTCTCTGCCATCGTTAGAAGTGCGGAGGCCAAAAGCAAGTGTCTTACCCCAGCAAATCTCTCTACCTTTGTTACCTTTCTTCCATCAGAAGCTATCCCATGCCAGGTCCTTCGATAAAGCTCAGGGACCAATCTTGTGTAGTAGTTCATCCACCAACTACCGAGTTGCCACAGCGCCCTACCAGATGTAGTCTGATAAACACGCGGTAAGTCGACTCTTTTATAAGACCACTGGGTCAGGGGTAAATCGTCGTCGGCCCACTGCCACGCTTCCTTTTCGCCCATTCCAAGCCTTTTTGTCGCAAATATATATCTAGTAGTTATGGCCTGCATAGTGTTAACATAGTCTGACCCGCGGAACAATGCAGACCCCCACTTGAATACTGTATTGGTCTTCATCCTGATATATCCCGCCTGGGATAGTCCCTCGATTGGTAGCCTTGACTGGAGAGTAAGCGAATTCTTCTTAGCATGATCCCACCACTTGGGGTCCATTGTCTGCTTCATTGCCTCGCCCCATGTTCCGTACCCATAGAACGAAACATCAAAACTTTGTTGTAATAGATTTCTTACTGCGGGGCGTGCACGCATTCCAAGCAACCCAGTCTGGTTCATGCTGATGAGTGTGTCCATCATACTCTCCCATGGGTTTAGGGGGACCCTGAAGTCCCTCTCCTTAAACTGTGTCTTTGTCTCCTTGCTTTTGAATACATTCTTAGCCCAGTGATTCACCTTCGCACCCTTTTTATATACCATGTTGAGGGCACCCTTGAAGAGCGGCTTCTCTATCTGGTTCAATATAAAGTTATTGATACTTTTATCAAACATAGACTGGTGACCAGATACACTGTACTTAAGATAATCCTTTACAAAATCCCTAGTTGTATCCTGGAACATCATGAGGTCCTTACCCTGTCTAAACTTCAGGGTCTTAACTGTCGATACAAAGGGTGCAACCTCTTTAATAGCTTTTTGCATGTGTATATATTTAAGATCGATACCCACCATGGCCCTGACTGCAGCAAAGGGGTCCTTTACGAACCACTCAAGCGGTACGTCCTCTGCCCTAGCTTCGGCAGTAGCAAGAAACTTAGACTCCGACGGAAGGGCGTCGGGGTCAATCATCCTACTGAGCCCCGGAGATATTGCTCCACGCCTCTCGATCTCATCAAGCATTTCCTTCTTGAGTAAGTGGAATATATAATTTTTACGCTTGAAGAGTGGTGGTGCCCCCACGCTCTTCCTTACCGCATTAACCCTGTTAAACATCCGATCCGATATCTTGGTAAGTTCAGCTGCAACGTTTCTTTCCAATACTTGATTGGCCTTTAGGGCTCCGGTCCCATTCATAAAGTGCCATATATCAGCTAGGGATTTCTCGAAGGTAGTTACTCCTATACCCCTCAATTCACCCGGTCTCTTGTGCTTTGGGTTTACGCCCGACTTGACATCCTGCACCCGGACCAACTTATTTCTGGCATCCAGGTCCTTTGTCAATCCTTTAGAAAGTGCGCGCAGTCCGGAAATCTCTCTGTCTAGGTCACCGTCTAACCTCATTATAGAATTACGGATTGTTCTCCCTATGTACGGAAAGAACCCTAGTCTCCGCATAGTCTCGTCTTGTGGGGCAAAATAATCCACTATACCAAGCCGCTTAGACGCATGTATCTTCTTTTGGTGAGTAAGTAGAACATTCTGCAGGAAGGCGTACGGCGTCTTAGACCTATCCGACGCCTGTTGCCTCCACTTTATCGCAGCCCCCTCTGTCGAGAAGTGCTGCTTGAAGGTAGTCTTATCAGTGGTTGACTTATTAACCTCAACGAACCACATATCATCTCCGTCTGGATTAACGCCGCGTTCCACCTTACCGATCACATCCCCCTGGCTAATTATCTCGTACGATGCCTCTTTTAAGTCCCCCGGGGAAACCTGATACCATGGCTTAGACGGGTCCTGCATTAGCCTTGTGTCGGTGAATAGGCCCTTAGCTATGTGCTCTAGCCTATCAGTCGAAACATCCTTGACATCTACTTGCGGTGCAAACTTGCCCCCAGTTGAGAGCTCTCTCTCCTCGCCTCGCAAGCTAACAATGCCAAGCTCATCAAAGATAAACTCAAGGGCATTTCTGTACTGCCCATCAAGCTTGTCTTGCGGGAGGTCTAGTAGTACCGTGTCCTCCTTAAAGTTAGTCCCGAGCACGTTACGTATAACTGAGGCTTGAAGCTCCCTCCGGTCGCTTAACGGTATGCCCTGTTTGTCTTGTGGGGGGAGTTCACTCTCCCTTATGTCTACTATATCCCTGAGGTTATTACTAAGGTTATCGTTTCTTGCCTCTTGCAACATGGCTTTCATGGCATGTCCCTTTGTAACGCTTCTTGTCTTGAGGGAGTAAGCTATGTCAGTACCAACAGCAGGTAACAGGGCCATCCATGCGTATTTCCAGGCATCCTTCTCATTGCCGGTCTCCCTGGCCATAGCCCTACCGGCCTCCTCGGCCTTTGCATATGCGTCTTCCCCGACAAACTTACTGATACCAATGTTCAATGCCATGTCTGCCATCTTTGCTGCTATATTTCCAGGTAATATTTGTGACACCGCAGGTGTAGCCATATAAAAAAATGTCATAGCTGCATTCTCGGCCCTAAATCCTAGCTCACCGGGCGATAAGAGGGCCTTCTTAAAGGCTATCTTTGCAGCATTGCGTACCGTTGCCTTACCGGCTTTGAATGCCTTCTGAACCACAGATAGCCCAGATGCATCGGCTATAGCTGCTTGCCCAGCCACGCCCGGTAAAAAGGCACCTATTGCCCCTATCTCGGCCATACCATAAGCAATATCGAATACAACATCAAGTCCGTGGTTTAAGAAAGCAGCCGCCGTATTCCCAGACTCTACCAGCCTGCGAGTATCACGCGCTCTTATCTCGTCGATTACGCCCTCAAATACAGTCGGGCGAGAGAACGACTCACCAGTTCTATCCCACAGGTCCCTAAGATAGGCAGCCTGTTCTGGCATGCCATTCGCTCTATACATTGGTGCAACAACCAGGTCGATGGTTGGCCTTATTACAAAGTTTGTTACCGCTTCTGCAAGTGCACGGCCTGAAGAGGTAGTGCCCTTAAAGAATGTCTTCTGCGCATTTCCAAGTCCTGGTATGTCTCCACCACCGGCTCTGAATGCAACCTTGCCAAGCAGTACGTCAGTCTCGGTGGCACCCGAGGCTTGTCCAGCAGGTGAAATAAAATCACCGGGCGTACCTAGTCTACGAAACGGTTCAGGCTGTGCATCAAAATCTATCCTCATAATGTGTGGGAGGTCACGCTCCCTATATCCCTGCCCGTCGAGATATTCCTGAATTTCTTCTTCTGTATACCCATCAGAGCGGACCAAGGCTAGGAACTTCTTGGTATCTACGACTGATCTTGCCATTAGCTCACCCCTGCCTTAAAAGTTTATAGGCCGATATTCTCAGCCGGTACCCGTTCTTGTTGATTTACGACCCCTCCCGGCCTCTGGCGAGAAACCCGACCTCTCCTGTCTTTCGGAAGCGAAGGTGCTGTTATCTCCGCGTCACGCCCCCTCCTGCCAATACCCTCTTGTCTACTTGCCCTGACCTCTGCTTTAGTTGACTCTGGTTCAAGCCCTGTCTTGTCTTGAATTTCTTTTAGGGTCAGGCCCAATGCCTGCCCCAGAGAAACAGCAGCGCGGATAATACTATTTCTATCATTGGCATAAGCTTCTTCGCTGTCATTCTGTATGAAACCCAAGAACTGCATGGGGTCCCACGTGTTGATGCGTCTTCCGGGGTCGATGCCAGTACTGGGAGCAGCGCCTTCTGCAAATCCAGCCCCTACGCCAGCGGCTTCACCCCACTTGATAATACTGGCAAGCCTATCAAATGTAAGTGAAACGTGAGTTTCCCTAGCCTTCTCGTCCCTAATGGCTTTTACGCTCTCCGCAAGCGCCAGTTTAACACCCTTCTCTGGGTCGCCAGATTCTATTGAGGGTATGGCCCAGTGTTGAAGGACGGTCATAACGTTCGGGTCTCTCCCGATCTTTACAACCCGTTGGGATGTGCGGTGTTCCTTGGTAAATTTGGAGTAGAACTCCAATTCTATTTTTTCTTTTTGTGCTTTAATAATTGAACTTGCTGTGCCTGACTTGGCCTGAAACTTTTTCAACTTAAGCATCTCTGGAGATGCACCGAACTCTGCCAATGTCTTGTTGGTTATCAGGGTATCGAACTCTGCCTGCAATGATTCTAGCAAGAAGCCTTGCTTAGTTTTTGTAGTCTCAAGCCCAATCTCGGCAATCTCAAGCTTAATCTTCTCTAGGCGTTCTTTTCTCTCAAGGGCTTCAGGGGTACCGAGAGCCTCAAGCCTCTTTATCGCCAGGTCTATCCCGCTGGTTTCTATCAGGTCACCACCGAGCTCAATTGCCTGCTCGCCACGCTTCACTGTCTGCTCCGATAAGGCGATGGTGTCTTTAAATGTAGCCTCACCGAGGGCTTCCGCC
>Ga0208156_1000835_pt1 | contig 10585 bp, 9 predicted proteins | sample 1_EtaG_FD_184073 | JGI IMG/M metagenome (GOLD analysis project Ga0208156, IMG submission 184073) | Marine viral communities from the Subarctic Pacific Ocean - 1_ETSP_OMZ_AT15124 metaG (SPAdes) (version 2) | ecosystem: Environmental > Aquatic > Marine > Oceanic | place: Pacific Ocean | collected...
CTACGAACATTACCTGCTACAACACATTTTCCTACAAGATTCATAATATCAACAATTGCAGTTACAGTAATAGGTTCTCCACTATTCTTATCTAATACTTTTCTAATTTCTTCGTGAATTTCTTTTAATGGTTCGTGTCCACTTGATACTCCACCAAAACCTTTTATTGGTTCACCAGCTGGTCTAATTTTTGAATAATCAAATTGAATTTCTGCTGTTCCGTGAAAATAACTTTCTAATAATAATTTTAATGATTCTACCCAACCTTCTCGTGTATCTGGTATCACATATTCTTCTATACCTCTATTTGGATTAGGTAATTTAATCATAACCTCACCTGCACCTTTTGTATCAAAACCAACTCCTACACCTAACATTGATGCGTCCATTAAAAAACAGAATGGTTTTGAGTAATCATCCTTAATAGTTGAAGTTGATACGAATGCGCAGTTATTAAGTGCTGCATATAATCCCCTTTCTTCTGTTATGGATGTTCCCATTGCCCAAAGACCACGACCTGGTGGTAAAAACTTCATATTGAACATTCGGTCATACATTTCTTGTGCTGAATTTTGTGCTTGCCATGGATTCCAACCTAATTGATGAGAATCAATCCAATTTTTTTGCATTGAATATGTTCCCTCTACAACTCTTTTAATAGTTTCCCACCAACGTTCATTTTTACCATTCTCTTTGATACGAGAATAAGTTCTCATATAAACTAATTCACCTAATCCATTAAAACCAAACGGTGGTTTTTTTCTTTTGTATTTATTAACAAAATTTTCTGACAACTTAAACTTTTCCATTTACTAAACTCCCTTGTAATCCATATTCCTGTAACACTCATAAATATAATATATATTGAACTTAATTCAAATTTTATTCAAATCCATCAACTTTTTTTTCCATATCTTTATATTTGTTGGCTAATTCTTTCCTTAAAAATTCTGAACTATTATCCATCTTCGATTGTGCTTCTTTTCCAAACTGACTACTACCTTCATATATCTTAACTTGACCTATATTTGTATTAATTGTAGCAGGATACGTAATACCATCAATACCAAATCTATTTTTTATAATATGAAACCTACCTGTATTAGCAATCTTATCTTCTACTTTTCTACTCATACTCATAACAAAATCTGCTGTCATAACTTTTGAATAATCTTCTGCAACTTTATCGGCTCCAATCACATCTTCTTCTAACGCTGAACGATTGGCTTGTGAAGCTGTCCATATAGGTACTTCAAGTTCACCAGCCAATCCTCTTAAATCTTCATACGTATTACCAATAGCATGTCTCTTTTCTCTAAAATTACCAGTTAATTTAAGTATATCTGCATAATCTACTAATACTACATCTGGTTTAATCCCACTCAACTCTATTTGTTTTAAATGAGCTCCTATTGTTTGTACTGAAGCTGATTTAGTGGGGAAGTATTTTATAATCAATTTACCTTTTAATTTAGACAATTTATTTTTAACTTCATCTTTATAATATTTTATATTTGCTGTAGTAACACCACTAAAAATAGAATCATATCGTAAACCAACATAACTCTGATTCAATTCTAACGTATAATGTATAACTACTTTACCTTGTCTAATAATATCTGCCCCCAAACATTGTAAAGTCCATGATTTACCTATACCGGCAGGTGCCACTATAACACCTAATTCTCCAACACCTAATCCACCATCCATAACTTCATTTACCACATCCCAAGGCGTTTTTACTGTTGTTCTCGCTGATTGATTAAGTCTATCTTCTAATGAAACTAAATAATCATGACCTAAATCTCTTGTACTACCAGCTTTCATAGCTTCATCAATAATAGACTTTATACCTTCGTAATCTTTATTTTCTAACAATTCAACTGAATTTAATATAGCATTTTTTAACGTTTGATTCTTACAAAAATCTAATGTTTGCTCTTCAACAAATTCTAAATCAGTTGCCTCAATATTTTTCCATACATCTCGTAATTTATCTACAACACCAACTTTTAAAATATCATTCTCTATTTCATCTATCTTATACTTCAAAACTTCTAATGTAGGTTGTTTTTTATACTCATAATAATAATCACGTATTACCTTTACTAACCATTTATTAGAGTCTGAATCAAACATCGTTGGTTCTAAAATATCACTAATAGTCTGAATAAATTTTATATCACGTAATAATGCTGCAATAATTTTTGATTGAAATGAGGTTCCAAATTGTGTTAATGTTTCACTCATGAGTTTTCTCAGCGTAATGATTTAACTGATTAAAATTAGTAAGTAACCAACTATTAAGATTTGGTAATGCTGTATATAACTTATCTTCTAAAAACATTGTTTGAAATTTATATTTTATTAATCTATTAATAGGTTCATTCACTTTTGATATTATCTTTGTCTTTGTAGAACCAGAAATATCTACATCTGATAACTGCATTAACTTGTAATTCAATTCTATAACATCCTCTGAATCTGGTAATTCCGTAATAACCTCGTCTATATTAACTATACGATTTTCACTCAAAAACGGTAATTTTTTTTGAATAGTTTTCAATCCTAAACCTCTTACACCAGGTATGTTATCTGATTTATCACCATCTAATACCCTATACCAAATAAGATTATGTGATGATATACCATACTCATCTAACACAGCTTTCTCATCATACATTTTCTTTTTAGTTGGACTCCATACTTTTATTCTACTATTTGCCAACTGAAGAAAATCTTTATCAGTAGACATAATAGTAATTTCAGAATCAGTAAGTACTTGTCTACATAAATAACCAATCGTATCATCTGCTTCAATGTTATCATAAGATAAAACAGTTACAGGAAGTGCTTCTAAATATTCAACCACTCTCTGTAACTGCATTATCATATTTTGTTTCTCATCTTCTTGAGATGCGAAATCATATGCTCGATTTACTCTATATTTTGTTTTTCTTTTCTTCTTATATTCAGGAAATAATTTACGGCGACGAGTAGACCCACCCTTACCATCAAATACTATGATGACACGAGTAGGTCTAAACATATTTATAGTGTAACCAATACTTCGTAAAAAACCAACTATTCCACCAACGTGAATACCATCATCGTTAGTAGTTGGTATAACACTAAATACTCTAATAAAAGTATTTAAGCCATCTATTACAAGTACTTTATCATTTGGTTCGCCGCCGTTTAAAGAGCCACCTTTTTTCTTTATCTCTTCAAATATAGAAAGGTATTTACCATTACTCACTTACTTCTTCTTCCACTACTACATCATCTATACCAAAGTTTTTTTCATATTTCAAAATAACTTTATCACAAATTAAGTTGTAACAATGTTCTCTAAAATCTTTATCTTTAAGTTGTTCACTCCAATCTTTAGACTGAAATTTAAGTTCTTTACCTTCGTGATTCAACATTGTATACCACGCACCACCTTGTTTCACAAGTTTATGTTCTTTCATAACTTTCAACCAACTACCATCATCATCAATACCAGTTTCAAAATATAATTCAAAATCCGCATGTCTCATTGGAGGTCCAAGTCTATTTTTAATTACTTGAGCTCTCATTTTCATACCAATATTATTATTCTTTTTATCTTTGATTTGACCAATATTCTTTAAACGAATACGAGTTGATGCGTGAAACGGTAATGCTTTACCACCACTTGTAGTCCAAGGGTCTCCGAACATTACACCTAATTTTTGACGTAATTGATTAGTAAAAACTAAAGCTATCTTTTGTCTACCAACCATTTGAGTAATTTTCCTCATAGCCTTTGATATAATAATAGCTTTACTTGTAGCCCAACCATCTTTCTCAAAGTCAGCTTCTAACTCTACTTTAGTTGTTGCGGCCGCAAGTGAATCAACGAGAATAGTTACTAATCTATCTTTATCTGATTCACGAACTTTAGCAACTATCTCTTCTACAGCTTCAAATATATCTTCAACTGTTTCTAAATGTAAATACAACATACTTTCTACATCTACACCAATTGCACCAAGAAACTCAGTACTAACAGAAGTTTCTGTATCTATGTAAACAGCCACTCCTCCTTTTCGTTGAGTTTCAGCAAGTATATGAGCACCAAGTAGAGATTTACCACTTGATTCTAATCCATTGATTTCAGTAATACGACCAACTGCAATACCTCCGTTAGGTTTATTTGATATTGCTAAATCTAACATAGTAGAACCTGTAGATACAAAATCTTTTATATCAGTAGGTGTTGTATCTGTACCATCCAAGAAATATGCGACTTTCATATCCTTGAATTGTTTATTTAAGGTGTCTGCTAAAACACCAGCCAATTCATCTCGCGTTGACATAAAATCTCCTATAAATATGGGCGACTCCAGAAGTCGGGTGCCTATAGCGACCTTATCGACTATCAGTGACTCTTAACCCTAGTCACCCAATATTATTTTATTTAGTTATTAAATAAATCATCAAATGCTTCTGATGTTTTTTGAGAATCATAAGTAGAAGGGTCAACTGTTACTTTTTTTGTTGTATCTTCACTTTTAGTCTCACTTTTATTTTCTTCTGTACCACCATTAAGGTAATCATTAAGAGCTTGAGTTAATTCATCATAAGAACGTTCCTGATATATTTCAGTAATATTCTTTTGTGTTTCTTTGATTGCCTCAAGTACAGATGCATCTTCTGTAATTGGAGTTTGATTTGGCTTTACTCTGATTGAAGTTGAGGGAAACGATTTACCTGTTTCCTCAGCAGTTTTAAACTCTATAGCTACATCACGACCACTTACTGCGTCTGTGATATCACCATAGTCTGGATCTGCAATTATTGATAACAGTTCTTGATAAACTGTTTTTCCAAAACCCCAAAAACGAACACCTTCTTTTTCTTCGTTACGAACTACAACTGGAGCAAAAGTTCTCATTTTTGCTTCAATTTTTCTGCCTAGACGATAATCGTCTTTTGAACCAGCTGATTTAAGTTTTTGTGCAAACTCTTCAATTGGATCTGGACGGCCAAATGAAATGGGTGAAAGATAGTTCTTACCACCTAAATCATAATGAAAATATAACTCAATAAAAGGATTATCTCTATTGAACTTATAAGGAACAATTCTAACTACTTGTGAACCTGGTTGAGGTTTCCAAAGATTAGAAGTTCTTGTGTTTGATGTTTGAAGTTGATTAAGACGTTTTTTGATTGCATTTAAATCCATTTTTTATCTCCTATTTTTTAATTAGTTAATTAGTATTTTTTAATCAAGTGTAACCTTGATACATAAATAAGTATAATCGAAATTCCGAAAATACAATTTATTTTTTATCTTTATCCCACGTTTCTACGTTTACGATAGTATAAATTCTTGTTGGTATTTTATTGAGACCTTCCTCATTTGTAAGTAGTAAACAATTCTTATAATTTTCCCATTCTATAGGAAATGTCTTATCTAATTTACCATTATTTAGTTCACGAATCAAGTCATTAAGTGCATTAATTGTATAAAGTGTATTTGTATTCTTTTTTCTATGAAGCGAAATAGTATCTGGTACACCTTCAATAAAATCTTCATCATATTCTACATTATATGTACATATTAGTTGATGATGGTCATTTTCATTCTGAAATACATATATCTTATCAAACACAATTTCATTGCATGCTATAATAATATCTACTGTTTCATAGAATTTATTCCTTTTGGTGAATGTACAGAGTAGTTGTGTTTTCATTATACTTTACTCTTCTTTATTTTTTGTTTCAATTTAGATATAGCACCTTTTTGTTTTTCTAACTCATCGACTATAACTTGAAAATCTTTATCAATTTCTTGTGTTTCTGATTTATTAGGTATATCTAAACCAGCTGCTCTTGTTTGTTCAAGTAATCTTTTTATCAATTCTGGTTTTGTTGCAATACGACCGCCTGATCCTCTACCTGATTTTCTATCTATCTCTTTACCTGTTACAGGATCTTTTTTAGAACTATATCTTGGAACAAAAAAATCACTTCCATCTGGATGACTCTTATTCCAACCTTTTATTAATGCACTAATATTACTACCATTCATTTTATTAATAGATTCTTCAGTTAACCCAGCATTTCCACCTTCCTTGAACTTATTATCATAATAATTTATAATAGCTTCTTTAGAATATTTTCTAAAAGATTGATTTAAAACTTTTAATGTATCTTCATCAGGAGATTTAGTTAACTCTTTTTTTATTTTATTCATTACACTTTCATCTGATAAAGCACCCTTAAATTGATTAAACCTTGATTCCATCCATTCCCAGTTTTCAGGTCCATCAACACCACCATTATCTAAAGAAGTAACGTGATCTAATTGTGTTTCTGAAAATGGTACAACTTGACCAGTTATTGAACTTTTTCCACCTGTTTGCATATAATGTTTTAATGCATCAAAAACTCGTTTTTTTCCAGCATCTCCAGTAGTATATTGTTTTGGTGGATCTCCTTTTTTTCTTACTCTTTGAACAAATCTTTGATAATCTTCTCCTAAAGTAGACTTTAAAACACCAATGACCTCATTAACTTCATTATCACTTATATCATAATTAGGTATATCTGGTTTTTTACCCTCAAGATAAGATTTATATGTTTCTAAATCTTCTTTTGACATATTAAATCTACCTACACCAGATTTCTCTGTTGATGTTTGTATTAAACTTGTAGACATATTTAATAGAAACTTTTGTTTTTCTTCTTCCTTTTTAATCTGGTCTTTTGAAGGTCCTGTTTCTTTACTTTTTTCTTTTTCTTTTGCATCTTGAGCTTTTTGAGATTTAGGATGGTCCTTAATATATTGTGCTTGTTGTTCTGGTGATAACTTTGTCCACCATTCGTCATCTTCAGTTAACTTTTTGTTTAAGTTCTCTATAACTTCATATGACCATCCATATTCATATAAAATTTGATTAAGATGGTATAGGTGTTTAAAGTCTTTTGGTTTTATAGTACCAACTCTATACGACCATTCATCAGCTATTTTATTTAAATCTGTAATCATAATATTACACCTTCAAATACTTACCAAGTATACCTGGTAATTTTTTAATTGCATCTATTATATCAGCTGGTAATGCAAATACTGGATCTATAATTAATTTTTCTACCTCATCTTTTATATTTGCTATAACACTATCCCCCGCGGGTAATTTAAATTCTTCAGCCCCAGCAGCTCCAAAAACTTTAGTTACTGTATGACTTCTTAATTGTGCATTTATATCTTTAGTAGACCTATAAAATTTTAATAATTTATTGTATAATTCTTTTCCCGATAATATATTTGAATATTGTATTTTTAAAATAATTGAATCTCCGTCTTTAAAAGCATATCCTGCTATAATCCCAAAATTATTTGTTGAAATCTTTTTATCTTTCATAAATTCTTTCAACTCTTTTTGAGATTTTATTTTACTCAATTCGTTTGTAAATCTTCCTTCACTTGCTAAAACAGATTGTGAAATCAATTTGCCAATTGTCGTGTATCTAAAATTATTTCCAGTAACTGTTGATAATGTACTACTGGCTACCGCTTTAGAATACTTTACACTGTAATAAGTATTACCTTGCTTTACATCTGAAAAAGCAGATTCAACTGTACCGACATTTGTCTGTGCAAATCCACCGGTAAAATATTTCACAATTAAATCTTCAAACTCTCTACCTACTACATCTGATTTTTTATCAATAAATTTCTTTTGAAGGAAAAGAGATAGCTCTAAATCTATACCAGATTTAAGTTTAAATTTTGGTTTCTTTCCCTCTACAAGTAAACTTTTCAATTTAATCAACAAATTTCTCCGTTATATCCTTCATTTCATGATAATTCACACCCCAACTTACCTTAACTGGAAACTTACTATCCTGTTCTAATATTGTTTTCACTTTTTTCAAATAATTTAACCCATCTTCCATATCAAAATCAAATAAAAAACTATCGTAACTATATAATATTAATTTACTCCTATCATTTTGTATTTCCGGAATTAATTTACTAAGTACCGCCATATTATTCTCAGTTTCCATAAGTTGAATTGTGTAATTGAACAACTTATTGGCATTCATATCACTTAAATTCTTCTTATATATTCTTCTATTATAAATATCTGAAACGATAAATTCTTTTGAATTATATACTTTCCATAGTTCGTTTACAAAATCATATACTTTACTAAAAAACGGATTTAATTGTACTACATCGATAGGAATTCCACCATAAAGATAATGAAACGATTTACGTTTTGCTTCTTCATAATCACAACCATAAAATTTTGCCATATGCTCGTGTACTGAACCTTCTGGAAATTCATAATCAACTTTATCAGCTATTAATCGTAAATGATATCCATCAAAATCCATTTCAACTAATACACCATTTTTAAATCTACTCACAAATGGTTTTCTACTACCATCAGTTTTGTTTAATGCAGCAAAATTAGTTCCCCCGAATCTATTTGAAGGTCTACCAGTTGATGTAAATACATTATATTCACTATAAACTAACCCAGTCGTTGTTTGTAAACCATTTGATTCTATATAAGTTAAGTTATCTAACACTTCATTATTATATGACATATTGACAGTTTGATTATGTTTTATAATTGTATCTTTAAGTAGCTGTGATATTTTACGACATTTTTCTAAATGCTTCAATACTGGGATAATAGTATTTATATTTTCTTTTTTATAGTACCTCATATTAAAAAAGTTATGAGCATTCGTATCTATTTCTTCTATACTTAACGGCACATTTGTTGCCATATAATGCATAAGATTTACATCAATCACATTATCTATTTCAACAAAATGACTTAATTTTTTTCTATCATAAGTGTATTTTTTTGTGTCTGATTTAAGATTTGGAATGTCAATATTGAGAGTTTCACTATGATTAAATGGTAGTATAAATTCATTTCCACTTAATAGCTGTACGTATAATAGTGATAGCTTAGTGTTTGCCGGGTGTTTATAACTATCACACGGTATTACTACTAAAATACTATCTTCTGATTTGTAACTTTTTATAAATTCTTTAAGTTGCTTTTTATTTTCTACTATCACGTATAACCTTATCTATCGCACTAAAAACCATTGGAGGATCTATCTCTTTTGAACATTCAAATTCTCTATCAGTTCCTTGATGGTCTGGACATATACTCCAATCACCTTTTAAATTCAATGTTTCATCTCTATGCCAACAACCATTACAAACTTCACTATTATGAACGTGTATACATTTATGCTGAAACTCAAACCATGATTCAGACATACCATGTATCATAATAACCCACTTATTTACTGCCCATGCTAACCAAGCTAAACCACTACCCAATCCAATAAAGAATTCACAATGAATTAATTCACTAATCCGTTCATCTAACGATTTACCTTGACTTTTTATTACACCTTTCGGAAGTTTATTCGTATAACCATCTTTACTCTGGTCTTCATTTAAATCAATATCTAAAACTTTATATCCCTTATGATTTAAATATCTTACAACATAATCCCAACCTTTAGGATAATTCCAATACTTTAACTGTGGACCATTTGAATGTACTCCAATACAAACATACTTTTCTTTCATTGGTCTACCATAGTTCTTAAAATGTAAGTTAGGTTTCTTTTCTTTAAATGATAATCCTAAAGTATCTGTTGCTGATTGTTGTAATGGAATATATTGTCTACCGTCCCAACTACAACCTATTTTATAACTAACTAATCCTTCTGCATTCATCGGTAATCTAAAACACAATTCACCACCACCAAATGGTTCTATATATCTATCTTCACTAAGAAACTCAATTTCAGGATAATTAGGTTTTAATACCGGAATCATTTCCTGTCTCGGTAAAAATAACTTTACTTTACACTTATTCTCTACTCTAAACTGTTCTACATAGGGAAACCATGCAAGAGTATCTCCTAGACCTTTAGATTGAAATATTATGTAAACCGTTTGACCCTGAATTGGATGAAACTTTTTCATTTATAACCTTTATTTAGTAATATATATTAGTTTGTTTTCAATAATGACAATTTTTTTTCTAAAGTTACTGGTGTATCTTTTGATGGTCTCCAATACTGTAATGGAGATAATATTTTACGAAGTTCTTTAAATTGTTTTGCTCCTGAATTTATTGCTATTCTATTTTCTACAATAACTTGATTTTTAGCTCCTGATATAATCCAATCAAGCTTTATTTTATCATATAAAGTTAAATCTTTATTAAAATCTTCTTTTGATATTTCAAAAACTTTAGCATTTACATCATTTGCTTTTTTTACAAAATATCTATTAATAACTCCTTTAGTATAATCCTTATCAGTTACATCGAGTGTTATATTCGATGGATATACTTCTCTATTAACTGATGTAATATTAGTATATTGTTCATATAAATCAAAATCGTTAACTCTTATTAATTGTCTTACATAATTTGAAGTTATTAAATTTGTAAAATATAATTTACTCTTATCTGTTAAATAATAAGCTGAATATGTTTTATTTTCAGGCACAATCGAACCATTATCTGCATATACAAAATTTAATTTTTTAGTTAAC
>Ga0208156_1000837_pt1 | contig 10580 bp, 3 predicted proteins | sample 1_EtaG_FD_184073 | JGI IMG/M metagenome (GOLD analysis project Ga0208156, IMG submission 184073) | Marine viral communities from the Subarctic Pacific Ocean - 1_ETSP_OMZ_AT15124 metaG (SPAdes) (version 2) | ecosystem: Environmental > Aquatic > Marine > Oceanic | place: Pacific Ocean | collected...
GGTCAACGACCTGGAGCTATGGGCGGAGGAACGGCACCTGTCATTGAAGATGAAGTTACTAAAGCGGTGGTGGAAGAAGGAGCTACGACAATGCCTTACACTGGTCCAAGGACTGGCGGGGCGGAAGTTAACGTTCCATTAAGCAGAAGATTTGCACTTGATCCTACACAGCAAGTGGCACAATACAAAACGGCACCAAGAAGTACAGAAGATATTTATAAATATTTTACGGAAGGAACAACAGGCGAAGGAAGAATGCTGGAGCCTTACGGTGAATTTCAAAAACGAAGAAGAAAAGCTTTAGGTAAAAAACCTTTAGACTTTTGGTCATATTAAGGAGTTAGAAAATGGGAATGTTTGATTTTTTATTTGGAGGTTCATCTCCAGAAATGCAACCAACAAGTGCAACGGCGATACCTGATTATCTTCAGGCGGCTGGTGCGAATCTGGTTGGAGCGGCACAGGATGTAGCACAGGAAGAATACATACCTTACACTGATCCGATGCTGGCGGCAATGACTCCTGAGCAATTGGCGGCGCAACAACAAGCCTTAGGCATGGCGGGCGTAAGCACTGGTCAAATGGCACCTGCGATGGCGGCAATGCAAGCAGCTACGGGCGGTCCAACGGCGGCGCAAATTAGCGGGTACATGAGTCCTTACATGACAGGCGTGGCGGATGTCGCGGCGCAAAAAATGAGGGATCAATCAGCAATTCAACAACAAAAGATCGCGGCAAGCGCGGCTGGATCGGGCGGATTGGACAGCACAAGATACGCAATACAGGAAGCGGAACGACAAAAGAATTTAACAACAGGCATTGGCGACTTATACGCCAAGGCGCAAGCGGAAGCTTATGGACAAGCTAGTGACATGGCACAGTTTGCTCAAACGCAAGGACTTCAAGGAGCAATCGGTCAAGGCACATTGGCGGCACAGCAACAACAATTGGGAATGGCGGATGTTCAGCAACAGCTCGGCATTGGTGCGATGACACAAGGCGCAAATCAACAAGCGCTTGATCTCGCATACAATCAATGGCAACAAGAGCAACAGCATCCTCAAAGCCAGCTTAACTGGCTTTCAGGCATTATGGCAGCGGACCCTAACCAACAAACCACGACTACGCAAACTGCGGTTTCTCAACCTGGCTTCTTCTCGAACATGCTGGGCTTGGGCGCGTCAGCGGCTAACATCGCGGGCACTCTGGGATGGAAACCTTTAGGAGGATAAGACATGGCAGAAACAGAAAAAAAAGAAAAAAGTTTTTGGGATTTTAGAGACACCATTTTTGAAGGAGGTATCCTTGATGTAGTTGGCACCAAAGAAAAAATAAAAGCCGAAGAAGCTAGAAGAAAAGTAATGGAGGACAGGACAGGATGGTCTTTCAAAGATCTTGTAAAGTTTGGACTATCTAAAGGTGCTCCCAAGAATGAGCATCTGAGAGCAGCCAACATAGGAATGACTGAACTTATGAGAGGATCAGGACCACCTCCCCAACCAGGGGCAACTGATAGATTTGGTGAACCTATAGAATCAAAAGAAATTCTTGAATTTAGAAAAGGCATTACAGACAGAGATGAAATGCTGGCTCAAAGAGAAGAATTAAAAAAACAAATAGACGACGCTAAACTTAAAGCTGAGGAAGAAGCGGCTTTTCTTGACAGTCCTAAAGGCAGACTTCAAACTCTGTGGGCTGACGCAGATAAGCGTGAGGCTGTATTAGGTGGCATCGCGGATGCGATGTTGGAGACACGAACAGGTGTAGACGCATATGGTAGCAGATTGCATAGAGCTCAAAAAAATGTAAGAGAAAATTTAAAAATAGCAGAAGCTACAGATATAGCTAGAAACAAAGCGCAGGTAGATGCTATGAAAGTTTTAGCTGAAACAAATAAACTTTTAGATCCTAGACAATATTTAAGCAATGCGCAAAAAGAAGCGGACAGTTATGTACAAGCGCAAATACGTGCAGGTAAAATATTACCCAGAAATTATGATAGTGCATATGCAACAATGTTAAAACAAATTGCAGTTAAAGATTTAACTTCAGCTAAATCTAGTTCCATTAAAGATCTTTATACATATGCGATAGCTTTGGAGTCTACTGATCCAGTAACAGCAAACATATTAAAGGATGCCATTAGATCAAATGCTATGTATTTGGCGGGAGATGGCACTGAGTTTGGAGCACAAACTGATACGGCAAATGAGATTATTGTAAAAGATACAGTAACTACTACTAATTAACCCTAAGGGCTTATGCCCTGAATACTGAGTAAGGTAACGAATGGCAGACGTAAGATATATTACATTTGAGAACGCACCTCGCGTTCAATTCCCAGCACATTATACGGATGAAGATATCCGTAATCATCTGAAAAGTGAAGAATTTGAAATATCCATGATGGAGAAAGGCTATGCTTACAAGTATGGTCTGGATCCAGTATATCAATTAGATGAAGATAATTTAGATGACAATGCATTTGTAGCAGGCGCTAAGTCTTCTATGGATACACTGAAGCAAATAGGTCAAGGAGCTATGGCGACTATCTATGATGCTTTCGGTGCGGAAAATTTACAGCAACAAGCAGTCGAAGCTGTACGACAATACCAATTAGATCAGACGGCACATATGTGGCGTAAAGATAAAGAAGGTACAGTCAAACCTAGAATAAATTCCCTCGAACAGGTATTTGAAAGTGAAGAAGAATTTGGTGCATTCCTTGAATGGGTTGGCGCTAAACTCGGAGAGGGGGCAGTAACAACTTTACCTTTTGTATTAGCTGGTCTTGTATCTGGTGGTGTAGGAGCGGGGGCAATTGGTGCTGGATTGATAGCTCGTCAAGGTTCAATGAGTGCGTTAAGACAAGCCTTTACTTATGGTTTAATAGGTAATCCCGCAGGTGGATTAGCGGCTCGAACTGCAGCCAAGGCAACATCATTAGCTGGATTAGGATTTCTGACAGCAGGTTATGGTTTTGGTGCGGGTGATACATATGTAAATATGCTAGATGAATCAGATGATCCCAATGCAGCTATAGCGCTAGCGGCAGGTGTGCCGTATGCTTTAGCGGAAGGAGCTTTCGGTGCAGGCGGTGCGTTACTTAGTACATTATTTAAAAAGACTAGCAAGCCCGCTGTTAAAAAAGCGCTTGATTCTTTCTTAAGTGGCAATCCTTATAAAATTAAAAAGACAATACTGGCAGCAACTAAAGCTGATAGATTAAAAGCATTAGCTAAAGGGGTAGGTGGAATATCCGCAGGCGAAGCAACGGCAGAGGCTTTACAAGAAACTATTACCCAAACAGGTCAAGAGATTGAAAGTGGCAGACCTTTGTCAGAGTTATATAATGATCCAGAATTTTGGAAGCAGCTAGGTGAAGCGGCGGCGGCAGGTGCAGTCGGTGGCGGACCATTCGGTGTGGTTGGCGGAACAGTCTCAGCATTAAAAGTAGGTCCTTCCATGAATATGGAACTTGACTTAGGAACAGAAAGAATATCTTTACCTGTAGTTAATAGTGACATAACAAAAAATGCATCACTATGGGATAGTGTTGATTTCTTAGTAGGAGATACAGTTACAGTAACGGGTTCTCCAACTGAAGGAGTAATAGGTCCACAACAACAGCCAAATCCTGAAAGTTTTAATAACCCCAATGCAAATAACGCTGCCACTTATACAGTAATAGGTGATACAAATGTAGGGGGAGATTCTTATTTCTTATTAGAAGGCAAGAATGGTAAAGGAGATTTGTTTATTGATTCAAAACAAAAAAACTCTATTCTTAAATTAAAAAATGATACAGTTAATGAAGGCAATACAAATAATAGTGCAGGTTTTGATTATAATCAAGAGGAAGAAGAAGAAGTTAATTTAGATAGTGAAGAAGTTAGACAAGCATGGGCAGATAATAAAAAGACTTGGAAACGCAGAGGTTGGGTTGAAAAGGATACTGACAAAGCAATTGATGAATCTTTATCCACGGCAAAAGAGGAATGGGTTAATGATGAAGTTGCTGAAATTATATTACAAAGACAAGATCAAGCCTATATCAAAGAACAATATGATAGATGGGTTGCTAATGGGCAACCAAGACGTGAAGAATTTCAAATGTTTTTTCAAGATTTAGACTTTGAAGAAGGACCGATGTTAGATTTTAAAACTGCGTTGGAAGAAAATGGGGGACAGTTAGAAGGCAAATATAAAAAATATGAAGCACTTGCCGATGATGAACTTAAAGATGCTGTAGAAAAAGAAGGATGGCAACAAAAACGATATAGCATATTACAAAATTATACAGAGAATGATGGCAATTTTTTATCCAATGACGATAGAGATGAGCTTAATGAACTAGGATATAACGGACCATTCGGACAGCAATACATTGAGGATTTAATTAATGACACCAGAGTCATAGGACGTAGTGCCTTAACGAGGGGAAAGAAAAGATTAAATGACATACTGGAAGGCAAGGTTAGATTTGAAACTGAAACCAAGGGCATACGAGAGCGACAAGAAAAAATAACTACAGGTCAAAAAACTATTGAACCTTTATCCCCAGAAGAAAGACAATCACAATTAGGTGAAGGAATATTTGATACACCAGTAGGGGACAGGATTAGACAATTAAGAGAACTCTTGCATCTATTAGATTACAAAGGATGGTCTTGGATAACAAGTCTGGAACGTAAACAAATAGCAGCACTCAAACGTGAGGCAACAGCTTTAATATTTTCCAATCAATTCAAAAAAGCACAAAACAAACAAAAAGAAATTGACAGAATAAAAAGAAAAGCTCATATTATTATGCACGATAATAAACTCGTGGGTACGTATAGCCCAGTGGCAAGACGTACATCTTTAGATGAGATAGTTAGATTGCAAAAACAAAAAATTCAATCATCTGACGTTATTGAAATGATTGCTATGTACCAAACGCATGTCTCAAACATAGATAATGCTCGTGTAAAATTTAATGAATTGTTAATGACATTCAATGAAGAGCCTGTGATATCAACTGAATGGGGTAAATTAAATACCAAAGACGCTAGATTAAAAAGAATACAAAATAAAGCCAGAAACTTTTCTTTCACCGAACCTATTACATACGTACGTAAGTATGAACTATGGGCGAAGCAAGCAGGGCAACCTAGACTTCAGGATGACTTCGCGGAAAATGCACCAAAGGTTTTACAAACATTAAAGGATATTATATCTAGATTGCAATTGGATATGAAAGTAGACTTGCTACCTTGGATTGAAGATGATGGGCAAGCATTGGCTGGTAGATTTTTAAACACATCCCGAACTGTAGAGGTAGCCTTTAATGCCACACCAGAACTTAGGCCAAACTTAAATACAACAGATGCAACTAACTACACTCTCTATCATGAAGCTATGCATTTATTGCGAAACAATAGATTCTTTGCTCAAGCAGAATGGGATGCTTTAAGCAAAGCCGCGCGAGATACCTGGATTAAAAGATACAGAGTAAGAGAACGTCATCCGAAGAATAGTCATGATGAAAATAAAAGAGGTATATCATATGAAGATATGATTGTTGAAGAAGCTATTTCAGATGCATTTGCAGAATGGATGACGGACAGATATCAAATGGGTGGCCCAATCGCCAAAGCATTCGCCAGACTTAAACAATACTTAATTTCTTTAGCTAACGCATTGACACGAAACAGATTTAATACAGCGGCAAATATATTTCAAGCCATAGATCTGGGCATAGTGGGAGCAGAACAAAAAAGTATGAATCGCGCTACAGAAATTTATACCACAGGGGATAATGCCACAAGCATTATAGTTAATATGCCGTGGAGTGGAGTAAATATTAATCGATTTGCGCCCGCCACTCGTGCATTATTTATGAAACAATCAAATATTACCAATGTTAAAAACTTTTTCAAATGGTTTAATAGTGGAGGCATACAAAGTAAAATAGTAGATAACCAGGGTGCCCCCTTGATTGTGATGCATGCTGCTGGAAATGCAGAATTAAATGAAACCTATCCTGATAATTTATGGAGTTATCCTCAGCAAGATATTGAATCACGTCGTACATCGATTAATTTAATTAAGTTACCTACAGCAATAGGTAAAATTATAAAAGGAAAACTTTTAAAACCTGGTACTATTAATTTAGATTTAGGTGGGGGCAGAGCTGATAATGTAACTGAAGCTTTAATTGAAATAGGAGTGGTTAACCATGTTTGGGATCCTTTTAATAGAAGTAAATCTCATAATAATGAAATAGCAAGCGCTACATCAAATGGTAAGTCAGATAGTGTGACCATAAATAATGTATTCAATGTCATTAAAGAAGGATCCAACATACATAAATTATTATTACAAGCACACAATGCTTTAAAGAACAATGGTAAATTAATAATTAGTGTTTTTCCAGGTGATGGAACAGGAGTGGGTAAAGAAACTATGGGTGGAGCATCCTATCAACGTAATGCAAAATTAAAAAAATATTTAGGTATAGTGCAAAAAGTATTTCCCAACGCTGATATATCTAATAATATGATCATAGCTACAAAAACTGCAAATAGTATTCCTTTTAAAACATTTAAAAATACTTCTGATTTTGGTTACCACTTTACCCCCGATCAAAATGTCATTGATTATATGACAGACCAAAGGCACAATCATAGAGAGTTTGGAACATCAGCTGATACTTATGTATTCAAAGGATTCTTAAATATAAAAAATCCATACCGTATGCCAGACTTAATAACATGGAGTGAATTGTCTATGATAAATCATATGGTTGAAGATGGTATAATTTCTGAAACAGAACATACAAATTTAAGAAATAAAATATTAAATGTAATTGAATTTGAAACTGACGAACAAATACATCAAGCGAGAGTCTTGCCGCGTGGAGAAGGTTATAATCTTATAGTTCAAAAATTAAAAGATAAAGGTTATGATGGAGTAGTGTATCTAAATACGGCAGAAGATAAGTATTCACAATTAAGAAAAAAACTGGCAGATGATCCTGCTAGTATAAGTGATGCAGATATGAGTATACTATTAGATAATCCTCTTCAAGATTCTTTTGTAGCTTTTGAACCACAACAATTTAAATCCACATTAAATGATGGCACGTATGGCATACGTCAACCTAACATGATGGCTATGAATCAATGGACACCAGCACCTGGTGATGTACCTGTTGATCAATTCAAGCCGATGACTAGACAACAAAAGAAAGCATTAAAAAGTAAAATAGTTAAAGAAATAGATAAGGATAAAAATTATGAAGTAAAAAATGAGGACATGACTATGGAAAAACTTAGCAGGTTTAGTAGAATAGCAGGGTTTATAAGGGAATGGGCTTCAGATAACTGGATGTTTAATAAAGTTTTACAAGCCGTGGATGCTATGAATGACTACAGTAAAGGTGTAGTTTCAAGGTACAATAGTTATTTTATAAGATACCATGAATTAATAAAAGATCCTGTATTAAAGCAAGCACTCGATCGTGCTATGTTAATTGCTAGACTGTTCCCTAAACAAAAATTTGTTAGGGATAATAACGGTCGTATAATTTTCAGAGCATCATTGGATTACAAATCAGATCCTTTAAGTGACATACAAATAGAACCGGGAGAAACTATAGTACTAGAAGGTGATTTAGCCGCAGTGTTTGAAGAGACCCAAGCGGGTGTGGAATATTTATTTAATTACTTTAAAAAATCTAAAATAAGCGGAGAACCTGCAGAACGAATACGTACCATTATTCAAATGTTAAACTATCATAAAGGTTATAGTATTTTTGGAGACTTTGTACCTGATCTACCTAGTGATTTAAGTAATTTACAAATTGAAACTTTAAGTCAAGAACAACTTGAACAGATTGTCAAGGGGGCAGTAATATTAATAGAGAACTTAGACAGTGAATTGGAAGCATTGGGTCGTCCGTTATTAGATCCATTCATGCAAGATAAGAAAGCGGTTGATTTAAGAAGCATGCTGGGTATAGATGTAGCGGGTAATCCAATCGACGGGGCTAACGGCATCAGTCAATTAGTTGGAGATTTAAGAGTTTTACAAGAACAAATGCAAGGAGATTATATTCCTTTAATGAGGTTTGGTGATAATGTTATTACAGTGGTTAATGAATCCATTGAAGAAAAAAGAATACCTGCCCAACCTAACGAAGCTGGTGCTTATAGGTATAAAGGTAAATTGGTTAAAGATAATCCTGAATATTACTTAGGGCGATACCATTTTGAAAGTAAACGTGAAGCAGAAGAGGCAAGAACCAAATTACAAAATGCATACAGAGGTACACTTGGTGTGGTAGTATCTCCCATTACTAAATTAGATAAGATGAATGTAAAGGAACATTACCGAGAAGGTATTACAAACATCATTGACATAGCACAACATTTAAGTGATCCTAAAGCTACCATCTTTAAAGAGTTAAAGGTAGAACTAGATCAGTTAGCTGCAAATAATTCATATAAAACAGGAGTGCATCAAATCCTACAGGCACGAAGACAAGCAGGAGGTGTGCCTGGATTTAGCCAAGATTTCGGTAGAGCGTTTGCGCAGTATGGATATATGATGGGAAGAGCCATAGGTTCAAATAGATTCTTAGGTAATGCAGTTAAAGCTAAAGAAAATCTAGAACTATATAATAAAGAACAACGATCTAAAGGCAACCCTGATACGCAAATGGAAATAGCTTTAGAAAAATGGTGGAATTATTCTCAAGATCCTCATCAAGAGTTTGCTAATGTAAGACGATTAGGATTCTGGTGGTACTTAGGGGGCAACTTATCATCAGCCATACTGCAGATAATGTCTAACGTACAATTTACTGGTCCGTTGCTAGCCCAAATGTCTAACAGTGTAAGGGTAGGAAAAGAATTAACTAAAGCACATGCTGAAGTATTATCTATGTTCTCATTCAGTACTAATCAATATGGTGATGTATTCCTAGACTTTAATAAATTACCTAAAGATCCGGGATTGCGAGAAGCAATTATTGGCTTGGCAGGTGATGGTGACATGGCTACTTTCATACGACAAGGTATGGCACTACAAGAAACAGGACAAAGTGTAGGGGCAGAAGGTTTAAATCCAAGGAATGCTTTTCATAATTTTGAAAAGAAAGTCATAGGTGCTCCTTTTGGTACAATGGAAGCAGTGGCTAGATTAACAGGTTATATTGCGGCATATAGAATAGCGCAAGATCCTGAAGCTAGACAAAAATTTTATGAATTATTTGAAGGAGATAATACTGTTCAACAAGAGATTAATGATAATGGTGGTATAATTACTCCACAACTCATAGCACAAACTATGATGAAAAAAACCTTTGGCGTATATGGTAAAACCCATAGACCACAAATCATGCGTGGATATATGGCTGTTCCTGCATTGTTCCAAACTTATATCGGACAGATGCTTGCCTTAATGAATAGATTATTAACGAAAGGAAGAACTCCCGCACAACGTGCAGCTGGACGTAAAGCTTTCGCTAGAATTGTATTGATGTTAGTAATGACAGGGGGCATCTTTGCATTACCAGGAGCTGATGATGCGGAAGAACTGGCGAATTGGATTATTGAAAAAGCACCAATTGTAGGTACTGATTTAAAAACTGACATACGTGCGGCTATGAGAGAAATGCTTTACGAAGCAGGCTTTAGTGCAGGATTAATTAATGCAATGGAGAATGGTTTGATAGAAGCTAATTTAAATTTAGATGTTCAACGTCGTATTTCATTAGGTAACATTCCAGGATCTCAACAGGTTCGAGCTTTAGCAAGTGTGATGGGCTTAACTCCTGGCGGGTCTGCGGCAGACTTTGCTGGTGCTCCTGGGTCAGTGTTCATGACGGCAGTTAGAGAAGGTAGTCAAGCTCTACGTGAAGGGGAAAGTTTAGTTGATGTAGCATTTAAGTCATCGCCTTTATTCATACGTAATATGTATAAAGCTTATGACCAATCAATAGGAAAAGGATTCTTAGAAACTAATTATGGTACTGTACTGGCTGATGATATGAGTATAGGTGAAACTATGAAACAAGCCATAGGCTTTGGTTCAGCAAGAGCTAAGAGATCTCGTGAAGCTATATGGCAGGAAAGATTAAATGCCACTCGTAACGCAAGCAAGAGACAAAAAGTCAATGCACAAATAACTAATGCTTATAGGGATATATTTGTCGGGTCTAAGATAGGAGATTCAGCTTTGTCTTTCCGAGGACAAGAAAAGTTAAATGATTTAACTAGGGCTCTATGGGATTGGAATAACAAACAAGAGATACAAAATAAAATAATACCAGATCTTACTGCTCTCATGCAAGCAGCATTAGAAGCAACCTACGCTGATATAAGATTAGCAAATGCTGGAGGTTTGACTTTAAAGAAAAATTTAACGCAAAGAAAAGCGTTAGGTATAATGTAATTATTTTTTAACTAGACTTCCACCAAAATACAATCCAACAATAGCGGACATCAAGTGAGTGTCAAGCGGTGTTATCACTACACCGAAGAACTCCTTGTCCATTACAATTTCTTTCTTCTCAATTAAGAATAAGAATCCTC
>Ga0208156_1000841_pt1 | contig 10544 bp, 1 predicted proteins | sample 1_EtaG_FD_184073 | JGI IMG/M metagenome (GOLD analysis project Ga0208156, IMG submission 184073) | Marine viral communities from the Subarctic Pacific Ocean - 1_ETSP_OMZ_AT15124 metaG (SPAdes) (version 2) | ecosystem: Environmental > Aquatic > Marine > Oceanic | place: Pacific Ocean | collected...
AGTCAAATTGGATCAGCTATTACTGGACAAGAGGAAATGGAAGGTTTTATTGGTCAACAATTAGCAGAGCAAATGACTCAATTTGGCATAAAAAGAGATATGCTTAGTACAGCTGGTGAGAAACTTGGTACGCAAACTACTGGAGTACAGACAAGTATGGGACAGTATGCTGGAGCAAGAGATATTCAGAAGCAAACTGGACTTATTACAGATACTAGCCCTTCTTTAGAAGCTATGGAAACTCAAGGTAAGATGCAGATGGCAAATATAGGTGCTAGTCGTAAAGATATTTCATCACAAAGACAATTGATTGGAAGTCAAGAACGTGGTGCTGAAACTCAAGCAGAGATTGATATAGCTCAAGGAAAGCAAAGGACACAGCAAGCATTAGCTTCTATGCTTTCAGATTATATGACTGCTACTGGTGAAACAATTGATCAAAGTTTTTTAGATATGTTTACTGATTATCAGGAAGGAACATTTGAGTCTGTAGAGGATTACACTTAATGGCTGATGATACTTTAAAATATGCTATCGCTGGATTAGGTGAGTTAGCTGATTTATATACAAAATCCAAAGCATTGGATCTTGCTCAACAACAATTTCTTATCCAAAGAGAAGAATCTGCTGCTGATCGTGCCTTAAAAGTAAGACAGATAGATCTTAGTGAAGCAAAAATGGAGTCTAATGAAAGTCTTGCTCAATTACAATTATTTATATCTGAAAGGGATCGGTTGTATAACGAGAAAAGAGCACAAGAAAAAGTTCTTAGTACTAGATATAATGTATCACCACAATATAAAACAAGTGCTTTTGAAGATATTCAAGGTATGCTTACTGGATCTATGGATGATAATATTGGTGTAGTTAATAGGCAAATAGGAGGTATTCAAAATAATTTAACTGATCTTTCTCGACAGATTGGAAATCTTCAAGCTCAAGAACAATGGTTTGCAGCTGAAAAATCAAAGTATGTTGGTATTAATAAGGTTCTTCAGGAGCATGAATTCCCAAAAATGATAGAAGCTGCTAAAAGTCTAGATCAATTTAAGGGTCAAGATCTTGCTGGTGTACGTACTGCTTATGCAAAAGAAATGCAGCCTTGGCGTAGAACAATGTTGGCTGAAGGAATGACTACAAAACTTAAAGCAGAGTCTGATAAATATGCTACTACTCAGTTTAGTGCTTTACAGGTATTTACTAGTAGTGAAGGATTTAATTGGAATAAGCAGTTTGGTTCGGAAGAAATGGCTAATGCTGCTAAATCAGCATTAAATGTTAGTGATTATAAGGCATTTTTAAATAGGTTGAATTATCCTGGTAATGAAGCACTAAGAAATGTGTTTGAAAAAAGTCTTTCTTTTGGGCCTATGCTTGGTAATATTGAAGCTAATGCAGCTAGAGTATATGAATTAGATGCAGAATTAATAGGAGAGACACCACCTGAAGGATCTGTTAGGAATAATGTGTTAGATGATTTTACTGCTATTATGTCTATATCTGATCTTGCTGCTAATGATAAGGCTACATTATTTGAAGCTTATGACAATTTTGTAAAAAGTAGAGGTATAACTGATCCAAATAGTCTTGATCAAATGTTTAATTTAGTTGAAGAGAAATATGGAGAAGATCTTGAATCAGATTTTAGTACATGGTTAGTAAATCCTGAAGCTCTTACACCAATTAAGCCTGCTATGCCAGGTGCAAATATTAGTGAATTAAGTTCATTAGATGAATTAGTAGCTACACATGAAACTACAAAAGCTGAGAAACTACAAATTAAAGAAAGTAAAGAATCTAAAGATGAATGGACAAATACTGCTGATTCAAAATTTAGGAGGATGTATTACAGATCTCCTTTAGAATTAAAATCTATTTTAGATAAAATTTATTCTCCACATCAAGATCCAGGAGTTGTTTATCCTGATGGTAGAATGCCTGTTATGTCTGATAAAGGAGTTGGAGTTAAAAAAATAAGTAAAGCACAGTGGGAAGATTTAGATAATCATGTTGCAAGAACAGTTAGTGCTATGCTAATGCAGCAAGAGCCTGATGCTGTAGATTATTTAGCTTATATTACGGGATCCTTATTAAGTGCAGATATGCAGGGTTCGGTACTAAAAGGTGAAAAACCAGCTATGAATCTTCTTGAAAGTTATGCAGAATATAAAACACACATGCAAGATGAATTTGAGTTTTCTCCTGAAATTAAAAAGCTTATGGAAAAGTATAAAGTTGCTACACCTTCTCCATTAAGAAAATTGGCTTCTACTATAAAAGATACATCTGAAACTAGACAACTTATAACTCCAAGTGATAGTCAAGAAGTAGATATTGATTCTGGATTTGGAGATTTTTATAATATGGATCCTGCTCTTGTTGATAGAGCATTAGATAAAATAGTATACGATCCTAATACTTTACAGATTTATAGTGATGAAGATTTGGGTGTAGCTCAAATTTATAATACACCAGATTGGTATGATTATTGGAATGAACAAACTGGTGGACAAGGTTTTCCTTTAATGCAAAATGAAGGTGTAGTTGAAGCATGGACTGGATCTGGTCTTGGTTGGGGTAGAGATATATTCTCGGAAGAATAATGCCACTTCCAAAGGAATATTATAATATTATAGGTGCAGGTGCTGAAACGGGGAAATCCTCCAGGCATTACATATCCTGCATATGGTGGTATTTTTGCAGAAGAACCTGAACCAGTTGAAACTGGAAATATACAAGACTTAGCTTCTAATTTACTTTATGGTGGTATATCTGGTACAACTTGGTCTGCAGTTGATTTACAAGATAAAGATTGGGAACAGATGAATACCATGGAAAAAACTGGTTGGATTCTTGGTGAAGGTGCATCTTTATTTTTACCTATAGGCCCATTTGGATTACTTGGTAAAGCATCAAGAGGTGTAGCAAGAGGTTTAGGTAATAGATTTACAAAAGATCTTATACAGGAGGCTGGATCACTCACTGCAGATAAGGCAGATACAATTTTAAAAGGCGTTAATGCTGTAGCTAAAAAAACTGGTCGTCATAGAGATGATATTATAAAGGGATTAAATCAGGATGTTCAAAAAGGACTTAGAGATATTCTTGGTGATGATGTTGGGCTTAGATGGGTTAATGAATTAGGAATAGGTGGGACAACAGCTGCTCAAGCACAGGAATTATTAGTTAAATCAGGTAGTAATGCTGTTAGAAGTGCATTTAAAAAACAAGGTCTTCCTGATCTTCTTCCAGAACATTCTGATTATATATCAGGTCAATTTGTTAAAGGTCTTTCAGAAGGCAAGTATGTTAATGATGTAGCTGAATGGATAGAACGTTCTATAGGAGGCCCATTACCAGAAGGTGTAGCAAAATATTTAGGTATGGCTGCACAGGATATGATGATGATGAGTATTCATTCTATTGGATCTGGTAAGATAGCAGAGCATTTAAGGGGGGAAGCATTTGATACTGATTCAGCATTAAGTCATTCAGCAATTATGGCTCTTGCTTTTCCAGCTATAAGACTTGTTCCTTGGGGAGGAAAAGAATCTTTACGGAATGGTATTCAGGCATATGCAAAATCATATGGAAGAACTAATTATAAACGAATAGCTAAAAATCATGGTGATGATACTGTTAGAGGTATGGCATCTATCATGGCAAGAGGCGGTATGAAAGATCTTATTAATAAAAGTAGTTTAGATGGTCATATAATAATGAGAGATGGTAAGAAATATATAGGTACTGCAGAGATAGAAAAATATTTATTTGCAAAGGGTGATAAGCAAATGCCTATGGATCATGTTTATCAAATATTAGAAAAGTATAAATCTGCAGTTGGAAAAGAATTGAAAAGTAATTGGAGTAAAAATTATATATTAGATATTGCTAAATCATCTCCAAGAATGGGGCTTGGTGTACTTGCAATGAATCATGCTGTATTTAGTAGTGGTATTTTTAATGATATGGAAGGCCCTGAACTTGCATCGCATATATTTATGTCAGCTATAATGACAAAAGGAAGAGGAGCCTGGGGTAGGGATACCCAAAGAGCTTATATGGCTGATTTCACCCCATATTTCGAAGCATTGCAGCTTTTAGGAGCTAAGCCAGAAGTACTACAGCAAAGAATGTCTACATATACAAGAGAACAGATTGCTGGTACATATGGAACATCTTTTGCAACTGATCCTATTGGTCAGAAGATTGAGCAGACATTTGATACTGTTCTTAGCAGAAAAGGTAATAGAAATGAAGAAGGTCATCCAATACAATATGGGTTTGGTGGAGATTTTAGTCCAAGTAAACATAAAAAGGTGGATGAATTTGCTAATATATATAATCTTATTAAAAAAATGCGTAATCCTGATATGTCTGAGGATGATATTTTAAAGCCTAGATTTATGAAGGAAAAGGCATTAGATGAATTATCTGATGCTATAGATAATATTGAAGTAGAAGGTGGAAAGACAATTAAGCAAGTTGGTTGGGAGGGTACTCTTGCTGTAATGTCTGAAAGACCTGCAGATAGAATAGTTGATATATATGGGAAGATGATAAATGAAATGTCTGATAGATTTGGTATTGATGCTTCATTTGATGAATCTATTATAGGAAGAGGTAGAATATCTGGTCAGCTTATTAGTTCACCTGAGCTTATGGAGATGGATGGTGCTATGACTTATAATAGAGTTATGCAACGCTTAGATTCTATGGGGAGAGCTGATATAAAAGGTGAAGGACAGGATATTAGTAGATTAAAAGGGAATGTTGATGAAATTAGTGCAGGGTTAAATAAAATAGCTGATGGATGGATGGATGTACTAGATGCTGAATATGGTGGACACAGGCTTTATAATAATCCTTATGATAATCCTTATATGGACTTTATGGGACGGGCTGCAAATATAGGAACTAAGAATTTTATTCGTAAAGTAATGATAGGTGATGTATCTGATCCAGATGCTGGACGATTATCTCGATCAATGGCAAAATTGTTTGGTGTTGAAGATACTGCTAATGGTAGTATAAGACTTAGAAGATCTCTTGAAGATTATACATTTGAAGAAACAGTATCTGATAAAGATGCTTCTAGGTTAAGTAAGTCAAAAGAAACTTTAAGACCTTTATTTGAGTTAATGAAACAGAAGCATAAAGTAACTGATAATCCTCGAAAACAGGGTGATCCTATTACTATTGATGAAATGGAAGCTGCAGAAGGTATTTTCGCAGAAAGATTTAATAGGATGCCCGAAAGATATAGAGAGAACTTTTATGGAGAGGGCTTGATGGATCTTCACCGAACTATATTTGGTCTTGATAGATCTGACCCAAGATCTGTGGCTACTGCAAAAGCAGTAGTTGGTGAAGATCTTGGATATTATGATGGAGATGTGTTAAGGTTACCAAGTAGAAAACATGTTGCTGCGATTGATCCAAGTGCTCCAAGAGAAATTGTTGAAAAAGCTAACCAGGCATTGGATAGAATAAGTAATATACTTGGGCCAAATGCAAGACGGTCTGAATATGAAGTAATGGATACATCCAGACCTGAATTTGCAACTCTTACTATAGAAAAAATACTTGAAGTTGATAAAGCTGTTGGGAATGAAACTATTAAAGATCTTTTAGATAATGGTCTGAAGGCTACTAATGAAATACAGTTTAAAAATAGTAATCTTCAAAGTAAATTAGAAACTATACAGGTAGCTCTTGAAAATGCACAACATTCATTTGATACAGGAACATTAAAAACTAAAGAAATAGATTTAGTAGCAAGACAGATTGAAACGCTTATTGATATGGGTGTTAAAAAAGATGTAGTAGCATCATTAGAAACTAATCTTTCTGAAATGAGGCAGTTTCTTGCAGAAGGAGATCAAATAGACGATTATGTTAATAAATATAATGGTAGTATGATGTCTGTACAGGAAACAGTAAAAGATATATTAAGTCGGGAAGTAAGATCTAAGCATGAAGTACAATCTATTACAAATAAAATTATTAATTTAGCTCTTCTTGGTAAACCAGGTGGAGGATTAAGAAATACTCAGGCAAGGGAGGCAATAGAAGATTTTAATGCTAGGTTGTTGGACTTACAGCCCGATATAGCTGATAGAAGCAAGCCTTTTTCTGATTTAATTATTGATTATAATGAATCAGGAAGCTGGACTAAGGCTTTGGATGTTGTACGAGCAGTTAATGAGCGTGTTGTAGGGCAGGTTCTAGGTAATAGTAGGAATCCTATTATATCAGAGAGTGCTAAACAGCTTTGGGAAAAAACATTGAATAGAAATAAACTAGATCATGGGCAAAGAACATTGCAAAGTATTGCCAAAGATTATGGTATAGTTGATCCAGCTGATAGAAATGAAATTGATCCAAGATTTATAGATAAGATTCGTGATAGAGCGAATCCTAATAGTGTCGAAGATACATTTCTTGATATAAGAGAGAGAATATTTGATAATAATACACAGGCTGAAGCATACAGATTATGGAGTAAGTTTATTGCAGAAGATAGTAATATTCTTGCAGATGCATTAATCAATGGAAGATTAAGAAATACCGCTAGAATAAAATCAGGAATAATTGAGTTTAATCCTGAAGGTAAATTTAGAACTACTATTAATGATGATTTTTTTGATCGTATTGATATCACTGGTGATAGAAATGATCCATATGATTTATGGCATTTAGATGATACTATGACTATTAAGACATATGATAAGAATAGAACATTTTCTCTTGATTTTTTTAAAGATGGCGATCCACTACAAATACAGAATCTTATCAATAATCAAATTAGGTTAAGTGCATTAGGCCCTGAGATTTTAAAAGAACTTAAGGATTCTGGATTTAAGATAGATCCTAATAGTGATAAATTTATAAATCTTCAGGATGTACCTGTAAGTCCATTGATATATATGCGACCATCACCTGGATCAAGAATTATGTTTGTTGCTACAGATGCTAATGTTAATAAGTTAAATTCTGATTTTGAATTATGGCTTACAAGAAAGGCTGATTATTTTGGAGATAAAAGTCAAGCTCAAAGAGATAAGTTTTTAGAATTATTTGGTGGTATGATTGATGGTGCTAATACAAGTGCTTCACTCAGGTTGAAAATGTTATTACAACATATTGATTATACTAGAACAGGACAGTTTGATAAATGGATGCAGGAATATTCCAAATCAATTCCAGATTATGGTGAAGTAGCAAAAATTGAATCTGATTTATATAAGCGTGGATTTCTATCTGATGGTGGTACTACTCAGAGATTTAACGAAAAAACACTAAGATGGAATGCTGCTCGTCATCCCGATCAAGATGTAATGGATTTCTCTAGATTGTTACTTGATAATAATATGCAATATACTGTAGCACTTCTTGCTGATGAACCATTTTCGGATTATGATAGTTATAATGCTAGTCATAGTGCAACTAGAACACCATTTGATAACAGAAGAGTATCATCTGAAAAATTAGCTGAAACTGGATTAGAGATGGATGGTAATCCTATTATGCAGAGTTTGATAGGTAAACAAATATATGATGTACAATCTGGTGCTTATAAAAGTCTTGAATCTTCTATGCTTGATGGTGCTAAGATAGTAGATGAATATCTTGGAAAGTTATTGTGGGCAAAGAAAGGTGGAACAGGTGAGTGGAATGGGGCTAAAACAATTATCTTTTCCACGGGTGAGAATTCTATGCTTGGAAAAGGCTTTGCTGTTTATATACCTGAAGTATCAAGGGAAATGACTACTCGGGGAATTAATCTTTTATTGGGAGAATCATCAGCTAAATCATATACTGGTAAAAATTTAAATGGTAATGATATTATTCCATTAGCACATTCACAATCAAATCTTGCAAGAGGTTGGACAACAGATATTTTCCCAAATATTACTAATGATAATATGATGAGTATGAATATTGATGGTCTTGGTGTCCAATTTACATCAAAGAATGTTGAAGGTGTTAATATATCTGCATCTATGTTTGATTGGCAAGGGCCTGGTCATGTAAAACGTGCTGCTGAATGGATGGGATTAACAAATATTTTAAAAGATAGTGCTAATCTAAAATCAATGATAGGTGAAGGCCCTGATTTTATTAGAGCTGTATTTGCTGAAAAAGAACAGCAGGGTTTGATTTATACTGAAGGCGGTATGGGCTTAACAGCAAAGATGATTGATTTTGGTATTTCATCTCAAAATCCACTTGTTAAAGCACAATTAGATAAAGTATTAAGAAATGAAGATTATAAAATGCTTACTAAAGTACCTATTGAGTATGGAGAAGATAATTTTATCATTCCAGATATAACAGGTGAATTATCTAATCCAGTTTTTGCTGAATTAAGATCAAAAGTATTTGAATTGGATACTCAAGGTAATCAGATTGAAAGTATGGGAGATAAAGCATATAATAAAGCTATACAATTTGGAGGTATTGCTTTACCTGATCATACTGCACGTAAAAAAGTAAAGGATTTAAATGAAAAGATTTTTGTATTTAGAGATGAGAATGGTATAGATCATGTTATTCAGCACGATGTTGAAACATCTATAAAAGGAGATGAAGGATTTAATTTTTATAGTCCCTTTTATGAAACTTATAATCCAGAAGCTCATCATATGGCAGGTAGGGATCAAGGTGGAAATTTAATATCATTAGATGTTGTAGGTAGTGCTTTTGAAAACAGAATGCAGACAAGCAATACATTCAAAAATAGTGTAAGAACAGTATTAAGTGAAGTTGCTGATTATATAAAAGATCATAATCTTGATTTTGTACAGGTACATCAATTACTTTCTGGCAGGTCTGTTACTTCTAGTGGTCAAAGATTGCGATTAAAATCAGTAAGTGCTGATGTATTAGAAAAACTAAGTCCATCGCTTGGTGCATCTGTTAATGCTATTCCTAAGATAGCTAAGGATCAGCCAGTTATGCGTGTAAATAGGATTAATGGCCCAGATATGAATGGTATTGTTCAGGTTAATTCACATGATCTTAGAACTACATTGCAGCGTGACAATGATGGTGATCATTTGTATTCTTATTTAAAGGTTCCGCATCAGCTTATTAGAGATTATGCTAATGATATGGGACATAAATCTGATTATGAAATGTTTGATAAAAATATAAATCAAAAAGATATTAATATATTTGGTATAGCGGAAGTTGGTAATAGATATGTTGCAGGACAGAATGAATCATCTATTGGATTTTCTCAGTATTCAAATCATTTATCTAAATCAAAAAAAGCTATTGGATCAATTATATCATCACGTCGTGCTTTATCCTGGATGGAAAATACTGGAATGAAATATAAGGGTGAAAATTTCTTAAGAGAGCTTTCTGCTAAAAAGGATTTAAATACTGATGATATGCAGGTATTGAATAGAATGATGGATGTGTTTCAAAATGCAGTAGATATCCATGGTGGATATAATAGAGTAATGGCTGAAAATGCGTTGAGAGATTATTTCTTTTGGGGTGAGATACCTGCAGATTATACTGCTCCTGTAGGTTCATTAGAAACAACTCATTCTAGAAATAGTGTTATGGGGGATTCTAAAAAAGTTACTGATTATGGATATGGTACAAATAAAGATGTTCAAAGATTGGGTTTTAATATTATGCTCAGGACATTAAATAAAGCTAATATGATGGCTAATGATACATGGGATACAGCAGGCAGCAGAGCACCTGAAGTATGGGAATTAAAAAATGCTCATAGAGATATAAAATCATTATTTGCTGATCCAACGAATTTTATAGCTGGTGAAATTGTTAAAGAGATATCTAGATTAAGATTTTTAAATAAGCATAACAAAGCAAATGTTTTACAGAGGCAGTTGATTAATGAATATTATCAAGAACATCTTAAAGATGTTAGTGATATGAGATCAATTAATAAGTTTTTAAAAGAGCTTAGGAAAGGAAGAGTAAAAGCATCCAAAGAGTTATGGAGTTTTACAGATAAAGAAAATGCTTTTGAATATAGTATTGGTGGTAAGATACTTGATGAAGTAATGAAGAAAGGTATTTATAATAGTCCAGACATGCCAGACCTTGATGTATCAAAACATACATCTGCAGGTTATATTGTTAGAAATCTTGTAGATAGAGTTGCTATGCATAGAGCATTTGGAAGGGATCCAGTAAGAGAATTTGATGCACAGGAATTTGAAATTCCAACTATGGTACCTGAAACTGAATTTACAAGTAATATTACAAGGGTTAAAACAGCTGTTACAAGAGGTCATGTAAGAACTATATTACAAAAAGAACATAGAAGATTAAGTGAATCGTTAAGATATTTTAATGAAGAGAAATTTGTTAACCCTACTAAACTTTCTTCTATAGAAAGTAGATTATCTGATGTTTCAGATTCTATCCGAATACTTGATATTCAAGCTGCACATGATATGGTAATAGATCAAAAGAATATTAAATTAGAAACATTTGATAAGAATATAAGGGGTGGTAAGAATTATGAAAGTGAATTAAAATCTGATGCTATGGTT
>Ga0208156_1000842_pt1 | contig 10535 bp, 14 predicted proteins | sample 1_EtaG_FD_184073 | JGI IMG/M metagenome (GOLD analysis project Ga0208156, IMG submission 184073) | Marine viral communities from the Subarctic Pacific Ocean - 1_ETSP_OMZ_AT15124 metaG (SPAdes) (version 2) | ecosystem: Environmental > Aquatic > Marine > Oceanic | place: Pacific Ocean | collected...
CTTTACAAAGTTTTATATGAAGAAAAAGGTTTATCAAAAGAATTCTCTGAAAAAGTATTATCTGAAGCGAAGAGAAAATATACCTCTTTAGACAAGAAAAAGATTTTTAATGAACAAACGAAAGTTGTTAATAAGATAAATAAAACTTTAGGACAATCAGTATATAATAGTTTTTTATCTAAATACACGCAATTAGCTACAATATATCAAATGTTTAATGACAACTCTGATCCAAAAAATCAAGTATTATTAGAGAACAAAGTTATTAATGATATGTCCTCGTCACCGGCCGTAATAAATGAAATGAAGCCTTTGGATACCTTGACCTTTAAAACTTTTTTTGAGAAGTTTAACAAGGCTTATTCGGGTGATTTGCTTACAGAACAAAAACAGCTTTTATCATATTATGTAACATCATTTGATGATAATGGTTTAGAATTTAAAATATATTTGAACGAGGAGATAGGAAGACTAAGAAATATTCTATTAGAATCCACTGAATTTAAAAACTTACAATTAAAAGATAAGAGAGACAGAGTTTTAGAAGTATTAGATAGTTATAGCAAGAACAAATTTGATTCTTCTATGGTCAGACAAATATTACAAATTCAAGAATTAATACACGAGATCACAAATAATGGCAGTTAATATTAAGATTACAAGTAAAAAACAAAAGCCAGATAATATTGTTATACGTATTGCTAAAGGTGGCAAACAAGTTTTAGAAACACTCCACTTAAAAGCTAGAAAAAATCTTAGTGGTGATATTATGATATTCGATCATGATGATATAGATATTGTTTTAATGACTGAGAAAAAGAAAATCGTTACCTTTGCTAAAGATTTTTATGGAGAGGAAGTATACATCTCACAAAATAGACTTTTTAAATTTTTATTTGAAAGGGGTATCATTTCGCAGGAAACAGTACAAGGCGGCAATGTTTATGCCTCTCTTGAAGCTAAAGTTTTAGAATCTAAAAAATATAAACCTCTTCCTCACGCACTATACACAATAGCAAAATTTATTGAACATGAACGTCCTCGTCAAGAGTTTGAAAAGGCTTTCGATCGGGAACAAGAAAGACGTCTTTCTGAACCTCTTCCGGATGAATCGTCAGAATTTGATCCGAAAAGACATAACAAGAAGAAGGGTTCCATCCAGCCAGGTTGGATGCCTTATGGTCTTTCTACTGCGATGGTGTATCGTTTGGAAGAAGCTCTTCGCGAAATAGATCATATAATAGAAGAATAGGTGATATGTGGAGTTGCTTTATTTTATCTTGTGTTCTTATGGACTAACTTTTATATTGGTTTATGGATCAATTTTTAATTCCGTTAGACCAGCAAAAGGAAGGCTTGGAGAATTGTTCCATTGTCCACTTTGCACCGGCTTTTGGGTCGGAGTATTTTTGTGGAGTATTAATGGATTTACAGAACTATTTAATTTTGATTACAATTTTATAAATTTATTACTTTTGGGATGGTTATCTGCTGGGACAAGTTATTTCTTAAGCACAATATTGAATGATTTTGGTTTAAAATTTAGAAATACAATTGGAGGTGATTGAAAATGAAACAGCGCAACAGACCAGAAGTAAGACGCTGCTGTAACGGCAGCAAACACGCGTGAGGGGGAGCCTCACATTAATTTTTTTAAGGGATTCAAAAAATGAAAATAACTAGAGATAGACTAGCAGCGATTATTCGTGAAGAAATGACCAAGCTTGATGAGCGCGGTCCAGTGGGCGACGAACGCGGTCCCGAAGAAGACGATCCCGGGATGATTGAGGAAGAAGATCTTGAAGAAGATGCCGAAAAGCTTGAAGAGGAAGAAGGGCTTGAGGAACAATCATGGGAAAAGGCCGATGCACCCGACACCCATGCTAGGTGGGATAGATACAGAGCTAGCGGAGCAGCCAGCCAAGGAGGTCGCGGTAAGAGCGATAAATCTTCATATAGCGGCGATTTTGCAGATAGATATGAAAAAAGTGGTCGCTTTGACGAGAATAAAAAGCTCACCAAAGAAGCTTTAAGAAAACTTGTTGAAAAAGAAATAGAAAATATTTTTCGTAAAAAATAGGAATCTTATAAAATGAAAAAAGGGATGAAGCTTATATTGGAATCTTGGAGGGGTTATGTTAGCGAACAAGAAGAAGACCCTGATCCCCGTGCACGTCGCCCTTCAACGACACGCCCTGCGCGCATGAAAGCCGGCGCCGGCGCCCAGGCGCTGGTACAAAAACAAGATGCCGGCTTACATGATTATGTTTCTATGCTCAAACAAATTGCTTCTGATCCTGAATTTAGAAAATTAGCTTCTGCTGGCCGAAAAGATGCAGGAGGGCCTCAAGATGAAGCAATATCAATTGATGGAGGATCCCCCGTCGCGGCAAAAAATTTAACTCCAACACAGAAAGATATTGATTTAGATAAAAGTTTAGGCGATCAGATGACAAATAAATGGGATCCCCCCTCGACAGAAGCAGCTTTATCAAAAGGTACTATCATGATGCCTTCGCCAGGCGGTACTATCCCCTTGTTAGTATTTGAAAACAAATACATTCTAGATGGTCATCACCGCTGGTCTCAAGTTATGATGACAAATCCGGATGGTATAATGGCAGTTGATAATATGAGCGCTCCAGCATTCGGCACTGGTGAACCCGGCGCCGAAAAAGCTCTTAAAGCAACACAATTGGCAATTGCCGCCTTGGCTGGCAAAGTTGTTACAAAAGACACTAAAAAGAATTTATTAGCTGCTAATGAAAATTATATTTATAATTATGTTGTTAAGTATATTCAGCCTCCTGCCCTCCAAGCCCTTCACGCCGCAGGTAAGATTTCCGCACCAGACGCCACCAAAGAGGCTGCAAAAATGTACGCTGCTAATCTAGCGGCTATTAAAGCTAAACCGCCTGGAAAATTTGATAGAGTCAAGGGCATGCCACAAGCAGATGATTCTGGTGTGCCGCAAGCAAAGGTTAACAAGGCGCTAGAAAAAGGTTCTATTAATTTTAATGATCCCCAAGCAGCTGATATTCAAGGCGCCGCATCCCGACGACGAGCACCTCGACCTGTAGCCGAGAATACCCTTAGAAAAGCAATAGCTGCAATACTTAGAGAAATAAAGAAGCATTAGACTGATGTCAAAACAACTACTACAAGAATATTTTGAATTATGTCCTGACGGCAATTGCCCGATGGACGTTTTAACAGAATCAGAACGTAAAAAAGTTGTTAATGAAGGTGCTATTTATCTTGTTGGTGTCTGCCAAAAATCTGGTACGAAAAATGGTAATGGTAGAATATACAAAAAAGAAACTTTGCAAAGAGAAGTTGAAAATTATCAAAAATCCATCCGAGAACGTCGCGCTTTAGGCGAGCTTGATCATCCTGATGATAGCGTTATTAACTTAAAAAATGCTTCGCATCTTGCTGTTAAAATGTGGTGGGATCAAGGTAGCGTTATGGCAAAATTTGAAGTGCTTGATACGCCATCAGGTAGAATTCTTAAAGATCTCATCAAAGCCGGCGTGAAACTAGGTATTTCTTCTCGTGGTATGGGAACAGTTAAAGAAGTTAATGGTGATACAATGGTTGAAGACGACTTCCAGCTTATTTGTTTTGATATGGTTTCTGAACCCTCAACACCAGGCGCCTATTTAAAGAAAACTTCGGCATCTACACCCACCATGGATCCTGGAATTAATTTGTATATAAATGAGAATGCTGATACAACAAAAAAAGAAAAAATAAATAATATTATGGATAGTATTATAAGAGGATAAAATGAAAAGAAACGAATTAAAAAAGGTTTTAAAGCCTCTTATCAAAGAATGCATTAAAGAATGTATTTTTGAGGAAGGCGTTTTATCTGGAATTATTACGGAAGTAGCAAAAGGCTTTGAATCTAAGCGTCTTGTTTCAGAGAGGACTATTACCAAAAATAATGATGATGAGAGGCAACGTGAATTAGAAGAAAAACATGAAAGAGACAGGCAAAAAAGAATTAAAATATTAAACGAAAGCCATTCTGTACCCGCGCAGCCCGTAAAAGCTTCTAGTTCCACTAGTTCCGCGCATGGTCCTATGTCCGGTGTTAACCCCAGCGATCCTGGAGTTAATATTGATGGACTCCTGGATCTAGTTGGTACTAAATGGAGAAAAATGGTGTAACATGGGAAAAGCTTGGAATGTAAAAGTAACACTAGACGAGGTTAAAGGCGATCCACGTCGGTTAATTAAGAAATTTATAAAAAAAGTAAAAAAAGAACGCATTATCGAGAACTACTTAGATAAACAAGTATATACAAAACCATCACAAAAAAGACGTCTTGAAAGAAAGAGAAAGAAAGAAAATGCTAGAAAAGCAGAAAGACAAAGAAAGAAAAAATTGGATATAAGCTAGGAGAAGAAAATGGCAACAGATGCAGTAACAGGACAACCTATATTTCACGGATCAACTCGAAGTGGTTTAAGAAATGTGGGCTCATATCAGGTTTCCGGTCATCCGTATATTACTGGTTCGACCATTGCAGCAAACCAACAACATACAATTAGTTTTCCTTATGTAACAAAGTCAATTACTGTTACGGCGTCTGGATCTATTACGGGAGAAATTAGGGCTCACTTTGTTTCAACGGGATCTGGCGGGGATAACGACCGAATCACAGCGGGTCATCACTATATTTCTTTTGATTCTCATGAGGATTCAATGGAGTTTGATGTAAAATGTAAAGAAATGTTTATTTCAACTACTGGATCGAGTTCTGGCGGATATAAAGTTTATGCTTCATTAACCACAATTCAAACTGGATCAATGTTTGTTATAACCGGATCCGGAGCTACTGATTAGGAGATTTAAATATGGGGTTTAGTTCAGGAAATGATTTAATAAGGACGGTAACAAAGTTCACCGGTACTCATACTCTTACTTCTGCTCAGAGTGGCCACACTATAGTGTTGTGGGATAATGGTGACAACAGCGTTACCACAATTACTTTACCAGCTGCAGCTACAAATAAAGGAGTTTGGTTCCTATTTAGCTTTGCTGATTATCATGGCGCTACAAACGCGGCACATATTATTAAATCGACTGCTAATGATATGTACGGTAAAATTTGGAGTCATAATAATGATTTATCCGACCCAACAATAACAGTTACTGCAGCGACTGGCGCGGCGGGCACTCATGGTAAAATTACTCTAACAAATAATTGTAGCGCCGGCGATTATATTGAGATGACTTCAGATGGGTCATCCTGGGTCGTTGAAGGCAGCCTGAACGACGCTCCAACACTTGCAGCTTATAATGCTTAATGGGAATCTTTAATGGACTTTAATAAAAAATACAACTATTTATTTTTGATGAAATATCTTTAGGAGCACACAAATGACGTTATTGGAACAAGCCATTGTCGATGCAGAAGCGCTACGAGACGCAGCGTTAAAAAATGCAGAAACAGTTGTTCTAGAAAAATATTCAGAACAAATCAAGGAAGCGGTTGCAATTTTACTAGAACAACCGCTAGAAGATCCCATGGAAGATCCCATGGGCGGCGCCGCGATGGGAGCCGAAGTCGACGCCGCGCCAGATGAAGCTACAGAGGAGATGTTAGACGACGTTCCCCTGGCCAGCACTCAGGGCTCAAACATGTGTCCGTGTCCAGAAGAAGGTGAAGAGTCTCCTTTGGAAATAAATGTCGATGATTTATTGGCTCAAATGGATGCTGGGGAAGAAGTTCCCATGCTTGATCGTGAGACCACAGCAACAGAATTAACTGGCGAAATGCCCCCAGAGGAAGAGCCCATGCCAATGGAAGAAGATCTAGATCTGGATGAAGATCTTCTTTCTTCTATAATGGAAGAGTTAGTTGTTGATATAGAACCTAAAAAAACTGGTTGGGCTGGAACACCTCAGTCTTATATAGAATTAGCTGAAGAAGAGCTTTTGGCGTTGGAACAAGATTCAAAAGTACGCGAAGAGAAAACAGCTATTAGAAAAGCAGTTAAAACACTTGAGAATATTAAAGAAAACTTAGAAAAGAAAAATAATATTTTACAAAACAAACTTGACAAAAACAGTGAAAAAGAAAAAGAAATAATTGATGTTGCGATTAGACTTAAAGATAGATTGGAAGAATCTAATTTAACTAACGCAAGATTACTTTATACGAATAAAGTCTTGATGAACAACTCCTTGAATGAGCGGCAAAAAAATAGAATTGCCGAATCTTTATCGAAGGCTGAAACTGTTGAAGAGGCAAAAGTTATTTTTGAAACACTTCAAAGCGCATCGGGTAATGCTTTAAATAATAAGCAGCCAAAATCGTTGAGCGAAGCTGTCAATAAAACTTCTTCAACTTTAATTCTGTCTCATCGCAAGAGAAGGGCAGAAAAAAGCGAATCGCCTGTGACTAACAGATGGAAAGTTTTAGCAGGCATAACTGATAAAAATTAAAACAATTTAAAAGGAGGATTACAAATGTCAGTTTTAGAGAAACTAACTGAAGGCATCCGAGAAAGATCTTTAGCAAGAGAAGGCCAGGCCCTAATGGAAAAATGGGAACGGACCGGTCTCTTGGAAGGTATCGAGGATGACCACAACAGGAACGGCATGGCTATGCTGTTAGAAAATCAAGCCAAACAGCTTCTTAAGGAAGCTAGTACTATGGCCGGCGGTGATGTAGAGGGCTTTTCTGCCGTCGCATTCCCGCTTGTTCGTCGTGTTTTCGGCGGACTTTTGGCTAATGACCTTGTTAGCGTTCAGCCGATGAGTCTCCCTTCGGGACTTATCTTCTTCATGGACTTCCAGTACACCGATTCCACTTTGGGATTTGACGCGAATGACTCGCTCTACGGTGGCGGGGTGGTTGCTACTCAGTTAACCGGTGGTGTCACGGACCTCACCGAAGAAGGTGGTGGTTTCTACAACCTCCAGACTGGGTATACTTCTCCGACTGGTTCTGCGACCATTCAGATGGATAACCAGACGTTGTCCAGCACTTTGGTCACGTCCCTTACTGAAGCCCAGAAGAAGCTCATTCGTTGGGATCCTGATATTCTTGGTACTACGACAAACTACGTTTCTATCGTGACGTCTGATGATACCGTGACCGATGCGCTTGCAAACGTCAATACTGATAATCTTATTGCGATGGATTTTACTGCTGGTACGTTCGACTTGGGCAATGGCACTCCTGTACGTCGTCTAACTTATCTGGACAGCAATAGCAAGTTAAACCTTGTTCTTGTTCGTGATGGGGGCGCGATTGACGATGTCGGAAACACCGAGACGCTTACGGTTGCCTATCCAGAGCGCGATCTTTACGCGACTGCGGATGTGGGCTCTGTACGTGGTAGTTCCTTCCCGTTGGAAGGCTCACCTGATCTAGCGTCAGGTACTACTGGGCTTAACGTTGATATTCCTGAGATTGATATCAAGGTAGGCAGCGTCGCTGTCACCGCGATTACCAAGAAACTCAAGGCGAGATGGTCCCCAGAGCTTGCTCAGGATCTTAATGCTTATCACAACCTCGATGCCGAGGTTGAGTTAACGCAGATCCTTTCTGAGCAGATTGCTCTTGAGATCGATCGTGAGATTCTTAACGATCTCGTCCAGGGCGCGAAAGCTGGTACGTACTACTGGTCACGCTCTCCCGGTCTCTTTGTCCATCGTACCAACGGTACGGAGCTTGGTGCTACTGCAGCTGCTCCTGACTTCACCGGTACGGTTAGTGAATGGTATGAGACTCTTGTCGAGACCATTAACGACGTTTCGGCTCAGATCCACAGAAAGACCCTTCGTGGTGGCGCAAACTTCCTAGTTTGTTCTCCTGAAGTAGCCAACATCCTTGAATTTACTGCCGGTTTCCGCGCAAGCGTTACTGCAGATGATAATAAGGGTACTGTTGGTGCTGTCAAAGTTGGTAGCCTTAGCAAGAAATGGGATATTCACGTTGATCCGTATTTCCCACGTAACTTGTGTCTCGTCGGCCGAAAGGGCGGTAGCTTCCTTGAAAGTGGCTACGTATATGCCCCGTATGTACCTCTACAGGTCACTCCCACCATCTTTGGTGTCGAAGACTTCACCCCGCGTAAGGGCGTGATGACTCGATACGCAAAGAAGATGGTTCGTCCTGATATGTACGGCCTTGTTGTTGTTCGAGGAATCCTTGGTGAGTCTGGCGCAAGCTAAACCACTAGGTAATTAATCCGACCCCGTCTTGAGTTTTCTCTTGGCGGGGTTTTTTTTGATCTCAAAGTGTGAATTGGCTAAAAATTTATCGCAGCTAATTTTTGAGATTTTTACTTTTTAAGTGACTATTTATGATACAATTTGAAATTATTCGCCCGGGTCGGGGCCACTGACCCTTGAAGATTCATAGCCGAAAGTGGCTGGCTGTGTTTCGTGATTAAAATCAAGTTATCGATAACTTAAAATAAAAAGGAGAAACAAAAAATGGGAAATCGAAGATTAGGAACCAGACGGTTAGAAACCGTAATGGACAGCATGCTCGGGCATGCAGCGCTGAATGGCCTAAACGGAAGTCCGTTCAGTATTAGAAATCCAGATAGAGTTTATCTGGAAGAGCACTTTAGCCAGTTGCCGGCGGTAAATGCTACCTTAGACCAAGTATATACCGTTGAACTTGCCAGACAATGTAATAAGCACTTTGAGCTTCTTGGTGCCAACGCAAGTGATGCTGATGTGACTTTTTCTTCCGGCGCCGGTGCGCCATGCGGTCTTAAATTGGAGACAGACGGCGCTGACAATGATTCAATCATTATCTTGCCACACTTGGATTCAGCAGCTACTGCATGGTCATCAACTGAGTGGGGTACAGAAAATCAAGTTGAATGGGAGTGTGCCATTAGAACAGGGGACGCTATTACGACACAGGGTATTTGGGCCGGCCTTAAATTGACCAACACGGACGTGTATGCAACTGACGCCAATCAGGCATATTTTGTTTATGGGTCTGATGATGATTCAGGGGCTTTGACTACAAATGCGAATTTACATTTTGTATATAGCATTGCAGGTACTGACTATATCTCAGATTTGGACATTGCGCTCGCGGCAGATACTAACTACCGCTTAGGCATCACCATTGATAGTGACAGAAAAGTATCGGCCTGGGTCAATGGCGTACAATATAGCTTAACAAGCTTAACCACCGCCGGCGGCGTTACTACGGGAGCGGGCATTGTTAAGAGCACTGCGCTTACAGATGACATCGATCTCATTCCTTACGTTGGTGTTATTTCTCGGTCTGCAGCTGCTGACCACATGTATCTTTTCTATGAGAAAATTTCCAGAATTTTCTTTGAGTAAGAACAAGCAATTTTAGTTTTAGAAAACCTCTTTCCTTTTGGTTGGAGGTTTTCTTTTTTATATACTATTTAATATCAAAGGGAGATTTCAACATGGGAATGCTAAGAAAAGCCAGAGTCAGGAAACAACAAGAGGAATCTAGAAACAGGCTCCAAGCCGATCGCGCAGCCGCAGCTGCAGCCGCGCCGGTAGTTAAGAAACCTGTTCCAAAGAAAGTAGAGCCCAAAGTTGTGACCGATCCTACCTCAAAAAAGGTAGCTACACCCGCGAAGCCTGCCGCAAAAACGGCAGTTAAGAAAGCAAAACCAAAAGCGAAGAAGTAGCTACTAAAATAAAAGTGAGAAAAACCACGTATATACGTGGTTTTGTTTTATAGAACACAATGTCTATAGGATAAAACGATCTCTCCTAACTAATTATACTGATAGGAGACCATATGAATGGCCAGCACAATCATAAGCGCGACGATGAAAGTAACCATAGCCGAGCAGATTATTCTGAATGGCCGTGATCAAGGTTCAAAAAATACATTAGATATTAGTGGTATAAAAGATATCTTTAAGAGAATAATCACTATTGCAGCAGATGATGATGCTACCGTTTTAGTTTTTAAGTCTACTACAGCTATTGCTGATGGAGCATTAGAGGTCTTTGGAAAAATGGTCGGTGGTGATCCAAGGGAGTGGTAATGAAAATTACAACAAAGCAACTTAGAAGAATCATAAGAGAAGGCTGGCGAGAGGACCTCGGGCCACCACCCGACATCGATGCCCCGGGGTGGCACCCTAACGATTCTCAAGAGTGGGAACGTCAAGCAGATTCCTATTCACGACAAGAATATGAAGCTAGTAAGGAAGAATTTTTAGCAACAGAACAAGCTCGATGGGAAGATCATTGGGAGCTGGATACTAATGAAGAAGCTGCTGTGGTTACAAAAGTCCTTTCAGAAGCGTACGACAAAATAATAGAAGGGTTGTGGTAAAACATGAAAATCACAAAGCGCCAACTTAAAAAGATTATTCGAGAAGCTCAGTGGGGAAACTTCACCGGTCGAGCTGCTCCTTTGGATATGCCGATGAGAGATTCAGGACCGGTACCAAAAGACCAACTTCGCAAGCTGGCAGACATATTCATAAACGATATGGGCATGACTCCTGAAGAGGTCCTTCAAAATTCAGCGTTTATTGAGGCAGGAATT
>Ga0208156_1000843_pt1 | contig 10520 bp, 13 predicted proteins | sample 1_EtaG_FD_184073 | JGI IMG/M metagenome (GOLD analysis project Ga0208156, IMG submission 184073) | Marine viral communities from the Subarctic Pacific Ocean - 1_ETSP_OMZ_AT15124 metaG (SPAdes) (version 2) | ecosystem: Environmental > Aquatic > Marine > Oceanic | place: Pacific Ocean | collected...
CGTTCTTTTCCCGGCTTCAGTTCTCATCCAAGAGTTTGTTGTAAATTTTGGCGCAGAGGCTCTTTTACCGCACTCTCTACAATAGAACCAATTCTCCGGATTCGATTCTTTGCAATGCTGACACTTAGGCATCTTAACCTAAGTAAACTATAATTACTGCAATTGTATAGGGCGAAAGTTGCACAGCAGTCATACTTTGAACCGCACCGCTAGTGCTATCTAGTGACTGCCAGAAATCATTAATTTGTGCCGACAATGTACCAGACGTACCACTGTCTTCTGTTCCAGACGGAACTTGCCCTACTATAATTTTTGTTATCGTGTTATAAGCTGCCATACTATCTCCAATTTTAAAATTTTTAGGATTTTAGGGGCTAAACCTTTATACGAATAGCCCCACAGTATCCAAAACTGTTTACCTTTATCTATTTAGGTAATTAAGCACTAGCAGATTCTACAATAAGAACAGTTCCAATTGCAGTAGCATTGTATCCGCTAAGATGCCAATTGGTACCATCGCATAAGAACGAGAATCTCATTCCTTCTGTCGATTGTGCCACTGAACCATCTACAGTTATTTTTGATAATCCATCAACATCGTCAACCGTACTGTTTGCAGCACCGCAGACAATATAACCGTATATATCGGTTCCATCAGCACCAGTTGATACAGAAAAATCTGCATCGTCATCACAATTAACTGTAAAACAGAAATCATACCATACACCTTCAGAACCTGAAGCTGTTGGCAGAGTTATTGCAACGTTGTTATCTACTGCTGACATATCAACAAGATATAGAGTCCCAGACTCAGCATCCGTTAATGTTCTTGATACAGCAGCGCCATTGTCAATATTCTGTATTGCACGCTTTTTAGTATTATAGCTTCCGCTACTAGAATTTAATGACTTATTATACATTCTTTAACCTCCTTACAGTTCTACTTGATAAAGTGCATGAGATTCTGGAAGTGTAATTTCCAAACCTGCTTCAGTAAGAACCATGTCTTTTCTCAAGTCTTCATCAGAGTTTTGTACGTTAGTTAAAATTGATGTATCGCGATTAATTCCATTACCTACTAATGGCCTGTAAGATACTTTACTCATATCAACCATTGCCATAAAGTTGGCAGAAATACCACGGAATAGCGGTTCTTTGACCAAATGCATTGTACCATGAACGGTTTCAATGGTAAATACTTTATGACCAAAAGCGCCTGCGCGTTCTTCCAACGCCATTCTATATGGGGCTTGGTTAGTAGTTGTAGCAGCACCACTCAAAGCAGCATTAGCATTATGAGCCATACTTGAACTCAAGAATGAACTTGAACCAAGTTTGTTAAAGAAAGAAATTACAGGAAGACCTGCAAGAACTAACTTTTCACTTGCCCCGCCACGAGCTGGATCGAACATTACTTCCATATCTGAAAGCAAACGATCGTACGTCAACTCTGAACTAGCTACACTCCTAAAATACGGTTCGCCAGCCGTGTAACTCATATCGCCAGTACCAAGGATTGCCTTACCATTCTTTAGAATGTGTCCAACAACACCTTCGGTATATTGAATAGAGCTTACACGAGCTCTTTGCCCGAATAGCAATGCTCGCTCAATATCTACTTTATGCTCACGAAGTTTAAGAGCCCAAATGCGCTCCCATTCGTTTGCATAACCGCGATAACGAGTAGCAATTGCCGTATTCGACATTTCAGCTGCGGTTTTAAAGATCTGCGTATAGCCGAAATCATCTTCGATTTCGCTAGACCATACATCAGGTGATCCGCTTCCTTCTTGGAATGAAGTACCAATTACTTGACAATTATCATTGTCAGCTATAATATCTTCACCCGTAATAGCACTATCCCCAGAAGTTACTGTATTAGATATATTAATAATCTTACCAGTAAACGAACTAGATGTGCCTAAGTCAGCAGGAGCACTTTCTACACGGACTAAAGTCTGTGAATAGCCAGCAGCTCCACTAACGGTATTAACGGCAAAAACCATTCCTTTTGTAAGGAAATCAACCGACGCACCGCCAGAAGCTGTTCCACCCGAAGCACTATCAGAATCAACTGTAAACAGATAAGAGCTTCCCGCACTTACGGCAGCAGCTCCATTTACGTCAGCAGCTAATTTAAAGTTACGAGTAGTCCAATCAATCTTAGAACGATTTTCTAAGAACCGAAATACAGGATCGTCCGTTGGTACTTTTGCAACTTTTGAAAGATATACAAAAAACGGCGATTCCTCTGGTGCCAATTCGGCAACTCGGTCTGAAAAATCGTATAATCGGCGGCGATCAGGCGCTTGCCCAATACCAGCAGTAGCAGCAGCAGCTGTAATGTCATAACTGGATTTTACTCCACTTGTAACAGCCATGTGTTACCTCCTATTTTTGATTATTTTTAATTAGGGAATTCTCCCCGCTTGCCCAGCTTGCAAAATTCTATCCCAAGCGGAATCCTGTTCGTTCTTCCTTGGTGGTTCGCCACCTTGAAGAATTCCAGCAGTCCGTGGAACCAGCAGTCCGTGGAATGCTTTGAGCTGCCTTAACTGCTTCCATGTTCGGGGAAACGTTATCACTTCCTTTATTATAATATTTACGATACACGTCAATTAACAGATCAATTGGTAACTGATCTCTTGGTGTAGTCGCAAATTCAATAAATTCACTGATATCCTTTTCATCCTGCATGTTGTAGTTACTAGATAACTCATTGCGCAAATTTTGCAACGCAACTTGGCCTTGTATCTGAGACATATGTTGTCCAACAGCCTCGTCTACTAAAGCCTTCTCCTGAGATGTCCTCATCTTATATGAGGCAGACTCAGGCTTGTAATAGGCTTCCCATGGGTCAAAAGATGATTCGTCAACTGCGTTGGGATCATCTTGTTCGCGTATAGTTTCCTGATTGCCTTTCCCCTCTAACTTATCTCTTATTGCCTCAACTACATCAGGTCTTGATTCAAGAACCCTTTGCAGTTCAGACATTGGAGCAAGTTGTTGGTACTCGCCTTGAAGTTTATCGTAATCAGCCTTTTGCTTATCATACATAGACTGAAACTTACGAGTTTCATTTTCCCAGTCAGTTCCATAGTCAATTTCGCTATCGTCGCCTTCTTTAACAATTAAATTAGGCGGCCTTTTATTGCCTTCATTTACTACAGAATCTTGCACGTTTGGCATTTCTGATGCTAATTCAACATCGGGCATAGAAACATCTAAACCCTCCCTTGGATTCGCCCCAGCGTTTGCCTCCGGCGCTTCAACTACACTATTTTGCACTTGTTCTTCCATATAACCTCCTTTTAGATTTCTTCTTTAACTCGCAACACCCGTAGATACCGCGAAGAAGTTAAACCTATGATTATTGTTTATTTTGTGCGCTCCCTCTCTTGGAGGAGCTCCCTTTATTCGCCTTTTGTACAGCTAACGCAGCTTCAGCACGAACATCCGCTTTATCAATCACACCTTCTAGTTGATTAATCTTGACTCTTTCCTTATACTTAGCGTCAGAGGCAATCTCATTCAAATCGGTCTTAAATTTCTCTGTGATAACTTGCTTCTTAGCGTGAACCGCTTCACGGTCTGCCGTTTGCAAATCACCTGTGAGTTCTTTTACTTGACCTTCTAGTTGTTGTATGTATGACTGCATTTTCGCCATCATGCCCTTGCGTTGCAATACACCTTCTTTGTCGTAAATCTCTGTTTTCTTTAAGACTTCGACATCATCTACCAGTCCCAACTTATACGCCTCAAGATACATATTGTATTCAGCTACCTTGTTTGACGGCAATGTTGAGCCCGATATAATACGAACGTCATGCTGACCTAAAGAAATATCATTTTCTATGGTCTGCAGTTCGTTGGACTTATCATCATACAACCTATTGTTAACTGCAAATTCAGTTAAGTCATTATTAGGTTGCACGATTCTAAATGTTTTTTGGAATGTATAATGTCCTTTTGCTATATTATATATACATCTCCCAAGTTGGTTTAAGCTTCCCTCTATATCTTTTAATTTAGAACGACCACGGCTTTCTCCCATTTCCGAAAGCATAGCTGTTCCCCTTACTGTATCGGGAGCTTTTTCCTTGAATCCCTGCATTAATTCAGGAATTCCAAAATTTAAATCTATATAATGTTCCACTCTATCTATTAAATGATAAAATTCTCCGGCGAGTGGTTGTGGAGCTGGGAAATGAGGTTCCCCAAATTCTGGGTTATATTCTAATACCGCATTAGGGTTGGCCCAGTCTCTTTCTAATTGACCAACGTCATCAACGCTTCCTTCTGGGACAAGAAGCTTAAGCCCGGCTGATGCCTGAGCATGACTTAAAGTTAAAGAAAAAAGTTTATTAATTAATCTTTGAGAATCTTTAACCTTGTTTACATCTGATTTTGGATAGGGCGTATTTGTCCAAATATTCGGGACTGGTATCACAGGATAAACATCAGTATTGAGGATTTGTTGATAAAGCAAGAACTGCCCCATTGTAGCCGTCATCTGAATACGCGTTTGCATTATTTCAACGGCTTCTACCAATCCCGATTCTATTAAATGCGAATCTTTGTTTACAATTTGCTCAAAGGTTTGCATATCAACAACTTTTTCTTCGCCACTTTGCTTGTTAAAAAGTCTATAATATGGTACTTTAACCTTCTCAAATCTTTCAAGTATTCTATATTTTTCAGACCCAAAGGTATCTGAATCCTTTACCACATCTGGAGTAAACGATCCAGAAGAATTCTTTCTACCCGACGACGGATAATCGTCTTCCTGTGTCATGGTATCTATTTCTGGTAAAGATTCTTCTATTTCTGGGTATAAAGAAATAACCTGATCTTTTGTAAGTACTGTAGATAGAATAATAGAAGACGCATCATCAAAGTATCTATTTCTAGATGCGGGGTCGGCATAAACCCGGAATGGATTTAGGTAGGTAAACTTAACATCGCCCCTGCCAAAATCAGCCTCGGGGTCTATATATACATAAAAATATCCCATCCCAGTTATAGCATAATCGTGAACAGCCTGCTTAAACTGCATGTCGCCATCGGAAATATCCCAACAATATTCTAATATTGTTTTCCAAACTTCGGCAAGTTTATTGTCCGAATCCTCTCTCCCGATAGCAGAAAACTTTGGATTCCTTGAGGTAAGTAAAGACTTGAGTTTATCGACAGCAGCATAGACTCTGTCAATAATAAAATCACCCTGCCCAACAGCACTCAAAGCGTCAGACTCTTCTTGAGTATAATGGTTTCCTAGGACAAAATCAACGGCATCTCTTGCCTCGGTATCCCACTCTGACCGAGCATCACGCCATCTTTTCCACAAATCTAAATTCTTTTGTGCCTCATCTACCTGCGCAAAATCTTGTTCACTAGCGATATTAAATCCCCCGAATACGTAAAGTTAACTTATATTATATAATATAAGCGTAAAACATGCCTTTGTCAAGTCTTTTTTTTATTTTTTTTAAATTCTTTGACCAGTAATCCAACTTCTCATTATCTTTCTACCTAAAAATTCTTTTTTCTCTTCAATCGTTTCCTCAAAATTCTCAGCATCAAATTTAACACTCAAGGGAGCTCTTGCGTTTATTACCGAATACCAAAGCCCATCAAGTATATCATCGTTCTTTGCTTTTGGGAAATGAAACATTTCATCAACTAAGTCACTATGTTGTTTCTTTATATAAAGCTTTCCCCTGTTTACTATTGGACAAAGAAGAGATTCTAATCTATCTTCTTTCTTAATACCAGAAGGCGGTCTAACACCACGGGCTATCCCGGGAGCCATCTTTCTATCCTTGCCAGATAACTCATTCACAGCATCTCGGATTATTCCCTGTGCTCCAACATGTTCTACGTTTGCCCTTCTCATTGGTTGGTATTCTTTTGCATATTGAAATATCTTTCTTGGCATATCATAAAGTGGTATATGCTCTCGGAAAATATCTATCACATAAATATTTTTATCACTATCAATGCCAGAAACAACAATAACCTGATAATCATGTTTGGCGGAAGACTCGTAAGCCAAATCGACACCCATATATACATTGACAGGAATAGCATCTTTTTTTGTAATAATATAGGCTTGATTATTCTTACCTTTAAACTGTCCATCAAAATAATTAATCTTATCTATTTTAAATTTTGCACTTTCTAAATCTCTGGCATCATTCATATACTCTTGGGCAAACTTATGAAGCTGACCAACATACTCATAATCTTTTCTTATACTTGCTATCTTTTCCTTTGGGAAATAAGAAGGCCACAATGGCTTATCATTCTCTATTACCCTGTGAAATACCATTTCCCAAGTATAGTCTTCTTTGTTTTCCTTTGCTTGGAGATAGCCATCATATATTCCCTGCAAAGCAGAATCGTAGTGGACGATTGTTCCTATAAGCCATATAGAGCCCTCGTTTCCCTTGGACTCTTCGAGCGCCGGATAAACTGTAGACATAAGCCATTCCTTAATCTCCTTGCGCCTTTCCGGTGTTTTAGTATTCAATTCAGACTCAAAATCATCAAGAATAATTTTTGTATAACGAAGACCGAGCTCTGATCTACCACGAAGTCTTTGGCTTGTCCCTTTGGCTATGATTCTATCACCCTTAGAAGTAGTGATTTCTTTTTCAGTCCATTTATTACCAGCCATATCTCCAAAATAATAATTTAATGCAGAATTAAATTCTATATGGCTTTTAATATACTTAAGATGGTCAACTGCCTGTCCCTGTTCTTCTGATACCCAAGCTGCAAATTCGTTTTTACCTTTTGGATTAAAACATATTCTATGCAGTAGGGCAGCTTTAGCCAAAGTAGATTTAGTATGACCGCGAGGCAATACAAGACAAAGCCTTCTTATAGTATTATCTAAAAACAATCCTCCAACTTCATGGTGAAACGGAGCCGGCTTTGACTTCATAAAGTCATCCGGAAGAAAAAGCTGGCCAAACGCAATCAGATCTTTCGAGGCCATGTTGAGTACACGCTCTTTTTCATTTAGATCATTTGGAATTATATTAAACTTTTCTATCGTACCAATCTCCATTTGGAATCTCTTCAAAAATATCTACCATATCAAGAAGTTTCTGACCAGCAACATACACCCAAGTTCTTTCCCGCTCTCCAGAATCAAGATCAACATCAACTTCCACCCTGTCGTACAATCCCGTCATAACGCCTTCGTATAAATCATACTGTGCTAAATCCTCGCTAGTTACATCATGAACCTCAACAACCGTTCCCTTACCTTTGTAATCCTGTATCATGGCAGGAAACTTTTGATGGCCGGGATAAACAAGTGAAGTATTGTTTACTCTACCAGTATTCTCATTACCATTTCTAAGTGTTCCGTATACAGCTAGTTTCATTTCTAGACCACGTCCCACTCTTTTTCACGTATACCGTTTTTCTTGCTACTTTGCACGGCATTCTTTTTGGCCTTTCTCTTGCTCTTTAGTTCCATTGACTTCACAAAAAAACTCTCTGGAGGGTCAATTTCGCCTATAACCTTTTGAACAAGATTTTCAGCAACCTTATTGTTTATCACATAATCTTCCAAAGCACCTTTTAATTTACTTTCTTTTAAATCATTATGTACTTTTAGTATTAAATCGAATTTAACTGTTTTCATCATGATTCTCCATAATTAAATATTAATCCCGGCATTTTTATTTCAAAGTTTTCATCATAAGATGAAAAGCATTCACAACACTCTACAGAAAAATAATCTTCTGAGACGTTGCACTCTACAGAAAAATAATCTTCTGAGACGTTGTACCATATAGATGTATGCTCCCACATTGAGAACCCACATATTATACAATCTTTATTTCTCGACTTCTCTCGAAGCTTCGATGAGTTTTTTTGAATTTCCGCCTTGGATAGCATCTAGTTGCTCCTTTGTAAATCCTTGAAATAACGTAACAGATTCAGTTCGCTTGTCAGTCTCCATCATGCCGCTTATTTGCATTAGTGTTTTAATGGCTTGTATCTTATCTTTATCTTGAGCGCTTCTATTATCTATAACAGATTTCATTTTCTCAAGTAAATACAATGGAGTTATCTCAGCTTCATGTAAAACCTTGTCTACTTCTTCTCTGATCAAATTCTTAACCCTTTCGGTACTTAATAAAATTTTACCTTGGTAATCTGCATACTTTTCATTATTGGTTGGGTATGCCTTAATAAATGCCTCGGAGATGCCATCACCCTGTGCAACATACTTAGCAAACAAGAATTCCCTTCTAGTGGGTTTCTTTCTATGTATCTTTTGTTGGTACAGAGAAGTTTCGTCAGACCCGAAAGAGTACATGTTCTTTCTAAAGTCTCCTTCCATCTTCACTCCATCTCTGCAAATAAAAGAGCCAATAGCTGTCCTAACATAGTAATTACACACGCCCGTAGACTGACTGTTTCTAAGCTCACCCCGCTTTAGAACTTGACAGACCTTTCCGTCGTCAGTCGTTACCCAGCTACCTTCGGTGCCATCCCTCCAATTGCGAGTTAAATCATTATTAGGACAGTATTGGCGAAACTCCTTCTCGCTTTCATATACTACATGCTCAATCTTTTTTATTTTACGAACAAGCATATATTATAATATAATCCTTAAATACACTTTTGTCAAGTATTACCTCGCAATACTCCTTAATTCCGTTGAACCAGTGCTTATACTAGATTTGCTTCTTATGAACGGTGAATGACATCCTCCGCACCTGTAAACAGGAAATTCATTAGAGCTTGTAAAGTATGTAGCATCGGATGGTTTAATATTCTTGCTTCCACATGAAGGGCAAACACTAGTATCCATCAATACTCCAAGATTTGGATGATTCTTGATATATGGCCTCAGTTTAAGATAAAGCTGTTCCAAGCCCACGACATCACCTTTGTTGTATTTAAGCATTTCAGCTAATCTTTCTTTATTACCATTCATGCAATCAATCCACAATTGAAACTCAGTCTTCAGTTTCTCCGAAAGCCCAAATGTCTTAGTAAGGAAATCTTGCTTATTAGAACTAAATGCAAATTCCTTTCTTGCAATCTTAAGAGTGTCTATTGATTTATATGGAGATGGTGGATTCATATCATTAAGTATGAATCTTGCGTTAAGCTTCCTTATGTCAAACCGATCGCCGTTGTGAGCAATTACAATATCAGCTTCATCAATCAGCTTCCACACAGAATCCAATATTCTTTTATCATCCCTAGCAACCGCTTCCTCTGGAGTAAGAACGTCAGATAAGATATTTTCGTCATAAAGCCATTTGGCAGCCCAAGAGAGTACATACCAAAATTTTTGACCACCAGACTTATCTCTTACAATATTGGTGTGCGGAACATATTGCTTTCCAAAATCCCACACCCATACAGGCATAGGAGTTGTTTCTATATCAAAAATCAATATCCTAGGAAGAAGGCCAGTATTAGTTACATCGGTGGGCCTAGACCATCCCATAGATTCTATTTTGCGAGTAACGGATTTATATGTACGCATAAATCCAGAAGCGTCCAATTCAAAACAAATGTCTTTAACGCTTTTCATCGTTCTTGTGTACTGACTTATTATATTCATTTCAGCTTTAGTCCACTTCATACTCTTTTTCTCCCTTGATTGATTAAAAACCAACTTACTCTAAGAATCAATTTTAAGAATAATGATTCTACATAAAGAAACAGTGTTTTCATTTTCCCCAAACTTTCTCCGCAACTAACTGCGCAATAACTCCATACACGGATAAATCCTTAAAAGCATCCATATATGTTTCATCTTCCACAGCATTCTCGCCACGATGTTTTACAATGATATTCTTCAGCCTGTTCACTTTGTCATTCATTCTAATCACCAAGGCAGTCAGCGCAAACATTCTGTCTTCATCATTATCTAGATCACCGCCAAGCGTTATATTGCCACAACCGTAATCATATTGCTTTCGGCAAAACAGATCATATTGTTCTTTGGTTATATCTGAGAATCTTTCCATCATCACAGGATAGCCAGATTCAATAATCTTAACTATCTCCCCGTTTTTCGCCACAAGTACTCTCCTACACCTAATTGATGAAAACCGTTAGCAAGGGTTTCTATAAGCCCCTCGTCGTGGGCGCAGCCGGTATTTACAAGAATTGCATGAATTACTTCGTGTAAGAAAGTTTCATTCCTTCTTGACGTAACAAGCTTCTCATCTAAGAAAATTTCACAAGTACGCGGATTGTTCATCCCGAACAAATACTTATTCCCATCACCGCTTTTTTCGCCATCCATGAATTTTACTTTATATTCGTGACCGCCAATATCTATTTTTCGCATTCTTTCTCCTTTTCTTCTTTTCTCATTGAGCCCCAAGCTGGGACAGTACAAGGCATTACTTCTGCCCTGATAGGTCTTTGTTTGTTCTTTACTTCGTTTATTACACTTTCCATTCGTTTTATCTGTTTTGGTGTAACGTTTTTATTGTATGCCATAATTAAATTCCGCAATAACCTTCTTC
>Ga0208156_1000844_pt1 | contig 10518 bp, 11 predicted proteins | sample 1_EtaG_FD_184073 | JGI IMG/M metagenome (GOLD analysis project Ga0208156, IMG submission 184073) | Marine viral communities from the Subarctic Pacific Ocean - 1_ETSP_OMZ_AT15124 metaG (SPAdes) (version 2) | ecosystem: Environmental > Aquatic > Marine > Oceanic | place: Pacific Ocean | collected...
TTAATAATATTCAGCCCTTTTCGGATAGAAAGGCTCGTCTTCTTCATCTGAGGTTAATCTCAAAAAGCCGCCCTGCCTGAAGCGCAGGAGTGCCTGTGTCGATGAGTCAACCAAATCATCATGCTCTCCAGAGGGGAAAGAAGCAAACTCTTCGATCACTTCTTCTGCAAACCGTGTCTCGGGAGCCCACACAATTCCAGATGCAAACATATCTGATATTGCATTAACTCTGGAAATCTTATCGTTGCCACGGGACGGGGTATACTCACTGACCGGGATTCCCATTGCCCTTAACTCAAATATAAGCGGCGTCCCCGCTGCCTTTGCTTCAACAACAAACGCATCGGGTTGCCACTCTGTCCAGAACTCATAGGCGGTACGCTTTAGGTCTGGGAATTCCAACCGCTCTTTATATGCATCCAAGAGAATGATATTAGGTTGATCCAAGCCTGCATCGTCGGGCATGTAAAATACACCCCACGTTGTACACGCAGAGTAATCCGCCCTTTGTGTTTTTAAGAACGCTGTGTCCCAAGACTGAATAATAAATTCACACTGGGGTGGTTTTTCTTTTTCCCAGTGCTGCCACCATTCTCTTTTAACCAGTGCGCCTTCTTCTGAGGTCGGATTCTGCTGGTATTGGGCGTTCCACTTGCTGGCAGGGAGTTCGTTTCTAAGCGCGACAAGTTCATCTTTCGGCCAGAACTCAGGCCACAACGGCTCTTCAGATGGCATAATTGCCGGGAACTCAATCAGTTCCCACTCATCAACCCCTTTTCTTTGCAGGGAGGATTTAAGTATCTGGCCGGTTAAGTCCTTTTTGTGCCATCGGGTCATGACAATAACGATAGCCCCTCCGGGCTGTAATCGCTGTCTTGGGCCAGAGGTATACCATTCGTGGGCCTTATTAAACACCGAGGGATCTAGGCTTTGACCCTCCTGCTCACTGTGCGGGTCATCAATAATTAAAAGATCGGCACCTTTACCTGTAACGGCACCACCAACACCAATTGCAAAGTACTCGCCACCTTTGTTGGTACTCCAGCGGCCAGCAGCCTTGGAGTCGGCCCTTAATGAAACAGCCGGGAAAATATCTTTATAGTCGGCACTATCTACAAGGTTACGAACCTTTCTGCCAAAACCAACAGACAACTCGGCGGTGTGTGCTGTCTGAATAATCTTTTTTTCAGGATACAGCCCCAGAAACCAAGCTGGCAGCAGATACGATGCAAATTCTGACTTAGTATGCCGTGGTGGCATATTGATGATCAGCCGTTTTAGCTCGCCCTTGGCGACACGCTCAAAAGCATCTGCCATAACGCTGTGGTGCCTGCCTTCTATAAAAGCAGGCCATGCACTGTCAATAAACCCCAAAAAGCTGTCTCTGGCCCTTTCCTTTCTTTCAGCCTCTTCCAACTCTTCAAACAGGTCGAGAATTTCTGCCTGTTCGTTAAAGGGGAGGCTGTTTACCTTTCCCAGCAGATCCGGGTCTATTCTTTTTTCAAGCGACATTATTTCCTTTTCTTGGGTCTGGGCTTTCTCTTGGAAACCTTGCCATTACGACTGCGGTTTTTACTGGAACTTTCAATTTTATAACCATCTTTGTTGGTTCCACCACGGCTCAACATCTTGTTGTGGCTTATATCTTTGCCTTCTCTGATATCTGCCTTGCCGTTCCTGTTCTTATCTGCGCCCGTCTTGTCTACCTTTCGCCTGGCACGTTGTCGCTCCATCCGTGCTTTAAACGGCTGACTTCCAACAGGCTTGTTAGTCTGCTTCTTCCGATCCTTTTTGTTCTTATATGGCATAAATAACGTCTAGGGTATAAGAATCCGCTTCTTGGGTCTGCTTCTTCCGATCCTTTTTGTTCTTATCCCGTCTTGCCTAATCTCAACCTAACCAACCCCAGTAAGTATCTCTGCGGGCGAAGCACAGTAGGCTTTTACTGGGAAGTGTTGATGGGGATTTCGCTCTTAAGACCTGATTGGCGAAGTATACGTTGCAATAAATAAAATTTGTTCTTATATGGCATAAATAACGCCTAGAAGTCGATTATCTTTCCAATAATATCCTCGCCATCTGCCAATTCCTTCTGCCAAGTCGGTTTCGGTCTGCCGCATTCAAAGCAAGTTTCAGTTTCATCGAACAAACAACCGCTTTCACAATCCTGTTCGCTTTCACATCCCTGTTCGCTTTCGCGTTCCTTATTATGTTTCACGGGAAACCCTCTTAAATTTTTTAACGCCTAGAAGTACTACTATTACTAGTAGTACTACTATTACTAGTAGTATTTCTAGTGGCTAGAAACCCTTCTTAAAAAAAATTAGTGGTATTCCTAGCTAGAGAAATGCTGCTAGGCTAGTAGTATTCCTAGTACATAGAAATATGTTGATTTTAACATATTACCCCCCTTGACAAGATATGCAATAAAAATATTTGTAAAAATTGCAGAAAAATTTTTAGACGGACTTTCGCCGAAATTTTTTTCGTAAAAAACCCCGCAAAATCTCCTGATTATTTGAGCGGATTACTATGTATTAATAAATTAACGCACGGCCAGGTCTCGGGGGGGTTGGGGGTGCGCCAGGTTGCGCCAGGTGCTGCGAGGGAGCCACGATACCCGCTCCGGGCGCACCTTAGCGGGGCTGTTAGTGGATCTCCGGGGATTCGCTATCTGGCAGAGCATTTCCCAGCTGCTCGGGGGATTCATCGTCGCTGGCGCCGGTAAGCTGGGTCAGTCGCTGCTGGATCGCCGCCGCGACCTCTGTTGGATCTCGCTGCACATGGGTGTTCAGAGTCATCTCCGTGGCAAACAGTCCGGCTGATCGCCCCAGCAATTCAGCCGCCCGGAGCTTGATGCTGTCAGTGGGTTCGGCATCATCCATCCACTGGCGAAGCCGCCTCAAGACTCTGTCTCTGTCCGTGACGGCCGAAGCTGCAACCGCGCGCTCTCTCGCCGCCAAAAGAGCCTCTATCCTTGCTCTTACCTCAACCCGACCGGCCACCCGTGACGCAAGCGTATGGATACTGGCACTGGTGGTTGAGTCCCTTGGGTTATACGCCTCCCGATAGGCATCTGCCTGTGTCTGTCCACTAGCAACACATCGTGCAAAGTGCAGCTGTTTGGGCGTTAGCTTCTTTGGTGCCATGACCTCATCCTTATCTGTTGATAGGCCAATTCTAGACTGCCAGCCGGAGCGATGATATCCAGAGTGGCCTGTTAGCTATTTTTTTATGTGTACAGATAGTACAAAGACCTTTAACTATGTATTCGTCAATAGGTGTTGACTGTTAGCTGTTTACCGACGATAATTAGCTCTGTTGTTCGGTTCGCCAGCTCCACCCCTCAGTGGAACTGTTAGAACCACGGTTACGGGATCTCCGCATGATCCGCAGGCTTCGGCCTCACCTTCCAGCCGGGTAAATGTGCTGGGGCACGATGAGCGCAAGTAGCCGTGCAGCACCCATCAGCGGTGCGAGAACTAAACTGGTGCCTGAACCGTAGGGTTGAATCCATCCATGGAGCCCGAAAGCTGCCCACCAGCCAACTCACTCACAAGCTGACAATAGAGTAGCAACTGAGAAAGCATTCAACGAATGAGTGCTTTCAATTGTTGTGACTTACACTACTACTTAAACACTAGGGAGAAAATTATGTACGCAATTATTCAAGACGGGCATTGCATCTGGGGTAGAGGCGAGACTATTGATGACTGCATCAGGGACGCCAACGAATGGCTAGACAGTGATCAGCAGATCATGGGTTTTGAGGCTCACGACCAGCGAGGTCGAGAGCCCGGGGGTCTGACCGATTGGACATCTGGAAGACGCTATCAGTTGGCTGGTGATTTGTTCATAACGGATGACCCGACAGTGATTGAGGATTTCGACATGTCTACCCCTCTGTAAGCCGAAACACCCTTCGGGGTGTCGTCCGGGGATTGATTGTCCCGGGCCTGATGATGGCAGATCACATCAAACACTAGGAGGATGACATGGCTTTTAATATAGCAACGGTCACGTTGCACGAGGCGGCATCAATCGCTGAACGACTGATTGGGGTGACCAACAAACCCATATTCTTATGGGGCGCACCCGGGGTTGGCAAGTCTGCCATTGTTCGGCAAATAGTTGCGAGGCTCACAGAAACAACGGGTCGCAAGCGGGGGTTAGTCGATGTACGGGCGAGCCAATTGGCAGCAGTTGACACCCGTGGGGTACCAACGGTGAACAAGCGAGGCGAAACCTCATTTGCCATCCCGTCATGGCTACCCCGTGTCGAGCGTGATGGTGAATTCGGTATCCTACTATTGGACGAGTTCATGCTCGCGACTCCGTCAGTCCAAGCGGCGTTTTATCAATTGCTGCATGAGCGCCAGCTGGGTGATTACAAGCTACCTGATGGATGGGTTGCGATTGCGGCAAGCAACCGCCCTGAAGACGGCGCTGGAGTGCATGGGCGAATTGATACCGCAGTGACTGGGCGCTTTGCGACCCATCTCAACATCGTACCTTGCGTATATGAGGTGCTTGAATATGCCAACGCAAATGATTGGGATGAGCGGCTGTATGCTTTTCTGGATTATCGTGGAAGGCCCACGCTGCGTGGAGATGGCACGACTGAAACTGCCGGGCTGATCCATGAATATCCAGATGGCGGTGCGCCGAAAGGTCACATTGCAATTGCAACGCCCAGAACGTGGGAAGCTGCGAATGATATTCTGCGAGCAGAATTGCCTGGTGACCTGCAGCATGCTGCACTCCAAGGCGTTGTTGGCATTGGGGCAGCTGCTGAGTTCACTGGGTTTCTCGCTGTATTTGACGGGATCAGTGACGTCAGCGTGATCCTGCACCATCCTGATCAGGCTACTGTTCCGGTTGAATTGTCAACGCAGTATGCCACTACGGTGATATTAGCGAAGCGGTGCAACGAGGAGAATATCGGTAACGCCGTGGCTTTCATCAAAAAAATGGATGATGAATTGGTCAGCATCTTTTTTAAGATTGCCACTATGCGTGATGAGGCGTTCTTCAACACGGCTGAGTACATTCAGTTCAAGGTTGACAACAACATTTAAGCATCAGGGTAGTGACCATTTGAGACTGAATGGTTACTGCCGTGCTGGTTAGCACGATATAAACAAGCTAGGAGATGAGTATGACTATGAACATTAACGGTATCACTACCTCCGTATTGATCGTCAGGACTACGCTTGGAAAGTGGAACAACACCGTCCAAGATAAGCGCCTGAAAAACAAAATAGCTGAAGTAGTCGGCGCTGACGCTAATCACCTGAGCGCTGGCAAGAAATTGCTGCTCTCCCCGGTGGTTAGAGAACTGAGTCGCCTTCATGGACAGTTCACTAATCAAATTATTAGGAAGAAAACGCTGCCGTTCAAGACAGCAGAGCATCTTATACGCAACGTGGTCACCGATGAATTTGAAAAGGCATGGGATGCTAAAAAGGATGTCTGGGATGAGAAGCTTCCTGAACTCCGGCGAGAGTACAATGACTACATTGAGCAGGATCGGGTGCTGTTAGGTGATAGCTTTGATATCAACGATTACCCGCCTGTCGATGAGGTGATCAAGTGCTACAAAGCTGAGTATGAGTATGACTTCCTACCCATAGCCAATGAGAATCTGGCAGCGATGTTGGATTTACCTAAGGCTAAGATCGCTAAGATTGAGGCGGCCGTTGAAAAGCGGGTTACTGGCAAGATCGATAACGCAATGAAAGTCGTACATGACCGGGTACTTATTGCACTGGGCGATTTAATCGCTGGGTTGGAACGTCACGGCCTCAAAGCTGACGGCGCTCAACGGGCTAGCAAGTTCTCCTCAAATAACATCGATAAGATAAAAGAAATCACTGAGATTCTCCCGGCATTGAATCTCACTGGAGACCCTGCACTGACTCAGGCTGCTAATGATTTAGTGGAAAAGCTAGGTGATATCGATGACGCTGAAACCCTGCGAAAGGATAGTGGCAAGCGTATGGCAACAGCTGAGAAAGCAAAAGCCATTGTCAGTAAGCTGGCTGGTTTTTACGACTAACAACGCTGATCAGGGTAATAGCTATTTGAGTCTGAATAGTTATTGCCGTGCAACGCACGATACAAAACACACTAGGAGTAACAAAAGATGGACGCAGAAAAAATTATAAAAGCAGCGAGAAAACGGCTGATCAGGGGGCACCCGTTCCATGCATGCATGTCATACCAATTGAAATTTACAGCAACCGCTTCCGTCCCTGCGATGGCAACGGATGGCAAGCATATCTATTACAATCGTGGCTGGGTTGAGCAGCAAAGCATCCCGCAAGCAGAAGGCGTAATTGCCCATGAAATTATGCATGTCGCTGGCTATCATCACCTGCGAAAAGGATCGCGTGATCACGCGCTCTGGAATATCGCTTGTGATTATTCAATCAATGGCATACTCATCAAACTGGGCTTCAAGCTGCCCGATGATGGGCTATATGACCTTAAATACGAGGGACGGGCGGCTGAGAGAATTTATGCTGCCCTTCTGAAAGAGCGGCAAGAGGCTGCTGACAAGGCCGATGATAAGACTGCCGATGCTGACGGTTCAGGCGACTCAAGCGGATCAGATAGCTCTGATGATTCAGATCAATCAGAGGCTGGCAACGGTGCTGCTGATGAGTCTGCTGATTCTGAAGATGGCACTGGCCCCAGCACTAGCCCTGCTGGTGATGGTGATGGTGATGATGCTGGTGACGCATCCACCCCGGGCGATGGTCAATGCATTTGGGGTGAGGTGCTTGATGGCGTGAATGATGACGGTGACATTCTCAGCAAAGCAGAGATTGCCGCTGAGGAGAGAAAGATTGCCAGTCAAATTCATCAGGCTGTTCAGGCCGAGAAGCAAGCCAACAAGGGCCAAGGTCACGGCGGTGGTGATGGTTACCTGCGAGACATCACTGAGTCACTCAAGGGCGAAGCCCAACCGTGGCATCAGATTCTGAGAGAAGCAATGACAGATGCCATCGTCGTTGATCAGAGCTATACCAATCCTGATCGTCGCTTCATCTATCAGGGCTTGTATCTTGCCGACGATGAGACTATCCCCAATGGGTCGCTTGCATTTGTAGTGGATACATCATGCTCATTGAGTGAGGATGAGCTGGGTATAATTGCCAGCCATGCTCAGGACATTATTGATGATGTTAATCCTATTCAGGTTTTTATCATCTATGTCGATTACATCTTGCAGCACATCGATGTATTTGATCGTGGCGATGATGTTGTTTTTAAGATGCACGGCGGCGGCGGTACAGCGTTTAACCCCGGCTTTAACTGGCTGGCGAGAGAAGGTACTGTCTTTAAGAACAGGGCTGACGGGACTGAGATTGAATCTCCCGGCGCTGATGCCATCGATGGTTTGGTTTATTTTACCGACGGTGAGGCAAGTGTCGGCCCTTACTCACATCATGGTCGAGACTTTGAGGTTCCAGATTACCCCGTGTTCTGGGCAACAACCGCTGAAGTTCCCCACTTCTCTGGCTGCGAGCCATTTGGTGAAATCATCTACGTTGACTGACCAACAGGGGAGGGCGAAAGCCCTCCCCCTTTGATACCAGTTACCGAGGGAGAGAGACAATGAAAACCGCAATCGTAAAAGTAATCGTGGCAATATCAATTATAGTTTTATTTCTGACGGTCAGCACAATGGATTATCGTGATAAAATAGCTGAAGAAAAACACTACGCGCACATGGTCTGCAACGGGCATTGGCCGGACTATGCTAATATGAGACCAGACTGCAAAACGCTTTAATACGCCGTCCACCTAGTGCGGCAAGCGGTGGTGTCGGAGGAATTCAAGCAGGACGGCGAGATCTCACGTTTGAATTTCATCCACCGCACCCATACCAGTTCTCTTGCATCCCCCCACAAAATATCACATAATGAAATCGAGCGACCCCCATCTCGCTCATGCACGCGAACCCTGCTTTGGAGAACTAGGTAAAACTCCAGAGTAGGGTTTTTATTTGTGCTTCAATAGTTAATACCCCCGAGTTATCAGCCTTCCCACCCTCTTTTTACTCAGATCTACAGGCGGGCTCAAGACGTACCCTCCGCCCCGAATCCCTCTCTCCTGACTAAAAAGGCAGCTTAAGCCCCCTATTCATGCACCCTCGTTTACACCCCCCCCCACCCGCCGAATCCGCCGAATCCGCCGAAGTACGATTAAACCGCCGTCGATGGTTTATAAACCGCCAAGATGGAGTTCATTTTGCGCAGTTGCGCCAATTAACCCTGTTCCACAAAACTCTTCTATGTAGATGTATAAGGAAAGTTTTTCGGAGAAGGCTCACTTTGCGCATTTGCGCAGTTGCGCTAATTTATAGCTATTTTCAAAACTCTCTATGAAAAAGTTTTATAAGAAAGTTTCTGAAATAGGGTGTTTTTAGCGCAAGAGCGCAAATAAACCATCTCCATGCTCAGAAAAGGGCTATCCCGAAGTATTTTTTCCTATCCCGACTAATCTATGTGCTATCAGGTAACCTATCGCCGTGTTATACGCGGTCGCGGCTGCTAACCCTGAGTAAAAAAGGGGCTTAAACCCCCTATTCATGCGCCCTCGTTTACACCCCTCACCAGTCCCGCCCAACACTACAGGCAAAATAACCAACAGCAACGTTATACGCACCCGTGGTTACTAAAACACCGCAGTAGGCACCGAGCAAAAAAGCCGCTTTAGGCCAGTGAACAAGGAGGCTCAGAAAACCCAGTAAAATCAACCTTTCACAGCCTTTGAGACAGGCGAGGATAAATAACATGGCGCCTTAACTATTGGAGGGCAAATAAAAAGCTAAAGGAAAAGTTACAAACAAATTTACCGACATCAACGTGCGTGAGCTTCGAGTGAGTGGTATTCCTAATAGGCTCTCGCGCATCAAGAAAACACTTAAATAATACCAAAAGCCGGCTCCTGACATTTTCGGGGTTAAACTCAGCTCATCTAAATCAGAACATGAGCTACGGCATGACTCAAGTTATCAAAGACGACTCTAACGATGGTGAGATAGGTTCGGGATTACAGGATCTACCTGACTATAGCTTCCTCCGACAAAAAGATCTTCATGCACTGAAAGTAATTCCATTTTCGTCTGCGACGTTATGGCGAATGGTCGGTAGCGGTCGGTTTCCCAGACCTGTAAAGCTATCACCACAGATCAGCGCTTGGCGGGCCTATGAAATCAAGAAGTGGTCGCGTGATCCGATTGGGTGGCAACAGTGAGTGTACGGTAAATCTCAGCTCAGGACTTTCGCCAGCAGTTCTATCGTATGCGGATCGTCGGTTCTCAGGTCTTCGATGACATGATCCTCAATTGCCTTGACCCCGGCCAGCCCGAACTTAGCACGGATACGCTTAAGCGTCCGCGAAAGAGTCATTAAGCTCGCGTACGGCTCCGGTCTGCTGCCCGGAACCCTCACCGCCGTGAGCGATGGCGAGCCAAGAAAACCACCGGCAAACTGATACAACAACAGGATGCGTTCAGCCTCCAAGTGTTGCTGTATTGTTAATTGATCACCCAATAACAAGCAATCTACAAACAGCCGATCCCTAGTCCTCAATCACGCCCCTGATGAGCGTTTACCATCATCGTCTGCATGGCATCGAGTTTTGGTGAGTTCTTGATGAACTCGGCGAAAACACCACTCATCCCCGCAATCTTTTTAGTCCGTTCATTGCCTTTGTGGTCGGTATATTTCCGAATCAGTTGATACATTAGACATGGTGGAGCGTCTTTCTTATACACAATGAATCGACGGACTGCGATGTCGTCGGGGTACTCCTCAGCCTCTTTTAAGTCGTCTGAATAATATGTTGGCATGCGGTAGCTTTTGCCCATATTTGCCTCCATTGATTAACTAAACAATCTGCTTGTGCATTGGACATCATGTCCACCATGCATCAATTTTTTCCCCAAGCTTGTTGATGGTTTCTGGCATATGAATATCATATGCTGTATCTGAATATCGACCCGTTGGCACATCGTATTGCACTGTTGTTTTGCCGACAGATCCCAGCCATTTGAACCTGATTTTCCAGCAATGCACCTCGACCTCCCCGCGCTTGTTGATATGCACGGTCACTCCTATGTCCGCTTTGGCAAAAAAGGAAGCGGAGCCAGATATATTCATACCCTTTGGCACTGCTGTTTGGCCCTGCGCATCTGTCGGCATCTTTGCAGGGTGAGCAATGAACCAAATATGAATCTGATTGGCTCTCGCAAAACTTACTAGCCGTGTCAGCAAATCATTTATTCCCTGATGTTCATTGTCTACCTTCTGGCTTTGGGCAATGTAGTTGTAAGGATCAATCACCAATCCCCGCACCCCCATCCGCATAATCGCTTGTTGCGCCCTATCCAATAGGCTGTCAATAGTTGACACCTCTCCGCTCTTCTGCTCCAAGAACATCCAATGCTTGTTGATATATGATAGTGCCTCATCATATTCCTCTTTGGACATTTTTTGACTGGGG
>Ga0208156_1000846_pt1 | contig 10515 bp, 6 predicted proteins | sample 1_EtaG_FD_184073 | JGI IMG/M metagenome (GOLD analysis project Ga0208156, IMG submission 184073) | Marine viral communities from the Subarctic Pacific Ocean - 1_ETSP_OMZ_AT15124 metaG (SPAdes) (version 2) | ecosystem: Environmental > Aquatic > Marine > Oceanic | place: Pacific Ocean | collected...
GATATTAACCAAGTCACGGCTTGATTCTTTGACCTCCGAATAGAACAATAGATACAGTAGAACCAGAAACGTAATCGCATTGGCAATTGATATGGTAAATCTTGCCCAAAAGTTAAGAAGTTTCCTATTCTCAAGCGCACTTCCTGCTCCTCCAAATAGTGATCTGTTTATTTTCATTCATTGTAGTTTCGGTCAAAAGTGTCCGATTATTCTATCTCATCCCAAGATGTTGTTGCTTCATTCCATGTATATATTTTACCATCGGAAGGCATTGGTACAGGTGGTTCCCATTGACAAGTATCTTCGTTTAGTATCCATGATGAATAGGAATTTTTAAATATAAAAGCATCTCTTACACTATCGTATTGTGTACCTATTCCAGCTCTATTTTTTCTTGTTCCGTTTTTGAAAGATTGTTTCCATGACCCTCCTTCAAACAAATTACTTAAAAAATCAATGCCTAATTGTTCTTGCTCATCACCATTTTCATCAATAATTACTGCATCATTGAGAACATGAACTTCTATAACTTTATTATTCTCATCCAATTTTGCAAATTGTGCCATATTGTTTCCTTATGCTGTATATGTTCCTGTACCTAAAAACTTAATAGTTGTATATCCTGAACCACTGGCATTTGTAGTTACAGTTGGAGCACCCGTTACTATTCCTGAATACTTTGCATCCTCCATTCTTAAAATAATAACTCCACTTCCACCATCAGGATTAGGTGAGACGAGATGATTTGATGCACCACCACCTCCACCAAGACCATCTTCTCCATCTGTTGCTGTTGTAGATCCATTACCCGCATATCCATCACCCCCTCCTCCTGTTCCTCCTAATGCTTGAGTACCCGGTGCATAATCCGTTGCCCCTGCACCACCTCCAGCATAAGTAACATCACCGCCAGTAATGGCATTTACTAACCCATTTCCTCCATGACCTCCTCTAGTATGAGAACCATTTGTAGTATTTGTGTCGGCAGTTCCACCAACCTGACCAGCACCACCTCCACCACCTGAAGAAGTATGAGAGACTAATCCATCATGTCCTATTCCACCATCATATCCTTGTCTCGGAGCATCATAAATTCCACCTCCAGCAGAGCCGGGGTAAGTACCATAACCTGGGTTAGTTGTTTCTAAAGGAGAAGCTCCTCCACCTGATCCTCCATCTGTTGCAATATATCCTGCTGAATTGGTTGATCCACCTACTCCACCGCCAAAAGAAGTAACAGTTGATATACCTGTTCCGCTTAGTACACTATTACCTCCTTCGGTACTTCCACTTCCAGTAGCACTTACACCACCAGCACCAATTGAACAAGTCAATTCTACACCTAAATCCGGAACTATAGCTGTACCACCAAAATTTGTTAATAAGCCACCACCACCTCCTCCAGCACCGACATAACTGGTTTTGGATGAACCGCCTCCGGCAACTATTAAATATTCAATATCATAAGGTTGGCGGGCCGGCGCAAGTATAATTTGTGTTGCTAACATAATTTTTATCCTATAATATTAAGTTAAGAAATCTTGTCCAGAAATTGTACTGTAGATAGTTGGGTCATCCCCACCTTTAGTCCAGAAAGCAAGAATATCAAAATCAGTAGTGCCTGTTGACAGTACATGATCTGTTCCTCCTGCCCAATGGAATACTGGTGTACATACTGCAAAAGCAGAACCAGTATCGTAGGTAGATGCACCATCTCCTGTCCAAGTATTCAGATACGCTGAAGCTCCGTTTTGTAATTTCACAACCCAAGCCGCAATAGTTCCAGCCGCAGGGAGGTGAAGTATTTTCCATGTCGTACATGCCGCTGTTAATTGCCACTCAAAGAACGTACCCGTTGCTAAGTCTATAGTCACTACCGCACTTGCCTGTGAAGCTGTTCCTAGAGTCTCGTTGACACCCTTGCCGTAGATTATTCTGCCAGCAGTAGTAACACCACTATCTGTTTGACCTTCAATCGTCAGGATAGTATTCGCAGACGAGTTTGCATCATTCATCTTAAATGAATCTGCAACTGCTGAAGGTTTAATTATTAAATCTGCCATGTTATATCCTTATATTGAATTAATTAAACATTACACTATTAACTAATAGCGTTCCTGAACCAGATAAAGTTCTGGTCGATCCATCATTGGTAATACTGACATTAGTACTACCTGCTATTTTCCCTAACACATTATTTCCTGACAGGGTTACATCTCCTGTAAGAACATAGGCTAATGAGAGAAAATAGGTATCTGTTATTGTACCTGTTAAAACTTGACTTGCTGTAACACCTCCAATACCAGAATTAAAGGTTACTGTATTATCAAATACGACTGCACCAGTAAAGGTTGCTCCAGCTAGTAGTGCTACATCTTCAACAGTTGCTATTATCCATGTAGACCCATTATATACCTTCATCACATTTAATGTAGTATCAAATGCTAGATCACCTTTAGCTAAAGCATTACCACCACCATCAGTTGTTGGCGCAGAAGGTGAGAAATCATCAATTTGATAAACATCTGCAAAATTGTTTACATCTGCAATATTAGTTGCAGTAGTATTAACACTAGCTATATTAGTACCTACAGTATTTATATTAGTCTGCTCAGCCGCAGTTGGAATAGCATTATTCCAGGTAGTGCCAGCTAAGTCATACACTCGTAGTAGGTTAGTTGTTGTATTGAAATACAAAGCACCATCAGTCAAAGCACCACCACTATTATCAACACTAGGCTCAGCCGCAGTAGTGAATGGTCCTAAGTATCTAGTAACAGCCCAGTCTGCGGCACGAATAGCTTCATTAACATCCTTAGCTTTCTGGATGGAACCCATACCTTTGTATGTAACATTAACAGGAGTGCTATGCCCGTTAGGAAAAAGTATAAAGGCTCTGTCATAATCTACATAGAACTTAGTCGATGCTATTGCACCTAGTGTAGTTACTTCAGTTTCGCCAGATACAGCAGGAGCCGCCATAGTTCCATAGAAATTAACCGGCGCAGGTCTCTCTTTCAAGTACCCTATTTCATAGTTAGTACCTGCATTATCTGTAATACCATACAGTATTACGGACTCATCCGTATTAGTTGAAAGTTGCCAGACTGTACCGTCAATATCCAGTCGCTGGTCGCTAACCGTATCAACTGTAGATATAACTTGTGGACTCGGTATTGCCATATTAAATCTCAGTCAAATGTAAATTTAAGTTCACCAGCATTAAACTTCGGAGCCGGATCCCCATTGTTTATAGTTTTAGGAAACTGAAGCTGGGCTTCTATGATTAGATTACCGCTTGTGATAGCATCATATAAACCTACATGAGTTACCTGCCCCCAGTTTGCACTCGGCACACCGAACGTAATAGTTGCCGCATTCTCGACAGTTCTTATATCCGAGGAAGAAGCTCTAGTAAAGCCTGATCCTCTAGTAACTGCCACCCTTGCGTATGTAGTACCAGACGTAGAAACTTCAGTTCCTCCTGAACTGTCCTCACCATGAGCCGCAGTCAATAATGCTATGAACCACGAAGCTGGTGAACTGTGACTATATGCCACTGTTTTGAAGAGATGGTCTATTAGCTTCTCCTCAAGATAATTTGTCATTATACTCATTGTTGTTTCCTCCTAAGTCTTTTAAGTTTTTGCCACTCTTTGTAAAAGAAACCATCATTAAAAATCCCATTGTACCTAGCTAGCTTTTCAAAATGAGGCTTCCAAAAATCATCGACATCATCATATCTTTCCATGTAATATCTAGCTCTATCAGGTGCATGATCTATCTCCATAATATCGCTCCAAACAACCATAGGATCTAACTCAGAATATAATTCCTCTCTGTACTCCTCTTGAGTTAAACCTTTTGGTGGCTTTCTTTTCAATAGCAAGTCTACATACCGATAAGCCTTAATAGTCTGAGTCTCTATCTGCGCAAACTTCGGTCGATCCATATTACTTGCATCCCTTGCTAACTTCCGCATCTCTATACTATACTCTCTAATAGAATACTCCTTAGCCCATAATTTCTGTGCAGGTCCATATACTTTATCATCAACATTGTGGCGCTGTATAGAGCCGGCTGCTTTTTTAGCCTCAAGACCTAATTTGTAATTACGCCATTTACTATTACTCGTACCTACAACCTTTCTAATAGGAGCCATCTTTACTGCTTGTGCTAATATACTTCGTTGTACCTCTGGGGGAGGACTAGGCAGAAGTGCATCAGCCCACCATAGTAATGGATTATCAGCTATGATAGAGTTAAAGCTTTCTTGTATTCTAGCGGGAGATAAATTTGTAACCTGACCAGCTAAGATAGCTAGCTTTTTAGTAGGAACTCCTTTAGCACCTTCTCTATTTATCTCATCTCTAGGCTCTACAGTTCTACCTCGATATACTTTACGACCGTCCATAGTTGTTCCATGAGCCGCCATAAATGCTTTCAAAGTTGGAGGAACAAGGGAGCGTAAGTCTAATGGCATAGCAACCTCAGCCGCTTGATAAGTTCTCTCCCATACACTAGCTGGCATTTCTCTGTACCCAAATAGATTATCCATAGCTAAGTCAGCAAAGCCTTCTACTATAGTATATGCTGGTGAATAAGCCTTTTTAATTTTGAAGAAAACATTTTCAGTAACACCATCAATAACTTCAGTAGCACCAGTAGGTATTATAAAATACCTTCTTCTAGTAGACCATGGAATATCTTCCATATATTTATCGAAGTGTTGCTCCATTAAATATCTATAAGCCATAGTAGCACCTACTAATTGAGCAGTAGCCATTGCGGCATGCTTTCTACTTTCCGGAGATCTAGTCCATGACCTACCAATGTGTGCTAGTATCTGTGCCTGTGCATTTGCAAATGGTATCATAGTTCCAATAAACTGCATGGCTTTACCTTGCATACCATAATTCAATCTACGCAAAGATTCATTAGCGGCTCCTTTTTTAGTATAGCCTGCTTTAACAAGCATATCACGTTCAGTCATTCTAGTGGCAACTTCCATCACATGACCAAACTTACCAACAAACTCCAAAGCTTTAAAGAAACTTTTGCCAGTTCTCCTAGATACAGCATGAGCATTATGAATATCGGTAGCTTTTTTAATACCCTCAACGTGTTGGTAATGTGAGACTAATGTTTGTTCAACACCACCATTATTTACCCAGTCCACAAAATACTCATCCTTATTCCATGCAGATTTTACATTCCTAGCAAAAGGAGCCCAACCTCTACCAGCATCACCAGTGCCTTTAATATAAAACTCTTTAAATAAATGCGGTATTCTTGGCTTCAAGAATCTACTAAGTCCCTCCCCACTAAAGCCCTTACCACCAAATGCTGGATGCCCACTCATTATCATACCTACATCTAATGGATGTGTAACTATACCAAAGATAGGATTCAGAGCAACAGCAGTAAGTTGGATAAACTGAGTACCTGATATAAAGCGTAAGAAGTTAGCCGCTGTTCCCTTTATAACCCGTTCTTGGTCTATACCATCCATCATTTTGGAAATCATCTCATCCACATATAGAGGCTCAATCTCACCATTAACTAGGTATTCGTGAGTTTTAACACCACGTTTAAATTCACCTAAATGTTGAGGAGGTTCATTACCCTTAGTGTACCATAAGCCACCTGAATGTGACTGTGTTGCGGCCATTTCTGTATGTACGGCATTGTCAGCTATTAAGTTCTCAACCATAGCAATATGTTTATTGACTAATAATTCAGAATCCATAATGGATAGATCCTCTGATTGCTTAGCCATCAAATCTGTTATTACAGATTTTCTAATACTAGGCCCTACTTTCTGTGACTCAAGACCTTTCTGATGTAATGCCATTGATCTAAATGCTTTATCAATAGTTCTAAATGGAATAAACCTAAACTTCTTTAACTCCGCATAGGAGCTTTTAGCTATCAAACCATGCTCTGCTAAGTCCTCTAAAAGTTTTCCGTATGTATCTTCTATAACTCTAAGCTTATCCTCAAATGCTTTAATACCTCCGGGATTATCTTCTTGTCTAGCTAGTATAGCATCTATCGCATCTCTTCTACTTTCTTGCCGTATATCTAATCGGCTTTCTATAGGCGAAGCAGGATCAGTACCATGCCTTTGCGCGTCATCTAATCTAGCACGGTTCCAAGCAACAACATCTAAATCTCTGCGTTGCTCCTTAGACATATCTTCCCATCCTATCTTCTTAGCAACCTCATCTATTTTCATCTGAGTTCTGGTAGCTTTACCATAACGCAAATGAAAGGCATTTCTAACTGGAAGTAAAACTCCTGCTATACCTGTTGTTACATCCTTAGCTGTCTCTAATATCTTAAACAAATCACCTGAAGGATCAACAAATAACTTATGTACTTTCTCTAAAAATCCTGCCTTATACTCACCTTCTGCTGTCTTAAATGCCTCTGTTAATTTATTAACTGATGAATCATGCTCGGTATATAGAATATCAACTGTCTCTTTTACAGTAGTAGGTTCTTGTCTATCTAGTAATCTAGGATTACTTGGGTCTTTACTTCCTGGCTTACGCCATAGGTAACCCCACTCACCATCCAAACCATATTCAATCAAACCTCCCTTGTTAGGCCATGTCTTTTTCTTCTTCGGATGATGATTCTCAGCCGCTGCTCTTATAGCTTCCTCATGTATAAGTCTATTCTCTGGAGTATCCCCAAATAACTTAGCGTACTCATTCCAACTTAGCTCATGTATATCTAAATACTTAGGCTTATTTCGTTTCTGTATAATAGTATTCAGAGTTTCCTTAGTCTTGCCAGCTCTAGGCTCAACAGCTAGTGTAGTAGTCTCCTCTACTTTTCCTGTTTTCTTATTCTTTTTAGGTTCATATACTTTAAGATTAACTCTATCCTTATACCGAAGTGGTGTATCTGGCTGAGCCCAACGTGATTCATAGTTAGGATGATCTATTTTAAATATGGAATCAGCCGAGGATATTGCATCTAAAATAATCTTAGCATCTTTTAAGCTAGTAATAGAATCAATGCCAGACATTCTTCTTCCATCAGGCCCTTTAAACTCAGCTAACTGTATCTCATTCAAATGCTCCATTACTACATGGACAAGCTGGTTGTCTTGTAATCCATGAATATCTTTGTCTGTTACAGTAGCTAATTGATCCATGAATATATCTCTAGGACTTAACTTGCGAGGAGGCCCAACCCTAGGTTCAAATTCAAATCTATCTCTAGCTACCTCATCAACAAATACTTTCTCATATGTATGTGGTGAAAACTCCTCTAAAAATGCCTTAGGTGTGACATCTAAACCACGCTCTTTACGAACCTTAACCCATTTAAGAACGTGACCCGGCCCTTTCGTATGTGATCCTGGTGTCATTATACCAAACAAGGCTCCTAGTATTGCATTGGCAGCATTAGTATCGTCATAAGCTGGATCATTAGGATCACCATAAGCTTTAGATATTCCATACATTGTAGCACCTGTAGCAATAGCTCCGTACCTACGTTTGAATCCCATACCCGCAAGTGATCTTCCAATGGAGCTTAACGCCAAAGACATCACAGCTCCGTCTCTACCTGCTTCTGCGTAATTAGCCTCACGTCCATCTAACTGGGCTTGACCAGCTTCATGCGCCATCATTTGTAATGAACCAGCGGCTGTATCTCCAGCAAGTCTAGCAAAGACACCCCCAATAGTAGCAGTCCTATTACTCATAGTAGCCGCTTTCAATCCATATTTAACACTAGCTCCAGCTAGCCCACCTCCTGTGAGCATTAAAGCCGCATCTGGTAGAAGCATCCCAATAAGATAAACTAATTGGTCTTCCCATTCTGTAGAAGTTGGCTGTATATTCATATTCTTTAACTTATTTGCAGAAGCTGCCATAAAGTTTTGCTTCTCATCATAGTCAAGGTTTAGTTTATCTGCAACATACTCAGATACATTATTAGCAGTTACCATATAATCATACCCAGATCTAGCTAAGCCTGCTTGAAAGTTTTCTTTAATCTCTAAAAATTCACGGATAGATGATTGGAACATATCATCCGCATAGTCAACAGCACTTGAGCTAATTCTATCCCATCTACTTTGTTCATACCTTTTACGACCCTCTACGGGTGATTTAGGTATAAGCCTTCGTTGCTGTTCGGTTAACTCTAACTCGTTATATGTAATCTTAGGTCTCTTCGGAGTACCCCTCTTAAGGGATCCATCTATGTTAAAAGCATTAACCTTATTGAAATGCTCTGCACCTAAACGTACACCACTCTGTGACATTAGTTTCCTCCCGCATTAAGTAGAGGATTAACTCTAGGATTTCTACCGAATCCTCCTACATTTTCAGATGCTACTGCATTTGGATCATTAAATATACCAGGACCCTCTTGTTGTTGGGCTTGTTGTTGAGCTAGTTCAATAGAATTTTCAATGGTATTTAACAATGTTAATATATCCCAAGACCAATCTCTTTTAGCTGGATCTGCCTCTGCAATATAATCACCATCCTGTGCATTGTATCTATCATATATAAATATTGCTTGTTCCGCAGCGATATTACCTCCTAATGCTTTCATCTGCTGACTTTTTACTTGGGCTTCAAACCAGTCTCTAGTCATAACGCCTATATCTTTATTACGGATAATATCTACAAAACCAAAGTCCATCTCAGGATTTGACCAAGGAAATAATTGGCTCTTCTCCATATCATGTAAGATAGTTTGCCTACGAAAAGCCCACCAAGCGTCTAGTTTTTCCGAAGCCTCTGAATCACCAGCCCTCTCAGCATTTCTTAGTCCATCTAAATATTTTTTACCGACTGAACCAAATACTCTATTCACAACTGATCTAGGAGTTTGTTGGTTCCACTTCTTGTCTATTAAAGATCCGGCATTAATCATACTACTAACCTTTGCTAGCTCATCATCTGCTAGGATGGATGAAAAAGCTCTAACCTCTTGATCTGTAAAACTCCTACTCCTAAGGAATTGATCCGAGGTAAGCGGAGCATTAGTCGAAGGATCTTTAGGATCTCCTAAGATATTAGACTCATTACCCTTAGTAACTTTTAGCTTGCCAGTAGGTTCAGCTGGAGGAGGAACTGCATCAGTAGTAAGTACCCAATCCTGAGACTCTTTAACAATATCTCGCTTTCGATGCCGATCTACCGCATCAGAAACTAGGAACTTACCTTTTTGCTTTTGCACATATCCGATTGCTACATTTTTAGCTATGGCACGTAAGTCTGCTGATCCACCTACAAGTGATTGGGCTCCATTATAAGCATAATAAACATTATTATCTGAACCTACTTCTGTATTCGGCCTGTTACCTCTAATAAGAGCCATCATATTTTCAACTAGAGGATCCTTTTTTTCTAGTGCTATTAGCTCATGTCTTGTAGTTTCATTCTGGTCTTTGAATACTAATACACTTAACTCCTGTATTAAAGCATTATTAAGGTCAGCAAAGTTATCAAAAACAAACCCTTTCTCATCCATTAAATTTTTGAACTGTGGTAAGAGAGCATTAACAGTCCTACTTAAAGATATGTCATAGGATGAACCTTCAAGATTTTGAAGAATTTGCTTATTAGCGGTACTCTTAAAAGGATCTTCAATAGTTTCTACTGCTTTTTCATAATTAGCTCCAACAGTTCCATGATAGTTATAGTCAGCTCTAGTTGTTTTTCCATTAGCATCTTTAGCAAATGATCGTGGTTCTTTAATACCACCAGCACCTTGCATCTGAACGTGCATATTACTAAATGGTATCTCCTGCATAACATATGCTTCCTTGCTTGTTTTTAATAAACTAGCCGTCTTTTCTAAAGGTGTTGTACTTGATTCTATGCCATCCTGTCTAAGAGTTGCGGTAATTAAACTAGCATTAGCATTAGCTAACTGAACTAAAGCACCACCTTCGTTACGTTGCAATTCTAGTTTAGTATAAGGCAGTCCAGTATTAGGATTGTTTGGCAACCAACTTTGTACTTTCAGAAATTTTTTGTCATCGTTTATATAGGCATTAATATAAGGTAAGTTAGAGTTCAACCGATCTTTCTCAGCAGCCCATTCATCTTTAATTTCTTGCGCCATTTTTCGTACATAAGGGCTAACATTTTTATCTGCCAATGCATTTCTAAGTTGTGTCTTTAAGTCTAACTCCTGAGTTGCCACACCAGCGCCAGAAAAAGCTAAATCTGGTCGGCCAACTTTTTGATTCCATTTACCGTCAGACTTATCAGCATACACAAGTTGCCCCGCTGTTCTACTAACAGTCCTTTTATCTATATCTAAAGTTTGGCTCTCACCTACTAGGTTCATAAGAGTTAATACATTCCTATCAGCTTCATTAGCCGCAACTTCTTGCTCTTGATTACTCTGTAATATACCTACTCTTGTCTTTTCTAAAGCTAGCCTCTTGTCTTGCCTTCTATTAGTTATCTCATTCTGCGCCGCTGTCGCATCTACTTCCAGCTTTTTATTATGGTACCTACCTCTAATACG
>Ga0208156_1000851_pt1 | contig 10502 bp, 21 predicted proteins | sample 1_EtaG_FD_184073 | JGI IMG/M metagenome (GOLD analysis project Ga0208156, IMG submission 184073) | Marine viral communities from the Subarctic Pacific Ocean - 1_ETSP_OMZ_AT15124 metaG (SPAdes) (version 2) | ecosystem: Environmental > Aquatic > Marine > Oceanic | place: Pacific Ocean | collected...
CAAGGTAGATGGTTTTAATGACCGTCTTTTAGATACCATAAGTGTTATTGATCAAATTAGAGATATATGTAACGATAGAGAAGTAGATAAGCTTTATTTTTTAGGCGATATTTTTCATGCAAGATATAGAATCCATACCGATGTTTATACAGAAATATTTAATGGGATAAAAGAAATAACTAAAAGTATACCAGATACTGTTTTTATAGTTGGTAACCACGATCTATTTTTAAAGAATCCAGATAGGGTAAATTCATTAATGCCATTATCTGAGCTAGGAGAGGTTGTTACCAGACCACAAGTTACCCACTTTCCGCCCAGTAAAGATTTTTTTGTTATTTCTCTACCATATAAAACAACGTATGAAAGAGGAGAGATAAAGGATTTTATTGAGGAAAAAATTAGTCTAGTTTGTGGTAAAAGAAACCACAGACATATACTAATATTAGGCCACCTTGAGGTAGCAGGACTAACAATGCCGTCTGGTTATAAGACACGCAAAGGAATCAACCTAGAAGAGGAAATACTGTCAGCTTTCAAAGGTAAAAAATATAAGTCATTAAAGATAATGCTTGGACACTACCACCACCCAAAAACAGTATGTAAGGGTAAAGTTATCTTCACAGGTTCCAGCATACATATAAACCGGTTGGATACTACTACAATAAAAGATGTCGGTGACCGGTATTTTCATATATGGGAAGATGGAGAAGTGGAAGCAATACCGTTACAGTTTCCAAAGTTTATAAAAGACACATGGAAGAACATTGAAAAAAGAACTTGGAATAAAGCATTTAGCAATGATTTTATTACTGTCTTATTAAATGAAAAAGATAATATCTCACCGGAAGAAGTTAAGACTTATCTTTTTGAAAATAGAGCAAGAGCTGTAGAGGTTATTTATAAACCAACAGTAGAAACAGAAGAGATAAGTATAATTGAAAACTATGACCCAGGAATGACAACAGAACAGGCAATACAAAAGTATATTGAAGACCAAGCACCAGAAGAATTAGATGAAGATTTTTTGGTAAGTAAAGCAAAGGAGATTATTGAAAATGAATAAGTGCCATTTTTGTGGTGAAATGAAAGAAACAGCCTCAACAACCTTTGTTGGGCAATATTGTATAGATTGTCACGAAGTGGTTATTGAACAATCCGAAGAAGTTATTAAGGAAATAAAAAGTAATGAAGATAATCAGACTTGAGATAAATAACTTCTTTAGTGTTAAACGTATTGTACTTGCTAAAGATGTATTTAAACCAGGTACATTAAACCTTGTTATAGGTAAGAATGGCGAAGGCAAGTCCACTATCTTCTCAGAGTCTATTAGCTGGTGTTTGTTTGGGCAAACGGATAGAGGTAAGGGCAAGGACGAAGTTATAAATGAAGATATTAGTAAAGATTGTTTAGTAGAAATAGTATTAAGGGAAAACAAAAAGTATTACAGGATAAAGCGGTTTAGAAAACACTCAGAACACGGTGATGATATTCAGATATTTATACCGGAGATAATAAAAGATAACAAGGTAAAGAAGTGGACAGATATAGCAGCTAAAGACAACAAAGAAGCAAACATACAGATACAAGAAATAATTGGTAGTGATTTCCTTTCCTTCCAGAACTCATTTATGTTTAGCCAGCAGAACACCAAGTTCTTTAGTGGTTGCACGGATGGTGAACAGAAGCAGATAGTAGAACGTGTAGCAGGTTTAGAGGATTATACACAGTACCATAAAACAGCTAACAGGGAAAAGATAAGTGCTGAAAACGAAATAGATCACCTTGGTGAAACCGTTTTAGTGATGTTAGAAGAACGTTTAGAAAACATAAAAGATAAGATAACTTTGGAACAAGAAGAATCGGATAACTTTGCTAAAGAAAAACAAGAAATAAAACACAGTTTAGAAAAGTGCGAGAAGGAGAATAGAGTAGCACTTGCTGGTAAAAAAGCTAAAAAGAAACACTGGAAAAAGTTATATAATAAGGCTAGTAATAAAACAGAAGAGTTAGATGGCGAAATACAGGAGTTAGACGAAAAGATTTGTGAATTAAAAGATAAAAAGACTGTTGTGGATAAGCAATGTGGTATAGTTAATTCACAAAGAAGTACACAAAAAAATATTGCAAGGAAACTTGAATCAAAAATTAATAAGATTAAAGATTCCAAGACCGGTGTTATGTGTAACCAGTGTGGCTCCACCGTTACTAAAAAATCATTAAAAAGTTTAGTACAGGAACCAGAAGAGCAGTTAATAACGACTATGGATACTGTAAATAACTTAGATAAAGAAGAAATCAAGCTTAATAAGAAAATAGAAAAACTAAAGGCCGGTATAAATGTTTATAAGGAACAGAAAAATAAATTAGTTATAAAATATAATGAAATGGACGATAAGGTTGAAAAGATAACAGAAGTATTAGATAAGACAAAAGATCAAATATATAGTTTAGAAAAGGAACAAACAACATTACAGGTGAAGTTAGAGGAATTAGGTAAGAAGCGAAACCCACATGCGTTACTTATAAAGGAACTAAATAAACAAGCCAAAAAAATAAAATCAGATATAAAAGATAAGGAAGAAGAATTAGAACAACTCAAAACCGATGTCAAACATTACAAATTCATAAAGAAAATGTTTTCTCCAAGTGGAATTAGATCTATGATACTGAAATCTGTAACACCGTATTTAAACAATAAAATAGAGGAATACCTGCCGGAAGAGGTAAAGGTTATATTCCACACGCAAACACAGTTAAAGAACAAGGAAATGCGTGAGAAGTTCCGTGTAGAGATAGTAAGTAAGGTAGGTTCTAAACTTTACCAGCAAAGGAGCGGAGGGCAGAAGAACATTATAGATATGCCGGTGTTAATGACGTTATGCTCCCTGGCACAGTGTAGAGGTAACTCCCGGTTTAATTTCCTGGTGTTTGACGAGTTGTTTAAGGTGCTGGATGATGAGAACCTTGAGAGAACGTTAGAATTATTAGATAGTGAACGGCATACTAGGGACGGCATATTTATTATTTCTCATAACAAGGATTTAATGGAGATAGGTGACTTTGATAATATATTTGAAATAAGTGATGGTGAAATGACCGTCTTGTAAAAGGCCAAAATAATGAGTAAGAAAAGTTATTTTGATAATAGTAAAGCAGTAGATTTATACAAGAAATATTGCAGAACATCTAATTCAGTATATATAAATGAGATATCCGAACTAGCTGTACCAATGGTAACTGAATTAGGTGGTTATATTTCGATGAGACTTGGTATACCCTTACAAGACATCGAAGATGCTGTCAGTGAGTGTAATATCGCCATTCTGAAGTATTTAAACAGTGGAAAATACGAAGTTGCTAGAGGTACTTTACATACAGTTCTATATGATCTGATTGTATGTACCGTTAAAAACTTTGCTCATGCTTATTTTAGGGAGAATAGAAGGTTGATATCTACGTATAGTTTTACAAAAGACGATTTAAAAAATATGGGAGTAGTAACAACAAGAAGTATAATAAAAGCTAACGATGATATTCATAATGAGGTTTGTGATAACATTGTTTCGGAAAAGGTAAAGAAATTACTTAATAATATGAAAATTAGATTTCAGGGTGTTGATTATCAATTCTGCAGAAGTTTGATAAAACTAATAACTGATAAGTATATCAAGTTGTTTTATAATCGTGGTGAAATATTACCTAAAGAGTATTTTGACGCAATAAATGATTATCAATTAGATAAAGACAGAGCTAGTTTCTTACGTGATTATGTTATAGTAAAAGTTAGGTGGACATTAGTGCAATCTGGAATTTACAAAGAATTAATAGAAAGTAGAAAACTATAATGAAGAAAAATAAGATATACTACTGGGGAATAGACGTGGGTAAAATATCAAGAATAGAGATACTTGGTGAAGCTGGTAATTATATTGGTGGAATCCCAGTAGATATATCGGATGATGTTAGAGCAGTAAAAATAGTTGATGCCTTACTTAAAAAACTACCACCATTTAGAGTTGCTGTGGAGAAAGTTGGTACATTCTTTGGAGGTAGAAAAGGTACTGGTGGAATAAAAGCAACGTCCACTATAGTTGAATCATTGAAGTTCTGGAAGGTATACTTTGCCTGTAGGGAAGTTTCTTTACTCTTGGTGGCTCCACAAACATGGCAGAAAGTAATGTGTCCGTTAAAAAAAGTTACTCACAAAAAGAAAACAAAAGACTTGACACCAAAGGAAAAAGACCAACGTGCAAAAGAGAATAAGAAAAGAAGGAAGGATATATCTGTAACAACCGCCCAGAGGTTATTTCCAAAGGTGGATTTTAGGAGAACAAAACGTTGTAAAGGTCCAGATAATAACAGAACGGATGCCGTTATTATATGTGAGTGGTGTAGACGGCAATAAAAAATGGCTAGAAAAAACCTCGATGAGATAACATTGTTATATGCCGTGTTAGATGACAGTTTGTTCATTGAGTTTATAGAAATCTTTGGCTGGGACGATGCAATGAAAGTTATAGATATATTTGGTGGGACAGTAATAAGAGTACCATCCAGGGAGAGTATACAGAAAACAGTTCGTGATGTTGATGTTTGTAATAGGTTAAGTGGTAAAACAGGTAAAAGGAGAAAAAACGAGATAGAAAAAATAATGATAGAATACGATATAAAATCAGAACCGGGTGTTGATTTTATAGTTAAAAAAGTTCAAAAGTTACTTGGATAACGTAGTCTTATTATGTGAGGAGGGTTTTAAATGGCTTTGACAATAATGATAGCTGTAGCGTTGGTGTTTGCCTTTATGTTTACTGTTATTCTGATGGGTATTTGGGGAACGGCTAATCAAACAGCTAAAAAGAAGAATAAACAAGTGATGGAAATACTTGATCCGGTAAAAATAAAACTAACATTTAATGTAGCTTTATTGTTTTATATATTAGCCTTTGTTTTAGCTTTTATACAATACATGGGAAAATAAGGAGGAGAAAGAACAATGTCAAAAGTAAACATCATATATGTGGTTCAGTTCAAGTGTTTAACCTGTTGTAACACATGGGTAGAGGGTTTCGGAAAGGGTTTTTGTGTGGAAAGTGGAATTGGTAGCAAGGTTGCTACTGTGTTTGCTACTAATAACCCAAAAGAAAAATCAGATAAGACTTGTCCGATATGTCTTAGTTCTTCAATTAAGGTACTGAGCAGGACACCAATAAATAATATATTTAGAGCTACAGCCTTACCAGTACCACAACCAGAAGAGAAAGAAGTACCACTTATGCCAGATGGTAGGTGTCCAAAGTGTTCCGGTACACTAGTAGAAAATGAGCAAACAATAGAATGTAGAAATGGTGATTTTATATTCCAGAAGCCAGTAGCGGAGGAAACTACACCGGAGGAAGAACCAGAAGATGCCAAAGTATGAGTATAGGTGTACCATATGCAAAAAAGTGATAGAGAAAAAACAAGCAGTTAAGAATAAAGATAACTGTCCAGACTGTCCTGCTTGCGGTTGTTACACTAAGAAGATAATAAGAGGTATAAACTACGATCATCCAAAAACAAAGAAGGCAAGAAGTAAGGATGAGAAGAATTTAAACGACATGGCAAAGTGGTCAAAGGATATAGGACACATAGGATAATAAAATGATAGATTTGGAAAACTTGGATTTGTGTAACAAAACAATAATAGTAGTACAAACCCAAAGAGGTAAGATAAGGTTAATACCTAATGAAGAAGGGTTTGCTTATTACCCGAGAAAAGCCGGTTTTGTAACCGGTCACAGAGCTGGCAACAGGTTTGTATTAATACCTTACCAAACAGCGAAGCAATTGGCAGAACAAGGTTTTGTAGAGAGAATAGAACTAGAAGTAACAGATCCTCCAAGTGTAAGAGTATTACCAAACCGTCCATTAAGTTAGGAGCATAAACAATGTATAAACAGCGTGTTTGTGTAATGTGTAAGGAACCAGGCAAAAATAAATTGGAGATAACAAAGAAATCCAGTGCTGGTATTGACGTAATGGGTTTGTTATATTGCTGTAATAAGTGTCAAGATAAACTATCTAGTGGTACTGTTACTGCGGATATAACCATAAAGGAAATAGATGGTAGATCAAGTATACAAAAGCTTGTTAGTTTTGCTAATTCGGAGACTTTTAAGAAAGGCGGATCTACGTGAGCGGTGCGTTAAGGAAATATAAGTTCCATTCAAATAATAACATGAGGAGAGTGGAAAGCACCATCCTAACATTTTTAACCAAAGAAGGTTACTCACGTGGGCACACTAAAAAAATGCTTATAAGTTTCTTAGGTGTCTCCAGGGATATAGTTGCTGATACATTAGAGAAGTTAGTGGAAAAAAACAAAGTAAAGAAAGTGAAGAATCCGGTTGGAAGAGGGTTTGTTTATTATAAGGCATAGTTTTATGTGGTGTGGAAAAAGTGGAGGGGGATAAGTAATGAATCTAGCAAAATACAATGGTAAAATAAACGGAAGATTGTTCGAAGAGTATTTTTGGAGAAGAACAGAAAGAACTTTATCTCCAGATTTTTATGATAAATTAGTTGGTTCACCAGAAGCAGATGGTGCTGAGAAAATAGGTTTTAGATACCTTAGAGAAGTAGTTCCTATCAACGATCCTCCTGGTGAAATCTACGGTGTAATTGTGTCCCTAAGACTTGATGGTATAATGTTTGATGGTATGTCTGTATACACTTTATCAGAAAAAGAACAAGGTGTTGAATTTGATCTGTTTACAGCTTGGAGAAAAGCTATAGATAGGGTTGTTGAGTCTGTTATTAGATATGCGGATAGTGGTATTGTAGAATGTTGGAAACCTACTAAAATAAAACCAAAAAATACAAGATTAAAGATGGCTGTATTTATACTTGAACGGTTACACCAAGATAGGAAAATAGTATTAGCAGAAAAAATAGAACGAGAAGCTGGTGTAAACAACAATGCTTAAAATAGAAAAAGCACTATACACCTGTTTAGATTGTGGTAAGAAGTTTACATCCAGAGCAAGGGTTAGAAAAGAAAAAACAGGGTTCACAAGAGATAAAAGTAAGAAACCTTTAAAGTGCCAAAAATGTGGAAGCTTAAGGTTAGACGGATAATATTGTGTATAAGGAGTATGTTCCTACAAAAGAAGAAGAGGAGTTTAGAATTATGAGTGAGTGTTACGCACCAGGTTGCAAAAATATAGCTATTAGCCAAGATAATTATTGTTTTTCTCATACAAATTGTGATAGTTTTTCACTAACAGATTCAAAAGAAGCAATAATAGATAATTTAATTGCTCAGTTCAACATAGACAAAATAATTGAGGAACTAAACTTAGGACAAGGTTACGAAGCTAAAGACTTGTTCTTAGACCTGGTGAAAGTAACACTAGGTCAGCGTCAATTAGAGTATGGCGATCCAGCTCCACAGCTTACACGAATTGGTAGAATGTGGGGAGCCATGTTGGATGTACCAGATATACCACCGGAGAAGGTAGCCGCATTACACGTTGCCGAGAAGCTCATACGGATGGATGCAAGGGTTCATTTAGACTCACACGTGGACGTTTGTGGGTATGTCAGTATAATGGTGGACTTCTTGGTTCTCTACGGTAAATTAGGTACAGAAGACATAAAGAATAGGATAATAACGTTAATAAGGAAAATAATGGAAATGCAGAAGGAGCAAAGGTAATGTATGACGGAACCAAGTGGGGAAGAATAAAAAGGTTTTTTAAAGAACTATTTTGTAAACACAAGTGGAGTTATATAAAGATCTATAGAAGTGAGTTTGGTGAACTACATTATAAAACCTGTGGTAAATGTGATAAAACAAGAGAGGTAAGATTAATATACTATCCAGTAATAGGTTTAGGAGACAGAAAATGAAACATAAATGCTACATTTGCCAAACGGAGATGACTACAGTGCCGTTCACATTGGAGGTTGCTGGTGATACATCTAGGAATACAATAAACCTAAAACTTTGTTCAGCTATGTGTGTACATAAGGCTTCAAGGTTATCCCAAAAAGAACAGAGAAAGCAAATAAAGTATTTGACGGAGGATTAAAAAAGAAAGGTGGTGAAATCATGAAAAAGAAACCAAAGAACTATATCACGTTTATACTTGATAGATCTGGTTCAATGCAGTGTCTTAAGGATGAAGCTGTGCAGGCTTTTAATCAGCAGGTGGAAACTATTAAAAAGACATCTAAAGGAATGACAACACGGGTTTCCTTAGTAACATTCAGCACGACACCAGATGAACCTAAATACTGGAATGAACCTCTGAAAAGCTTAAAGAAGTTGACATTGAACGACTATAAACCGGAGGGTATGACGGCTATGCTAGATGCGGTTGCTATCACGGTTAATAAACTCCTACAGTTGGAGGATGCTAATAATGAGAATGTATCGTTTCTTGTTATCGTTGTGTCAGACGGCCAAGAGAACAATTCCAAGGAGTTTGGTTGGAACAATGTTGCTAAGATTATTCAGGAGGCGAAGGCTACTAATAGGTGGACATTTACCTACTTAGGAGCTAACCAAGATCTTGGTATTATTCAGCAACGTCTTAGCATTGACAAGGGTAATATTTCTCTCTTTGCTGCTAATAAGGGTGGTTATGTAAAGGGTAGTCAAGCAATGTCTGCTGGAATCTTAGGATTTTCACAGTGCAGAGCTGCTGGTGGGCAATCGGTGAATAATTTCTACTCAACAACCACTACTGCTAAAAAGAAGAAATAAAGTAAAATGGTTAGGGTGATTAGATTTTAATCTTCTAATCACCCTAACTAGAAGAACTAAAGAAATGAACATAGAACAACGAATAACGTTGATAGTATTGGAGATATAACGATAAGTTGAGAGGAAGAAATCCTATGGGTAAAACCAGAAGGTGTAAAGCCAAAACCAAGAAGAACAAACGGTGTACCAGAAAAGTACTGAAATATGAAGACTACTGTTTTCAGCACATCAATTGGTATGAGAGCAACCTTGCTAAACGGTTGGACGATGGTGCTGGGAGGTAAGTTGTTTTGACCAAAAACAATAAAGAAATAATAATGTCACCGGTGGGTATTAACCAAACCGCTTTTAAAATAGTTGAGTATGTGGAACAGGAGGTTCATATACTTATCAGAAATGGAACGGTGTGCGGCGGTAAGAGCTGCCTTAGGGATAATGGACGCAACAATGACACAAAAGAATATAGCAATGGTACTGATGCAGGCACTTAGGCGGTAGGACAATGAAAATAACATCGTCAACAATAGAAATAGAAGTAATGTGGACGGATGAGAATGATTTTTCTAAACCAGGTCATTTTATATCCAGGGAACAAAACGATAGAAACAGGTTATCAATGGAATTATTAAACCAGTTGTTTTCTAATGAGGATTTAGGGATAGATATCATGTTTCCGGTAACGTTTGGAACAAAGTATAAGGTAACGGTGAGCTTAGAAAAGATAGTAGAGCAAACAGAACACCAGGTAAAAGGTTTAGGATAGTAAGCGAGCGTTATGGTAGGTGTAATACAGCCTTGGAGTGGTTGGGTGAAGAAAAAAAGGAGAGTGATTAAGATGTTAAAGTTTAATAATCCGGCAGCACTGGGAGCGTTATTAGGTGGAGATATTGAGAACGCCATAGTCGCGGCTACGCTTGGTGGAATAGAACAGCAAGAAAAACAAGGACAGACAACTTTTGTAAATAGTTCAACGTTACCTATAAAAATGTTACACGGTTGCACAAAAGAAAAATTAGAGGCAATGGGTATAGTGTTTGGTGAACCACAGAATGATATATTTATAAACGTTACATTACCAGATGGTTGGACTAAGGTAGCAACGGATCATTCCATGTGGTCGGATCTACTTGATGATAAAGGTAGAAAAAGAGCTGGAATATTCTACAAAGCTGCTTTTTATGACAGGTCTGCACACATTTCCTTAATACAAAGATATATGATAGAGAAGTACCACGCTTGCGATAAAGATGGAAACGATTTAGAATATGGTAAACATACACATTTGAAAGTCTCTGTGTGTGACAGCGGGAAATCAATAAAGGATTTCGGAGTATGGAACGATGGTGATTATACCACCGGAGATAAATATTATCAATTAGCAGAAGATTGGATAAAAGAAAATTATCCAGATTATGAGGATAAAGAAAAGTATTGGGATTGAAGATAATCAATGAACAATAGATGTGACAACGGTATATGTATGGGATGTAAAAGGGAAACCAAGGAAATAGTAGTAATGGTGTTTTATTATGATAAGGATACTCCATTAGAAGCACGGTGGTCGGTGTGTAAGGATTGTCAGAAGATATATTTTGTAAAGGTGGATGAAGAAAACTTACCTTCAAAGGATAAAAAATGATTGAAATAGTTCTCATAATAGCAATAATTTATATGTTAATAATGACTTGGAAACTGTACCAGCTAAATAACCGTATGGAAGAGAAAGTGAAACAATACAACGCAACGGAA
>Ga0208156_1000855_pt1 | contig 10486 bp, 20 predicted proteins | sample 1_EtaG_FD_184073 | JGI IMG/M metagenome (GOLD analysis project Ga0208156, IMG submission 184073) | Marine viral communities from the Subarctic Pacific Ocean - 1_ETSP_OMZ_AT15124 metaG (SPAdes) (version 2) | ecosystem: Environmental > Aquatic > Marine > Oceanic | place: Pacific Ocean | collected...
AGCATTGCGCTTTGTTCATCTGACATTGAACCGGACCAGTCGACGATAAATAAAATGTCGGTATCTTCAATCTCTTTGCCCCAATCAGTTTCTCCATCGCAGTCGTCGTCTGTGCCATTACAAATTTCTTTTTGCGGTGTCACTTCATCCTTACATAATCCTGGCGTGAAAAGCCCAGTGTTAACACTTTCATTGCCCCAGACACCGGCATCACAAGTCATTTCCCCTGGTTTACATATGCCATTGCCAATTGTGCCTTCGGGTCCCGTATAACATCCGGCAAAAAGATTTTCATCAATTAGTTGATTGCAGTTATCATCAAAGTTATTACAATCCTCTTGAGCAAGAGGCATCCCAATCTGGGGATCACACAGAGGATCCGAGCCTGGTGGCTGCGCTAGCCAATAACAAACGGCAAAGCATTCTGTTGTGAGGATTGTTTTGCATTCGGGGTCGAGGCATTCACATGTTTTATATCCTGCCCCGCATAATAGAGGGCTCTCTTGACATGGAAATAGAGCGCCGACGTCTTGAACTGTGCAAACGCATTGTAGCTCTTCGTCGATCTGCCCATCACAGTCGTTGTCGATACCATCACAGATTTCATCTAGTGCAGGAGGCGCAGTGCAGGAAATCCACTTTCCGTCAACGCACGTTTCATAACCTTCACCACAAGCAGTACCGCATGGCTGAATTAATTCTTCATCAGTAAATCCGTCACAATCATTATCAATGCCATCGCAGATTTCTTGCGGTTCTAATCCGCACTGACCGCAATCGTTAAGTTGCCCTTCGTCGATTTGACCATCACAGTTATTGTCCAACCCGTCACAGATCTCTTCTTGCGGCAATTCTGCCATGCATATAAATTCTCCAGCAACGCAAAGATTCGGACCAGGACCGCAGCCATTGTCGCACTCCCAATCCCCTTCATCAATAATCCCGTTGCAGTTGTCATCTATATTATTGCAGGTTTCAATAATGTCAGAGAAGCCTTCATCGATTTCATCGTCACAATCGTCGTCTAGACCATTGCACTCTTCTTCAGAACAATCCGATGCGCAATCAGTATAATATATTTTCCCTTTTTCGCATGTTTTATTTTGGGTACCTTCCCAGCCATCGTCTGTAATACATGGAATATCAACTTCCATAATTGCTTGTGTTGGATCGCACTCAAGATATTCCTCGCATTCCCCCTCATACCAAAGTGTTGGTGGTTCCTCGCATGTATTGAAACAAATTTGTTTTTGCCATATTGCGTCCAATGGCGGACAAAAGTACCACGCACATTCAACACAATCTTTAAAGAAAGTATCTGGCGTCGGCTCTATGTCCTCGATATCTTTGATATCTGAGGTTTCTATGGTTTCATTGAATGTGTCCGGCGTGGGCATATCGGAGGTGTCTTGTGGCTGATGATTGCCGCCTCCGAACTCATTACTGCATCCTGATATCAACGATATCAGTAGTAAAATGATGCCCATTAGATACAGTATATTTTTCATGTCTAATAATAACTAGAAAATACTTGCGCAAATAACATAACACATTAATATTATATAAATAAACACACAGATTGCTGCGCCGATGCGTGCAATCCTTTTTTTTCTATATTTCCACAATACACCCAAGCTTAATAAAGTGATTAGAAGCTTTACGATTACAAAAGGCGCAATACCATATTCAAGTAACGCGCCCATGAGTGGGTTAGCTTCTACTGCCGTAGCATTACCAACAACCAAGGATGTAAAAATAGCGTCGGCAATGTTCAATAACAATACTAGAAGTAAAAGAAATTTCATATGTCAATTATAATAACGCGGGGAGCTTCCTCTTTTTCCACTTCTTGCCACCGGGTCGGGGGCTCCGGGATTGGAATTTGCATGAAGGGCTGCTCGTGCACGGGTGCACTTCGCTTTTTTTGTTCATGAATGACCAAATCAATTAGCAAGTCATTATATGTTTTTATGTCAACATTTTGCATCCTTTATAATCTCCTCAATTTCCTTAATTGTGGAAGAAGTGTTTTCATGAAATACCGGTGTGCCACCGCCCATTTTCCAAGGGACTGTGTTAAACTCAAAGTCGTCGATAAGCACGTTACCTTTCGCCCAATGATATTTTTCATCCGTTAGAATAACTTCATTCGGAGGGAAAATCGGAACAAGGTTTGTTTTTATCCAAGCATGCTTACCTTGCTCACATTGTTCTAGGGGGTCCATCGGAGCAGAAAGGATTCGCGGATTATATTTAGCAATTGCTTTCCACAATCTTTTTCCTCCATCCATCCATGGCAAAGAAGCCCACCAATTGGCACCCGCGTCGGCAATCAATGCCTTCATAAAGTTTCGCGCTTCGGGCATAGTCTCTGGTCCTTGCTGTCCACGATATTCTGGCTTTTCCAAATCGGCTGGTATAATGTGATCTCGACCCGCTTTCTTGAGACACTTTATTAGCGCCTTGTGTTCTTCCCATGAAGCATATTTTGGGTTCTTCAATGCCTTATTCACCAGCGTCAACGCGCCAGTGGCAAAATCAACCAGTACGCCGTCCATATCACAATACAATTTCTTCAAAACATTTCCTCTATAAATAACTAGAAGTTTAAACTCTAAACCACAGCTATTTTATTCCCTTCCGCTAGAAGGGTTACATTGCGGAGATAAACCCAAACATTGTTTTCTCGGTTCCCAAAGGCGGCTGGTGCACGAGACCAGCAAACTTTTGCCTTTTGCAATCTTGAGTCAAGCTCGGTTATAATACCAGCGGTTTGTTCGTTCACGGGAGGCGGGGCAAGACCCGATCCTTTCCAACGAACTAGATTTCCTACTTTCATCTAAAACCTCTCCTCACATTATTAATATACCAAATTTAGGCGTCAGAGTCAAGTGTTTTCTTTATTTTTTTTAGATTTTCTGGGGAGCGTTTATAAAGTTCTATGTCTCTGCTAGCTAGTGTCCGAATCTCTCCCGTGTCTTGGAAACAGACTGTAACAGTCTTTAAAGCTTTATCATGCATAAGTAAAATACCAATACGATTATACCCCTCATGATCCCAACATCTTACTAGGTCGCCAATATTCATTTTTCGCGGGCGGATTCCAATAAACTAAGTTTTATGTTTTCCATATAAGGGCTGTTGGCGACGGGATGATTTTTTCGTGGGCTCCATGCGACTTTTGCCCATCCCATCATATGCCCGTCGCCGATTGCTACAACAATTCCGTAACGATAAACATCGTCGAAAAGGCGCTGTTTCACATATGTTCCAATATCAATTTCCATAACGCAGCAAACGGGTGCACGCCTTATGCGGCAGAAACTAGTTCTAGATCGCGTTCTGGATAATTGTTATAGGGGCTAGGCTCTTCGCCAAGCCAATTAACAGTCGGAAAAGGTCCCAGTTTTGTGACTATACCCGTTTTACCAGCATAACCCTGACGTGTAGCACGTTTGTTATCCTTGCCGCGGACCAGACAACCCACCGGGAACTTAGCCGCGGGAGGACAAACTGAGTTAATCATCTGTGTGGCATTATCAAGATGATAGCCTGCAAAATAATCCGTTTGAATATCTGAGATATCGTCTACACGACGGACATGAAAGCATTGAGCCTCTAGGGGACCATCTGGATCTTGCCAATTCTTTTGCGCATACCATGAGATAATATGATCATCATGCTGGGCAAACCATTTACCGTTATAGCCTTCTTCGGCTTTGACACCCAAGCGCTTTTCAACTTTTTTAAGGACTGTTTCGTGTTTCATACTTTCTCCTGTACTCTCCCAATCACATGGCCATTAGACCATATATTGAGTGAAAAGTCAAGTATAAAATGAAAGTTTTTATTCTGATTGGACGGGATCAAACTGCGAGTGATTAATAAACTTGCACTCGACACATCTAAAAACAGGCTGCGGCATCAGCATCTGTTGACCGGACGGGGATACAAGCGCTGAAAGTTTTTTAACCATCATCACTGAATCAAAGAAGGGACAGCCACATCTTTCACAAACATAATCTTCTGCTTGAGACAGGTCGGGCATTTGTGGGTTGTTGGGATCAAACATATTATCTATGTTACATCAAGATGGGAGAAATGTAAAGAAAAATATTACTCATTTTTCCCTAGATCTTTCTCTCTGCTTCTTTGGCATATGCCGCCTTCTTCTGCTCCGGGTCCATGGATTTCCATTCGATAGCGGTAACATGCGGGGGTATCATCCCCTCTTTTTCATAATCGAACTTCGTCGTACCCTGGAAGCGATTGGAGAGCTTTGTAAGTTTGTCCTGAAGGTCCAAGATAAAATTTTCTACTTTGTTGATATTTTTATCGCCCACCTTGTCATGCCACTTCTCAAGAATTCTTTCGAGCGCCCCGAAGTACTTTTCGGAAATCTTGCTCAGCATCTTCGCGAAAGCGTCTGCAATCTTACCTTCGTCAAGCTCTTCGCCAACTTCAACCAGCGCTATTTCGAAATTTTCATTTATCGCTTCGGGAGAAGCGTGCTCATATTCCAAATGATTTTTAACAGCACCGAGATAATCAGCAGCCTTTGTGATCTTCGCCTGAACCCAGGCTGGGAGTTGGTCTTGATCACCCAACATCTGCATAAGCTCTTCCGAATATTTTGACATTTTATAAAGTTGGGACTTTGCCATGCGACCCTCATGATCATCGTATGATGGTTCCATGGCGTGCATCTCGGAATCAAACCCTTCTGGTGGTGGTCCCGGCATCGGCATTGGTTCTACGGACATATCCCCACATCCCTCGCCCAGTGTACTGGGCTTTGGTTGGGAAACGGGGGTATCGGTAAGATCTCCAAACGTTCCTTCAAGGGACGAGTTCAAAGCTTGTTGCGCGGCGTTAAGTTCCGCAGCGGTCGCGTCGTCAAGAGAAGAGGGATCGAGCGCATTCAACGCATCAGCCATCTGGTTCATTTGATTGACAAGATCATTCGTGAATCCCTTGCTAATCAAGCGCCCCTCTTTAAACCGATAATAATTTAAAGTTTCCTCTGCTACGATTTTTGCCAATTCTTGTTTTGTGATTTTCATTTTAATATTCATACCCCGCTTCGTCTGCGCTCTGTATAGCGGCGCGGATGTTTTGAGCTAGTTCTTCCATATCATCCCGTTCCCAATCTTGGATGGGTTCAGTAACTTTATTCCATATTTCCATTGCTTTGTTATATTGAGCTTCGTCATAATTGAACGTTTCAATATCGGGCTCACCAGACTCTAAGGCATCAGCAATTGCTGCTGCATCATACTCGCCAAACCAGACTTTCTTACCGTCAAAGTTCTTCTCAGTTGCCAGTGCTTCTAACGCAGGGATCTCAACTGTGATCGGGTCATGATCTCCTACATACACATCAGTGTCGCCGCCGCCTTCATACTCAAACATGCGACTTCGTTTGAACTCTTCAAGAATAATTTTCTTAAGTTGTTTTCTTGTAATCATCATAGGTACTTAATCCCCCCTATGTCAAGCTCTCGTTCCTTCGCAATGCGAATGATAAATTCTCTTAAATCTTTTTCTGGCATTTGATTAACCAACTCCGTGGTAAAGTCCTTTTCGCCCAGTGCCTGCCGCACTTCCCCCAGACTGGACATGAGATGCGGGTCTGTGTATTTTATTCCTCGAAACTCTTCTTTGATACTCTCTGGATCTAGCGCACTTGGGTCATGACGTTGTTGAGACCCATCAGCCCAAAGCACCAAAACAAAATTGTCTCGCGCAGAACCCTTCGCGACCACACGACCAACACCTCGGTCTGGCTCATCTTTATGGCGAACCATATCGCCAGTGCGAAGCCCGAATGTGGGGCTTGTCTCAGCCATTATCTCTTCTTTGATAATCTTTATAAGCTGTGCCTTTGTGAGCTTCATTTAAGGTTCTTCTCCTGAAGTCTGATTACAAAGTCCAGTCAATCCACTTTTTAACTTCTGTAAGAAAAGCAGTAACCTGTTTGTCGTCCACTTGCTTGGATAGAGATTTGAGTGTGCCAATCGCTTTATCCCGAGCCTCGTCGCTGCTCATTGCCGCTTCATCGAGTTTTTGTTCCTCGCTCAATCCTACTCCTTGCATCATCACTAAAATTTTATCCAAATGATTTGTGTATTTCGCAGCATCAGGATCAGAGGACATCTTTCCGAGCAGGAGTCCAAGCATGTATTTTGCTTTATCTAATCCTTCATACTCGTCTCCCCCGGCAAGATCGCGGTCGGTAAAGGTGTCTTCTTCGTCCATCTGCTTCCTGAAGTTTTCCATTATAAGTTTCATTAGTAGAGTGACTCCTCTAGTCTTTTTAAGCGCGATTGCACGCGCAAGATAGCGTCCAAAGTATCTTCCATTAGTTTAGGATTTGGAAGTGATTTTCCATAACGCGCCTCATAACTTTCCAAGCTATCGTATAAATCATTCAACATCTTTGGATATTCCGAAGCCGCCCCTGCTGGGAAATCAGTTTTAACAGTGTTCGGTCCAAGCTCGCTTAGCTCTTCTTGCATCCCGCCACCCAGAGCATTGAAGACAATCTCAGAAATATCAAATCCGTTCTCTGCAACGTGCTTGTGCAGATCTGCCTTCGCTACATCGTGCCAGCCTGAAATTTCTTGGGCAACAAAATCTGCTATCATCTCTCGCAAACCTTCGTCATGAAGACCTTCGGTGGTGACAGAAGAGGCATACTCTTCTTTAATAATTTTTAAAAGTTGTTCTCTTGTGATATTCATTTAAATCCCTTCCGTGTTAATTTTCATATTCCCGCATGCGAGAGTATATGCTGGTGATCTGCTCATGAAGGCTTTGCGCAAGCGCAGGATCAATTTTATTTTCTCTTTCGCCATCTAAAACTAGCTGCTTAATCTCATCAATATAAGATACCATATGAGGATCGTGTCCCTTAAACTCTTCCCTAATCGACTCAGGCAGCCCGTCAGACCACCTTTTGAAAAGTTCTGCGTGAGCCTCTTTTGCCTCTTCACCTTTCGCTGCTATAAAATTACCAAACTCGGATGCGGTTCTATGCGATGGAAGTTTGTTCATCATGTCTCCAAGCTCAATCAAATCGTAGCCAATTTCTTTAACAATATCTAAAGCGTCAGTGCCCTCTTCGTGCCCAGTCTCGGGACCAAGCTCATTGACGGCAGCATATTCTTCTTTAATAATTTTTAAAATTTGTTCTCTTGTGATTTTCATCTTATTTATTCTCCGTCAAACCCACTTCTTTTTGCTGGCTAGCAACCTCTGCCTATTCCTCACCGAACCCGGTATCTTCCAAGGAGTCCCATAGCACTTTCTTCACTATTTTATATTCGGCGTGAGCATTGACGTCCTCAAGCAAGTCCAGTACAAAGTTGAAGGCTTGGTCGATCTCCCATTGAATTGTTTTTGATACATTGCTTACTAGACTGTAATCATAACTACGTTTACCGAATGGACCATCTTCTTCTTTCACCAAGGCGAGTTCTGCCAAAGCACCTCTTCGTGTATCTGGAGATGCATTCAAGTCACCGGCATTCTCCAAGCCTTGCAAGAATTCAATAAAACTATTCATCCCACCTCTTGTAAGAGTGAACCCTAGATTTTGAAGAAGCTCTGCCATCTTCTGTGCTTCAACGGGACCAATCGGGTCTCCTGCTTCTTTCACCAAGGCGAGTTCTTCTTTGATAATCTTTGTTAACTGTGATTTTGTAATTTTCATTTAATCCCATCCTCCGTGGCGAACATCGCCACTATTTTCTAATGCTTGGAGAAGATCTATCATTTGACCGACTGCGCCTCGCGAAGAAACATAACCCATGTCTTCAAGTTTTCCAAGTAGTTTAATTGCCTCGACCCGACCAATGGGATCGCGAGGTCTTCTAGCGTCTCTGGCTGCGTCCAGGTCTGTGGATTTCGCAACTTCTTCAAGGGGATCCACGTCTGTCTGCTGTGGATCGTCGAATCTGGCTTTCTGCTGCTGCATTCGCCCAGCGCCTTCCTGCTCGATATGCGCTTTGAGCTTTTTGTAAAATTCATTATACGGCTGCTCTAGTTCTGTGCCAACGACAACCCCTTCAACATTGTCCTCTAGCGCATACATTGCTTTATAAAGTTCTTGAGTCCAATCTTCTTTCAGAACATTTAACTCCTCACGAATCATTGTTTCTAATTGTGTTCTTGTAATCTTCATCGTGACAACTCCTACTTCATTAATTTAAATGCGATGCCCACCATTGCGGCAGCAGGCATATCTAAAAACTTTTCTTTGTTCTGGGGGGATAACGCATCGAGCACTTTCACAACAGCAGATGCGGAGAATAGATCGACCATTTGTCCATCAACTTTGCCCGCGCTACTTGAAGCAACGATTTGGCGGAAGGCATCTTCTTTGGGATTGCCGCTGGGTTCAACAGCTTCTGGTTCGGGGAGGTTCATAATGTCGTGCACACCGGGACCACCTTCGTCAGCTTCGTCTACAGATTTCTGCTCCAGCATGTTGTGCATCTCTTCCCAGAGTTCTTGCCCAAGATCCAAAGCCTTTTGGAAGCGTTCTTCAGCGGCGGGGTTTTCAATATACCCCATAGCCCCTTCTACCGTACTTAGCACGAGTTCAAGCTTTGTAATCAGCCGCGAAGTTTCGTTAGCTTCGGTCACGGGTTCCTCCATAACCGCTTCGTATTCTTCTCTGATAATTTGTTTGAGTTGAGACTTGGTGAAAGTTGCCATATGGATTCTCCTTAAAAGTGCACTTTATTCCTTTTTAATTAGTATCGTTAACAGCTTTTGGAAGCACTATTTCTAATGCTTCGGTTGATTCGTGCTGTATTCTACCAGTTGTATACAAAACCTCGGCAATATGGGGAGTGGACCAGTCGTAAATTTTCACCACCAAACCCAGAGGTGGAGGTCCTTCAAACACATCTGACATCCAATACTTCCATCGCACGAGGTCCCCGACGGATACATGTATTTTATCCTTTGTCATTTTCCCATTATTCGTAAAGACCTCTTCTGGTTTTTGCAACCACATGTTTTCTTTTTGCACGTTTTAATATCAGCATCTGCCGAGTCGCTCATTTTATAACACATGTATATCAGACATGCTGCCATGACAAAATCAAGCATCGCTTGTTCCTCCCCTTCCCCTTTCCACTAACGTTAAGCTGGTTATGGGTGCCCACCATCTTCTGCTGCGTTTTTTTTTGGACGTCCATAAACAATAACAACTTAAGACTTCTTGCATTATTGGATTCACTGAGCTAGGAAATGGTCCGTCGCAATTGAAAGGATTTATAGCGGTATATTGTGGCATCGCTCGTATTTCCTTTTTTAAAACTAAGCCAATTTTAGCTTCGGGGTCTTTTCGCTCATATTTAAAAATCACCAAATCGCCAACGCTAATATTCATTATATATAAATATGCTGCCCTGGACGAAAAGAGCAAACACAAAAAAATGCCCACTGCTAAAACTTATAACAATGGGCACTTAGAATGGTCGAGCGCTTACTGGCTTTTATGTGAATATATAGCTGTTAAGTCAAGTCCACAGCGACTTGTTTTCTTCTCCTTGCTGTGCGTTACGTGGAGAGGCAATTATTTTTTTCATTACCACTCGCCCATAACTTAAATATAATACGAATGCTAGATTTTGTTAAATGATTTTATACTTTATTAATCTTTTTTTTCCGCTTCTTCTTTTCAGGTGGCGTTTTTCTCCACACATCACAAGAATGCATTTTCAAGCGTTCATCCGGGGGCAGCGACGTCACCCCATTTTCTTTAATATATTTTTGCAATATTACTAATTCTTCTTCACGAGTCATATCTTTTCCTTTCACTTATTAACTTTAGTTCTTTCTTATCAAAGACAAGATTTTTATCATATTCACACAATGATGCAAATCTGCCATCATAGCCCTTGCGCACGAGGCAAATCCGATTTTTATACAACACCAAATCGCCGGTCTTCACTGACAACCTCCAAATATTCAGGGCTCACCCAACAGAGTTTTGAAGGGAATTGAATATGCACCGCATGTCGCCCGCCCTTTATGACAATACCAATCGGCGTCACATCGGCGACTTCTTTTTGGCTGTGCAGCTTCTTATAGCATTCGTCGACTTTAACGAGATCTCCAGTGTTAGCAAAGTTCATTTGTTTCTCCAATCACACCTATATTACACCACATTTCAGATGTAAAGTCAAGTAAAAACGACGACTTAAAAATATTTTTGTCAGGGGGAAAGCGCGTTCCAAAAAAAATTTTTATATTATTTGCCAAACTTCTTATCACACCGGTCTTCACATGCGTGCCAAGAATTATCAATATTGAGTTTGTAGGCTTCTTCCCACGCTTCGCAAGTTTCCAAACAACGCTCATGAGTATCAATTGATGCGGCATAAAGCGCTATAATAAAAAGTACAAGGCTAGTGATCACCACAAGCCACAACGCAACACGATCACAAAGAGGTTTCCCACAGTCAGGTCC
>Ga0208156_1000856_pt1 | contig 10485 bp, 11 predicted proteins | sample 1_EtaG_FD_184073 | JGI IMG/M metagenome (GOLD analysis project Ga0208156, IMG submission 184073) | Marine viral communities from the Subarctic Pacific Ocean - 1_ETSP_OMZ_AT15124 metaG (SPAdes) (version 2) | ecosystem: Environmental > Aquatic > Marine > Oceanic | place: Pacific Ocean | collected...
CATCCACGAAGTCCTTTTAGAAGAAGGGCTCTTGTCGAATGTGGTGGCAGAGGTGGCCAAAGGCTTACAAGGAAACCTTGTTGTCGAATCGCGCCAGCCACCCGCCCAGGGCCGGCCTCGTGAAGATACACAAATAAATCGTCAGGCACAAAAAAGCAGAGAAGGTTTGAAAGAGCATCGCAGAAAGCTCATGGATGTCATTGGTAAAGATTCTTATGGCGGCATTGATTTGTTTGAAGGCACAGAGCCGATGCATAGCCAAGAGCCAGAAGAAGGTCACGCCGACTTGGGCAGTCCGGGAGACGCTGGTGTAGATATTAGTTCCATTTTTGGGAATGCTTCTCAAATTTGGCAAGCAATGAAATAGGTGCAAAATGAGAAGAAACAAAAAAACAAATACAAATGCGTCCGTGAGCGTAAAAGAGTGTCGCGGGAATGTGGAGCGAATGATCCGCAGGTTTTCCAAGAAAGTTAAAAAAGAACGCATCATAGAAGAAGTAAAAGATAGGCGGTTCTTTAAGAAGCGTTCTGTTGCGAAAAAAGAGAAGCAACAAAGAGCCCGAAGACTTAAAAGGAAAGAAGAACAAAAACGCAATAGAAAAAAGTAATGACTATTTATAGTGAAAGTAATTAATTTAGGAGATTCTTATGCCAGCAGATAGTTGGAAATTAGCGCCCGGTATAAATCACGTAGGGGCGTATCAAGTTAGTGGGAAACCTTATGCCTCTGGCGCATGTCTTGCCCCGGTTACCGGAGCCACTTCTTTCGTGTTGCGTTTTCCATCCGTGACCAAGTGGGTTCATATTGAGCCCGTGCGCGCCCAGAGCGCAGGCACAGAACTGAAAGTAGCATTTAGTGAAAATGGATTACATGGCAAAGGGGGCTCATATTTTAGAATACATCCTAGCTCAAGCCTATGTCGTCCACTTGAGATGAAGGTTTCAGAATTATGGTTTCAATGTTCGGTCGCGACCACATTTACTTTTGATGTGGTGGCTGGCTTAACTAACATTCCTGCCTCGCGCACCGATACAACAACAAGCGCATCTGCCGCTGGTAAGACCACCATCAATGGTATTGTTGAAGCCGGGGGCCCCAACTGGTCAGGTTCTTCAGGAGTAGGTTAATATGGCTCAGTTTGGATGGGCATATATTAATTGCGATGACGTTACTGACCCAGCGAAAGGTCCGACTGGTTCGGTTCAGGTTCATCACGCTGATGGCGATCTAACTGGTTCGGCATATCTTGTATATCATTCCTCCTCGACTACGGGTTATAACCCCAATACGCTATTATTATCAGGGACTCTCGTAGTAACAGGCGCTATTAGTGCGAGTACATATCATATTGAAGATATTGCTATTATTGACGCTACTGGTTCAACATACTTTGGCGACGGTCAAACCGATATACACGCCCGAACTGGTAGTTTAGAAGTTTATAGCGACAGCGCGTTAATACTCAAGGCGAACGCACTAAACGGACAAACAACTATTGGCGGCTTCCAGGGAACCTACAAGAGAGTAACGAGTACCCCATTTACTGCATCAGTGAGCCAGACAGTGCTGGGAATCGATACAGCCAACACCAATATAACTATTTGTATGCCCAGTGCCTCATCGGCTGGTGCTGGGGCTGTGATGTTTATCAAGGACCAAACATCGAGAACGTCTTCTAGAGTTTACATATCTGGTTCAACGGGCACTTCGCAAGAACTAATCGATAGCGCTAGCTACTATACACTATCTGGAACTTACCCAGCAATTAACTTATATTCCGATGGAAAGAATTGGTGGATTTTCTAAAGAGGGTAATACTGTATGGCATACAATGCGCTATCGGGTACAGTAATAACCAGCCCTAAGCTTCCCGGTGTTTTTATAGATGGCAATGAAGTCTCCGGTAACCTAAGCACTTCAAACGCCGCCGATGTTATAAATGTCCCTCGTGTTTCCAATGCGACAAACAATTCTGTCATAACAAATGTTAGCGGAGACGCCAACAATTTAACGTGCGAGTCGAATCTAAAATTTGACGGAGACACCCTCTCAATAACTGGCGAGTTAACAGCCAGCACAGGAGTGTCTGCATCTTATTTTATGGGAGATGGCAGCCGACTGGTGGGAGTTGCTGCCGGCGGCAGTAATGTTTTCACCGAAGCGAATTCCTCAAAAGCATACACCACTAGCAGCGTCAACATTGGATCCAGTGCAACGCCCACACATACACTAAATGTTGTCGGAACCATGTCAGGCTCCGGAACGTTTCAGGCCGTTGGGGCTGCTTACCTCGGAGGCACTTTAGGCGTTACTGGCGCCCTCACAGCTAAATCAACGGTTTCCGGTGCTGCCTCTACATTCACAACTCTCGCCGGCACGTCGCTGGCTCTTCAAAATGGTGGCATTACTGCCGCAGGAGCTATTGCTGGCGCAACAAACTATTCTGGTTCCGGCACTCTTCAGGCTGTGGGCGCCACCACACTTGGTAGCACCTTGAATGTTTCAGGCGCGACAACGCTAGCCGGCACTACAAGCGCGCAAGCATTGACTGCTACCACCATTTCAGGCTCTGGCACTCTTCAGGCTGTGGGCGCAACTTATCTAGGTGCCACTCTAGGGGTGACTGGCGCGCTAACAGCTAAGTCAACAGTTTCCGGCGCCGCAGCTACATTTACGACCATCGCCGGCACATCGCTAGCGTTGCAGGGTGGGAGCATCACTTCTGCAAATCTTGTCTGGGATGTTGAATCTGTTGGCAATGGCGCAACAATCGCAGCTGCCACTGATTTTGCGCTTGTGACTGCGGGCAATCGCTCCAATGTTACGCTTCCCGCTGCTTCAGCCGGCAAGCATCTCCGCGTTAAACTATCTTCAAGCATTGGGGACGTTTTTGTGAACGCCGGCAGTGGCGATCTAATTGAAGGCGAGCCCTTTATTCTTATGGAATCAACCGGATCTGCTATTACATGCGTTGCGTATGATGGTCAAAGTTGGTTTATCGTTTAATTAAAGTACAAATGCGAGAACAAAGCTAATTATAAGCGAGAGGAAAACAAATGGCATATAATGTTTTAGATGGAGTTGTCGATTACAGTACAACACAACACACGGAACTCGTGGATGCCCAAGCCGATCAGGAAATAAAAGGCACTAAAATTATAGCCGGCACTCTCTTGACAAAAGATGGACGCGAAATAGTCCCGCCAGCAATCACCGAGATTGAAGGGGGAAGCAAAAACGCTCTTATAACATATCAGCAGAATTCAAAAGCGAAAGCAGAGCTTAACTTAACTTTTGATGGGCAAACACTAGTGACGAAGGACATTCGTGCGAAGAATTTGGAGGGCTCCGGCACCAAGTTAACTAATTTGCCGGCTGATCAATTTAATGGCACGATACCAGTACGGTTTTTGGAGCACGGACTCGGGATGAGAGCTGTAAGGAACAAACTACAAGTACACCCAGGACCCGGTATCACGATAACCGATGGTCCAGTTACTGTGTCAACGGCGCCGAAAGGAGGTCTTGCATTTAAGAATGGACGCCTGGCGGTTTCTCCTAAAAATTGCGCCAGTGTGACTGCAGACGGCCAAAATTTAAGTGATGATGATTTAGTTGCTCTTCACGACACATCTCACAGTGAGATAAGAAATACAACTTTGGCTAATTTATATTCTTCCTATATCCACAGCAAGATTCCTCATTCTGCAGGCCCTATAAATAGTTTGCAGCTAAAAGCAAAAAATGGATTTAACGCATCTCCTAAATTAACGTTTGATACGACGAGCAACGTGTTGAATATCGACGGTGAAGTGGTTGCAGACCTTTTAACGGTTACCGGCAGAACTAATTTTGAAGGATTCATTGCGAAAAACATTCGCACTGTTTCCGATGCTAACTATAGCGTTGCCCGCGGTGACTATACAATTCTTTGTGACACATCTGTTAACAAAATGAAAGTTACACTTCCTCCTGCGTGTAATTATGAGGGCAGAATCGTTATTATTAAGAAGATTAATAGTGATAAATTCAAATTGAAAGCCTTCCCTTTGACGATTGATGTAAAGGAGGGAGAAATCGATTTTAAGAAAAGTATCGAGGTTAAATTTACCTACTCCACAGTGACGCTTCAATCAGATGGAGAAAAGTGGTGGATTATTGGCAAGACTGGCACATAAATTCTGTCTTTTCCTTGTAGATAACACTATTTATTGTGAATTACTGTATTTTTAGGAGTTTATTGTATGTCAACCTTGTTGCAAGATGCTATTGTTGATGCAACCGCGCTGCGCGAAGCAGCTTTGAAGACCGCGGAAGCATCAATTATCGAGAAGTATTCCGGCGAAGTCCGAGAAGCGCTAGATAATTTGCTAGAACAAGAAGAAGACCCCATGGCCGGCATGGAAGACCCAGCTGCAGCAGCTGCCCCTCCGGCCGACCCAATGGCAATGCCCGGTGGAATGGATCTTGGCATGCCTGCCGAAGAAGGCGCCCCCGCTGAAGAGATTGCTGAAGACGTACCCTTGGGTGCAGCAGATGGTGAAAAACTTTGCGGTTGCCCCGAGGAAGGCGAAGCAGCCAAAGTGAGTGTCAACTTGGACGAGCTTCAAGAGACCGTTGATAACCTTCACAAAGAACTCAATGAAGATGAAGAGATGGAATTTAACGAAGAAGATATTACTGCAATGCTTTCCGAAGATGACGATGAACCGGAAACCGAATCGGCCGAAGAAGATGACCCAGACGCCCCTGATGAGCCCGACTCCGAGGAGACCGAGGCCGATGACCCGCTGGATGTGAGAGAAGAATTAGAAATCTCCGACGATCTCATCGATTCCATCGTAGAAAAACTTACAGTTGACATGGGCGCGGAGTTATCCGGCTGGGCCGGCCGCTCTAACTATGACCTGAAATGGGAGATAGAAAAAGAGATGGCCCACCGTCGCAGCACCGACGTCGAAGAAGAATTAAAAGATTTGAAGAAAGCTCACGAAGAGTTGGTTTTTGAAAGTAACCAACTCAAAGAGCGAACCGAACAATACGAGCAAGTTGTTAGAGAGTTGAGGGAGAATTTGCAAGAAGTAAATACTTCCAATGCTCGATTGCTCTACACGAACCGTGTTTTGAGAAATACCTCCTTAAATGAGCGGCAAAAAATAAAAATTGCCGAAGCTATTTCAAGGGCTGGTTCTGTAGCAGAAGCTAAGACGATATATGAGACGCTTGAAAGCGCAGTGCCGGCACAAACTAAACGTGCCCCGCAATCACTGAGCGAAGCAATCAGCCGTCCCTCTTCTGTTATTCGTGCAACTCGTAAAGAGTCAGCACAGCCAAAAGATCTATTTTTAGATCGCATGCAGAAATTAGCAGGCATAAAATAACATTTATAGGAGGTGATTTTAAAATGTCTAGTATCGTAGAAAGGTTGACAGAAGGTATTGTCAATCGTGACATGCGGGCCGAAGGCCACGCATTATTAAATAAGTGGGAGCGGACCGGTCTCTTAGAAGGGATTGAGAATGAACGCTCCAAGCAGAGTATGGCTCGCTTGCTGGAAAACCAGGCTAAAGAGCTACTACGTGAGAACAGCACAATGGCTGGTGGCAGTGTTGAGGGTTTCGCAGCCGTCGCATTCCCCATCGTCCGTCGCGTTTTCGCAGGTCTGATCGCAAACGATCTCGTTTCCGTTCAGCCAATGAGTCTACCAAGTGGTCTCATTTTCTTCCTTGACTTCACCACGTCTACCGATGGTGCTGGTCTTCCCCGTTTGGGTTGGACTGGGACTGAGGAGTCGTTGTATGGTGGTGGTGCTATTGGTTCACAGCTCACCGGTGGTGTCGACTTGACGGGAAGTTTCGCAGAAGCTGGTCCTTACGGACTTAACAATGGTTATGCTTCTCCAACTGGCTCCACAGACGGAACCGCCGCCATGGGCGCGTGGGTTCTTGTTGCTTCTGGAGTTGTTGGCGGAACAGATTCCACCCAGCTAGGAACTCAATCCCCCAAGAATCAGGCTACTCTTGATGGCTTGTGCCAGTATGACCCTGATCTCTCCGGAACATGCGTTGCTGTTGTTGAGATGACAGGTACCTCAGATGGTAATTTTGAGCAGTTGAACACAAACAACCTTGTTGGTGTTTCGTTCGGTGCCCTTGGTGAAAACGGAGCTAACGTTATGCAGCTCGTTCGTCGTTGTACCAGAATTTCTTCTGGCTCAACTGGTGATACTCCTGGCAATGCAAACTGGAAGATGACTATGGTTATTGCCCAGGTGAGTGGTGCCGTTGTATTCGATAACGGAACCCGTGATTCACTTATTGGTCAGGTAACGTGCTCTGTCGCTGATACCTATGCTCTTAACTTCCCCGTCGATGATAACTTCACCACGAGCACTGCTCTTGGTTCTGTTATTGGTACGACTGAGTGGGGACTGGAAAATGAGCAGAGGATCCCCGAGATTGATATCAAGGTGGATAGTATCGCCGTGACAGCCGTCACCAAGAAGCTCAAGGCTAAGTGGACGCCAGAGTTGGGACAGGATCTAAATGCCTATCACAACCTTGACGCCGAGGTCGAGCTTACTAGCATCCTCTCCGAGCAGATTGCTCTAGAGATTGACCGCGAGATCCTTGAGGATCTTGTTCAGGGTGCTACTGCTGGTACATATTACTGGGCGCGTTCTCCCGGCTTGTTCGTGGAACGTACTACTGGTCGAGAGATTGGTGCATCTTCGGCTGCTCCTGACTTCACCGGTACTGTGTCCGAGTGGTATGAGACTCTAGCAGAGACCATCAATGATGTGTCAGCGCAGATCCATCGTAAGACTCTACGTGGTGGTGCTAACTTCGTGGTTTGCGGACCTGAAGTTGCAAACATCCTTGAGTTCACCGCTGGTTTCCGCGCGAGCGTTACCCATGATGATGAGACTGGTTCCATCGGCGCCGTGAAGGTTGGTTCACTGTCAAAGAAATTTGACGTCTTAGTTGACCCATACTTCCCACGCTCTGTGGTTCTTGTTGGTCGTCGCGGAAGCTCTTTCCTTGAGAGTGGATATGTATACGCACCTTATGTGCCACTACAGACTACTCCCACTATCTTTGGTCCTGAGGACTTCGTACCCCGCAAGGGTGTGATGACTCGGTACGCCAAGAAGATGGTGCGTCCCGATATGTACGGTCTAGTTATCGTCCAGGGTCTACTGGGTCAGGCAGGCGCTACTAGCTAGAAAATAGCGTAGTCAAATAAATGTAAAGCCTCTGTCTTTTGACAGGGGCTTTCGTTTATCTGGTACTATTTACAGGTGAACGAATAGTTCACACCAAAGTTACTGGGTAGCCTTTTGAGCTGCCACCTAGTATTGCTGAAACAAACCAATACAGGGACATGATTATAAAAGGAGGGTTTTTAACTATGGGAACGAAAAGAATAGGACTCGCGAGAGTCGAAGCATTATTAGAGAATTTAAAGAGAGAGATTAAGCTTGGAGCAGGCACATCGCTTGGTGGCGCTAAGCGTATTGTAGAAAATGTCACTGCAGCCAAGACGCTGACAGAGGGAGATTCTGGAAAGGTGTTCACAATTGATGCAGACGCCAGCGCGTTTGATATTACGCTGCCAGCAAATGCTACAGTTGGTTGGCACGCCACCTTCCTTATGGCTGATGTTCACGGCTCTCAGGATATTGATATTGTCGCAGCAACGGCTGACACCATCGAAGGAGTCATTGTCGACGCTTCGCCAACCAACATGAACGCAGCCGACAAAATTACTTTTGTTGGAGGCACAAGCGTACTTGGCGATCAGGTTGAGATTGTCTCTACTGATGGAACAACGTGGTTTGCGAGAGCGTTTTCAGGCGCAAACGGTGGAATTACAGCTACCGGCTGATAATTAAAAATTAAGCCTATTAAGTCCCCTTCCAATTGGTTGGGGGTTTTCTTTTAAAAACCATGATCTGCTCAATTTTTTCGGCGCCAAATTTTTGAGATTTTCGTTTTTGCGAAATAGGAACTAATTACTACACTACAAAGGAGTTCCCATGGGAAAGAAAAGACGGCTGAATTCAGCCAAAGCAAAGTTTAACGCAAAACATGCTACTCATCCTCGAATGCGACATTTGAGCACTCAAGAGGAGGTTGTCGAAGAAGTCGTGGTGGTGGCAGCGTCACCAGAACCAGAAGTCGTGGTGGTAGCTGCAGCACCAAAGCCAGAAGTCGTTTTGCAAGAAGAAAAAGTTGAGGAAGCGCCGAAAGCCGCTCCAAAACGCAAGCGAACCAAAAAGGCGCCAGCAAAGCGTCGGAGAACAAAAAAAACAGCAACTCAAGACGCAACAACATAAAATAAGCTCTTCTCCATAAAGAACCCCCGCTTCCCGGGGGTTTTGTTTTATAAACTACTAATTACTGCGAGGAGAATATTATAGATGCCAGCTAGCCTTATTCCTACATCACAAACCAGCACTGTGATTTTGACCAAAACGGGATCTGTTACAGCGGTTTCGGACGCCGTTCCGTTTGGGATGTACACCGGGTCATTAGAGTTTTTAACCGGTGCCAAGGCACAAGTTGCCTATGTGTATAAAAAACTTGGAGGTGATGTAGTTGACATCGAACTGACGCCGGCAAATGTTTATGCCGCTTACGAGGAAGCTGTTTTAGAGTATTCTTACATTGTCAACCTCCATCAAAGTAAAAATGTATTAGCAGATGTTCTGGGCGATGCCACGGGAACGTTCGACCATCGAGGAGAGATAGAATCTTGCGCATTATCGTCAAGCTTGGGCGGCGACAAGGTAGCCCTCAAGTACCCAAGATTTCAATTCGAATATGCCCGTCGAATTGGCGACGGAGTAGCGTCTGCAGCTGGTTTTGGAGGCACTGTCGCACAATATTCTGCTTCGTTCACACCGAGATCCAGCCAACAAGATTATGATCTTCAAAACATAATTTCTAGTTCTGCAGCAACAGGGGAAAATGACTCAGGTGGCGCCGTTCCCTTTGAGGGGAAGGTTGAGGGCAAGCGCGTCATCGTGACACAGGTGTTTTACAAATCCCCACGCATTATGTGGCGCTTTTACGGTTATTATGGCGGTATTGGAGTGGTTGGAAACTATTCCACTTACGGACAGTTTGCCGACGACTCTACGTTTGAAATCATTCCTACGTGGCAAAATAAGCTGCAGGCCATAATGTATGAGGATTCACTTTATACGAGAACCTCGCACTACTCCTACGAGATTATAAACAATAAATTAAGGCTATACCCGGATCCTAGTTATTGGGACTTTGGAGAACTAGATCGAATATGGGTCAGATTTTATGTCGACTCAAACGCATGGGACGATGATGCTAATTACGAAGCTGGCGTAGACGGCATTAATAACGTCAATACACTTCCGTTTGATAATATTCCGTATGAGAATATTAACTCCATCGGCAAGCAGTGGATACGTAAGTACTGCTTGGCGCTGTGTAAGGAAATGCTGGGACAGATCAGAGGAAAATTTACAACTTTGCCAATTCCGGGCGATAGTGTGACCCTCAACCATTCCGAGTTGTTAGGTCAAGCCAAAGATGAACAAACCCAGCTAAGAGATAGCTTGACAGAAATGCTCAAGGAGATGGAATACACTGAATTAGTTAAGAGAGATGCTGAAAAGACAGAAGCCGCCGCAACGACCTTAAAGGGCTCTCCGTTGCCGATCTTTGTGGGGTAAACAAGAATGTCAGACAAATGGAAGAAACCAGTAGCGCCCCCACCGCCGCTTTTTCTAGGTAATAAAGAAAGAGACCTCGTTAAGCAGGTAAATGACGAATTAATAGAAAAAGTCATTGGCCAGCAGATCCTTTATTACCCCATCGACTTAGAAAGAACGAATTTTCATGAATTATACGGAGAGGCTATAAAGAAAACTTTCTTGCCCCCCGTTAGGATATATGCGTTGGTTGAATTTACAAGCTATGAGACCGATTACATGGCTGGCGTAGGAGTCGATAAATCTTGGGAAATTAATGTTCATTTCCACAAGAAAAGGCTAGAAGAGGACCAAAACATGTACATTCGCGAAGGCGATTTTGTCTTATATGGAGATTTCTTTTATGAAATCGTAAAACTATCTTATTCCAAGCAGCTATTTGGTCAGGTTAACCATCTTTTCGAAATTTCTGCAATATGTAAGAGAGCAAGGAAGGGACTATTTGATGCTACCTGATAACTTTGATTTCGCGATGCTACCAGTAGACAAAGACACTGCCACGTTAAAAGAGATTGGCATGCTGGCGTCTACTATCGAAAATATAGACTACGCAATTACTTCTTGGCTAAAAGAAGACTTAATAATAAGTACGACAACTAACGAAGGATTTATAAAAGTTCCTGTTCTTTGGCAGGTACCAGAGAGGGCTTATCAGGTTAAGTTCAAAGAAGACCTGAGAGACGACGGGGATGCCTTAAAACTGCCAGTAATCAGTATCGAGCGCACCGGT
>Ga0208156_1000860_pt1 | contig 10467 bp, 20 predicted proteins | sample 1_EtaG_FD_184073 | JGI IMG/M metagenome (GOLD analysis project Ga0208156, IMG submission 184073) | Marine viral communities from the Subarctic Pacific Ocean - 1_ETSP_OMZ_AT15124 metaG (SPAdes) (version 2) | ecosystem: Environmental > Aquatic > Marine > Oceanic | place: Pacific Ocean | collected...
GGATAAGTCAATTACCAAGCAGATGCCCATGGCATACACACCACGTGCTCAAATGGCAGACCCCGCACGTCAATCAATTACAAATTATTTAGTGTTCGTCAAGTAATGTCAGATAGATTTCCACAAATGTACACTGCAGAGCCTGATGCTACAGGTACTGCTTATGACGAAATGAATAGTCTTATCTATCTGGATGACATGCAAAATGCACCTACTGCACCTGAAGGTACAAAGAAGCCTTCATTTTTAATGTCTATGCTTGAAATGGCTCCCGGATATAATCCCATACAAAAAATGATGGAAGCTGAAACGATGACGGAGAGAGTTCGTCAACTTCCTACGTTTTTAATTGGATTGGGTGCTGTTGCGGGAGGGGGTAAGAAGCCTTCTAAGATTGCCATTCCATATCGTGGTAAAATGGAAACCCAATATTCCCGTTCACTTGAACAACCTATAAAAACAGTAAAGAAATTTGTAGAAGACTGGTTTACCAGTTCTGAAAGCAAGAAGAGGGCTGCAGATGCACTGCGTGACAATCTTCCGTATTCCCTCCGAAAACTTAGACCTATTCCATTAACTGAGGGACCCCCTGCGACAAAAGGAGGGTTTGGAGACCCAATAGAAATGGTCACAGAGAGAATTGAAGAGATGCGTAAGGCTGACATACCTGAGCTTTTGAAGTATGATGTCCCATTTAGCGGCGGAACAGGTGGTGAATGGGTACCACCATTTCAGTCAGCAGAGGCCAATGCATATCGTGGAATCACGGATTATAAAACATTTACGGATGCAACAAAAAGATTAGGCCGTGTAACTATATCACCACAACAGTCACCAGTCACCGACACAGGGCAAGGCCTATTAGCACATGAATTTACACACATGGCTGAAGGTGGGTGGTACCACGATGCGTTAGTCGATGTTATAAAGCCACATATAGAATATGATGCCTGGCTACGCCACTCATTTCGTGATAAGGAGCGTATATATTTAAGTCAACCCAGAGAGGTTTTAGCTAGAGTTATGCAACTTAGGTATGATTATTTTCAATGGCTGGGTAAAACTGGCCCTCCGCGCAAAAGAGGGAGCGCACCAAGTGAGTTTGCCTACAAATTTCAAAATGTTGGAGATGATTTTTTCAAATCTCTAGAACGGAAGAAGACAAAACCCAAGTATTACCATGAATTAAGCCTTATTTTTAAAAAGGATAAGTTAAAAAAGATGGTTAATACACTCCCTGCCGCTGCGGCTTTGCTGTTAGGTGAAAGTGCAATAAGACAAGACAATGCCACCTCAAAATAACAGACAAGCAGACATGCAGGGCCTCAATGCACTTTCTATCTTGGATTGGCTAGGGCAATCAAACAAACCTAAGGACTGGATGGATGTGGCCCAAGAGACTGCAGCTCAACAGACTGCAGGCAGTCCCTTTGGGACTGCAGGTACGTTTGCCCCTGAGGAGAGCGGTGAATGGGAACCTGGTTTAACTAGCTTACTACCAACTGGACCTGTAGACATGGCAGTGGAAACAATTTTATCAGGTATCATGCAAGATAATCCTAAGCTAGGCATTGCACTGGGCTTATTTGGAGCAAAGTATGGGCCAAAGATAGCTAAAGGAATTGATGTAGCCGGTGGTGCAGCATTGTCCAGGAGTCAATACAGAAAAGGATTTAAACAAGCGAAGCGTGACCCCATGCAGAGAAAAATCCCGTTTGCGGGCGAAAGTTCATTTGTTCCTTTTACCGGTGAATTTGCCGGAAGGTACAATCAGATGCCAGGATGGGCGCTTATTCGTCACGGAGCATCGACTGCTGTTGGAGGCAAACCATTTACATTTGCAGAGTATAGTCTTTCAAACATGTTAAAAAATCCTAATCTTATAAGAAAACAATTCATGCCAAGCACAGTGTTCCATGAAGGGCGTCATTATTTACAACATAAGGCAACTTCAGGCGGCAAGACATATGGGACATTTAAAGGTGTGGTACGAAAACCAAAAAATCCTCCTGCAACACACGAATCATTGGTATCTCAACATCGGGCACGATTCGGGGGCCCTGAGGGTGCTTTGGAATATAAAAAGCACATAGAGTATTTATCAGACCCTATAGAGGTAGAAGCAAGATTAGAACAAATAACAATGTTTGGGGTAAAAAATTCTCCATTCGCTATACAAGATTTACAAAACATAGGATATACACATAACCAAATTAGTTCTATGTTGAAAGCTTACAGAAAAGAGAGACAGGCTGCCTTCCCTGCTACTTATTAAATAGCACCTCACCCCTCCCCCTCATCTTCTTCTGCCACGTAGTCTTCTGACTCTTTGACATGTTCTTTGGACAGTCAGGTAAAGACTCTACCCTTGTATCGAAGGAGGGAGGTGCAAGTCCACAAAACAAACGTACTGTCTCGTTGTATTCCCGTAAGGTAGGATTGTACGTTGACTTTGCGCACATAGCACACTTCACCCCCTCGATTTTAGGGCACTGTTCAAACAACTAGGCTATGCTGGTATGCTATCGTCGTCTTCGGCTTCATCAATGGACAGTGACATATACTTGGTTCCCTGCTTGGACTCATTGACCCAGGCTGCAACCTTGTAGTCGTTACCGTCTACATTGAACCCACCTATAAAGTCAGGTTTATTATCACCCTTTTCTTTGTAGCCGTTCTTGAATAGCACACCCTTGTTAGGGTCTGATTTTCCTATTGCCATGTTAGTAACTCCTCTTGAGCTGTTGTATTGTTGATTATTCCGGCATACTCAGGGTTAATTTCTACACCTACGTAGTACCTCCCGAGTCTCTTTGCCACTCTAGCAGTTGTGCCTGAACCCATGAAGGGGTCAAGTACTATGGCTGCCTCGCGGTTTTCGTGTTTATTCCAACACTCGCAAGTTGCTTCCCAGCCGAGAGTTACATACATTGTCTCAACTGGTGGTAGAGGCCCTACACCACGCTTTCCTTCTGTCAGGTAGGACCCTTCAAGTTTTTCTTTAAATCCTTTACCTTTAACATTTTCGTATTCTTTACTATATCCTACTGCCCTTACAAACGGTGAACTGCAGGTTCTACATACTCCATGCTCACTGGTACCTGCCTTAATACAGGGCGTTACAAGGCTCTCAGGATATGTGGCAAAATGCTTTATACCTGTACCCCTTGTAGGGATAGTCCATACGTCACGCATGTTCTTATTTTTTGTCACTGCCACGTAGTCGTAGTAGTAGTCCTTGGCCTTCGAGAATAGAAATAGATGCTCATAGCTTGCGCCTGGACGGTCTTTTGCAGAGTCAGGCATAGCATTAGGTTTATGCCACACAATATCGCTGCGCAGTATAAAGCCCATGTCTTTCATGCGGTCTACCACCTTCCACGGCACGCCTACAAGGTTCTTATCAAGATAGCTGTCACCTATATTAAGCCAGAGGGTGCCGTCATTACGTAGAACCCTGTGCACCTTTTCCATTATCTCGCACAGGTTTGATACGTACTCCATGGGAGATGCTTCGAGACCTAGTTGTTTCTCTTTACCATAGTCTCTCAGGTTCCAGTACGGAGGTGAGGTAACACAGCAGTGGATATATTCAGTAGGAATATAGTCCAGCATATCATATGCGTTACCTACCAGTACTTCATTCCTTAGGTTCTTCTTCTTTTGCATCTGTTACAAATGGTCCATCTTCATCTACGTCCACATCATATTCTTCTGTGTTAGCTGGCTTAGATTCGTTCATAAACGCCTCCAGCTTTTCAACACGGAGCGTCAGTCTGTCCATGCTGTTTTCCAGGTCAATCACTCTTGCCATTGAATAGCTCCTTTAATGGAACTCTCACAAGTTCGGACTGATTATTATCTCCACCTTTCATAATATCAGCCTTGCCTGTGGTTACGAGTTCGGTTACTGTTTGTCTAAGTTTCTTCACCTTAAAAATAAGGGCTGTGTGAAATTCCCCACTTGATGTCAAGACATGAATCCACCATTCTGCATCTGTAATGGACAGTCCACTTGGCCTGCCCTTGTAGCCTATTTCTATGACTATGTTCCCTGTGGTGCGCCATATGTCTCGTTCTGTCTTAACCTCAATAGTACCCTTGTTTTCAAATATTTTCCTGACACGTTCTTCCCAGACCTCGCCAAATTCGAGGTCTATATCAAAGTTACTCGGACTCATCTTTCTCACCTTTTGGTTTGTACTTATGCTTTGTCAAGGATTTAACATCAATGCCCATAGTCTCAGCCAGTTGTCTAATTCTCCTCTGCACAAGTAGGTATCCAAGCCTGCGCATTATACCTTCAGGCGGCAGGCTTTTCTGTTCAAGATACTTTTTCATTACCCTCATGTATGTAATCTCAGGCACACTGCCCTCCTTCCCATGTTACAGAACATGCGGTGCATGTACACGCTGCCTTTTTCATGAGAGACAGGAAAAGTTCTGCCGGTATAACAACAAGCGGCATGTTTCTGTCCTCACGGATGAAAACCCCAACTTCGTTCTTCTCAGGGTACAACCATTGTGCGATTTTCTTTTTCCGTTTGCAGCCATAAAATTTGCTCGCAATTTCCAAATCTCCTTTTTCATGTTGTGCTCCACCCCTGTCCCTGTTATGGGCCTGCAAATCATATGACTTGGCAATGCGAACAATCTCACGTTGTAACTCAGCACCTCTCTGACGGTTGCGTCTACCTCTTCGGACGTTCTTTGAGTTTGTAATGGATTATCCCCCTTTCATCTTTTCGCTTGGTAATCTTGAACCCTTCACACTTGAGAAAATATACGGAGGCACGTAACGAAGGAGTGCCGTACTTGATACAGGCTTCTGCATCTGTAAGTTCTTCGCCTCTGAGAAGAGCGTTCCCTATTATAAAATTATGCACATCAAACACCAATCAACCCCTGCGAAATTGCATCTGTAGTGGCCATTTCAGGTGTTTCATAAAATTTACACCTGTCACCTAATATCCCTACATGCGCACTGCCGGGATTACCATATCTATTCTTACCCAGGATAAGTTCAACACTGTTCTTACTTGCTGATTCATCTGTAGGGTTCTTTGCATATGGGTAATGCGTAAACATTACCATCTCCGCGTCCTGTTCTATAGAGCCTGAGTCACGTAAGTCTGAGAGCACAGGCCTGCCTGACTGTCGCATTTCAATCTTTCTATTCAACTGCGATACGGCTATCACACAGAGGTCCAGTGTCTTGGCTGTCCATTTATATTTTCGCATTACAGTATCAATGGCAACCTTTCTGTCGTCTTCGCAGCCCCTGACATTGATAAGGCCTATATAATCATCAATCACAACGTCAGGCTTAATCCGTTTAATCTCTGCAAGGGTACCGTCAAGGTCCATAATATTATCATACATTATAAGGTTCTTGTACTTCTTGGTAAGCCTGGATGTCATTCCTTCCCATTCTTGCAAATCACTTTCACTCATGTTGGTCCTGATTCGGGAATAAGTTAATGACTTGGACTCGATAACGAAAAGCTTTTTCATCATCTCCTCGTTGGTCATCTCCCTGTTGAATACTAACACGCGGTGACCGTTACCAGATAAGAGGCTAACCATATTGATAATGAGTGTCGTTTTGAATTGACCTGGCCTACCGGCCACCACGCTAATTTCTCCCCTTGTCATACCCCCGGTAAGGTTGTCAAGGGCGCCTAAGCCGAATTTAATTACATTGGAACCACCTGACATAACATTCTCGGTGGTACTTGCTATAAGATTGGATATGTCAAATCCTCCAGAGGGTCTAGACCGCAGAATACTGTCAAATCTTTCCTGTATGTCACGTATGGCATTTATACCCTTGTATGCAGGGTCGTCAATGGAGTCTTTAATTTTAACAGATGCCCTGACACATTCCCTCAACAACCATTTATCCACTATCTCACTGGCATGTGCGTTTAAATTTCCTGTCGTATACACATCATCAAGCAGTCCTGTCAGGTAGTACCTGATGTCGTCCCGCTTTGCAGTTGGAAGTTCGGCACACAGGGTCATAATATCTATTGCCCTGTCATTCTTACGTAGTGCAGTAATGGTTCTCCATATTGTCCGGTGGTCCTGTGAGTAGAACATACTCGGTGAATGGATATGCTTGGAGGCCTCTTCGTATTTTTCAGGGTCTGAGAGAACCTGCCCTATGACAGACTTCTCCATCTCCAGGTCGTGAGGGTATGCCTTAGGCATCGGTTTTATCTTTCATATATAATATTGCGGTTAAATATATTGCCATGTCAACGGCCTCTTCCAGTACATCTTCAAGGTTATATGTTCCATCTAATGGCATTTCTTTTCCAAATTTTACGTTACCTATGTCAAGCCTACGGCTGATATAATCCATGACTTTTTTGTTATTCCCCTCAATCACAATCATCACCTTTGCACCCTGCAACATACGTTCCCTGTGACATCTGTATCTCCTTTTCAATATCGACCCTGCTTACTGGCTCGTCTCGCTGGTCATTTGCCCTGTCTCGTTTAGCCTCTATCATGTCGTCTCTAATCTTTCTCATGTCCTTTAACAATGCATTATAAGGTTTTTTCCATTTGGGGTCTATTGGAAGCCTGATTGTTTTTACTGCAGTGAGGGCCCAGAGAATACAATTCAATTCTGATTCGGTGGTTTTTATGGTTACTACTACTTCTAGGTCTGTCATACCAATTCTTTATTAATGAATGTAAAGGGAAAGTAGGGACTTGGCAGGTGTTAATTCACTGACGTAGACATTTTTCGCATTTGTTTTTTTAACGTCAACCAAGCCCCTAGCATATCCTTATTCTAGGCGCTTTCCGTCGCCCCAGGCGTGGGCAATCTTAGCTTTTGCAGCCTTGCGCTGCTCACCGAACCTGCCTACCCATTCTTCGTGAAACACGTCAATGACCACAGGTTGGCCAACAATATCACTGGCTTCTACTTCAGGCAGTCTGTACAGTACTCTTCCGTCACCGTTGGATACAACTGGAATCTCAATTTTAAAGGTCTCCAGGAGTTTCTTGTACTGTGCGTTACCCTGCCCGACTTTCAGGCTTTTGGTATCATCGTCTGTAGTATCTGCTATGAATCGCCAGATACCACTGTCGTGTACTGTGGTTCCTGCGTGTTCTCCTGCCTCAGGGGCTACAACATACACCGGTGCGTACACCTGTGCCGGTGAGCCATATCTAGTTTTCCTTTCATAGATATTGAGGGATTTAACATGGGCAGGATATGTGCCGGCTGGGAGCATACCGTTGACCTCGGGGTCATACAAGGCTTCACCTTCAAGGTTGTCTAAAACCTGTTTAACATTTGCCATATTTAATTAAAATATGTCAGATGTAGACGTGCCTGTCAGTCCATTGGGCTTGGCAGTCTTAGGTGGTAGGCCTTCAGCTTGCTGTTTAACCGCATTGGCAACTTCCTCTGCACTTGCAAATTCAGTACCACCAATGTAGCCAGCAGATGCTAATGCTCTACCGATAGCGGAAGTCTCCGCGTTCTCTACGTGTGAGGTCTTGTTGATGAAACCTGCACCCTGTACCTCGTAAGCGTGACCTGTGAAACAATGAAATGCTTCAGATGTTTCCTCGGTTGGTCCAAATTCCACCGGAAGTGTCAGTGTTGCCTTCATGAGTACGTATTCGTGTACGTTGTCATTCAGGATTTCCGTGTGCATACTGTAATTGCCATTTGTATTACTGTTCAATTCCACTATCCTCTCTGCTACTGTTTTGTACATTTTACCTTTAATATCTACAGGCATTTTAGTCTCCTTCTACTTTCTTTATTGTGTTAATACCGCCACCACATACATCGTAGTAACCGCAGTACTTTTCATTACATTCCCAGGCGTACACAGGCGCAAATCCAAGCTTAATAGGGGGTATCCCCTTGCTTAAAGCATCTTTAACTTGCGTCCAGTATTCTTTGGCCTGACCAACGTAATCCAAATCTATTTCTACTTCTCTCATTGAGCTATCATCTTTTTTATAGTAAGTAATTCTCAGGCCTTTTAGTTCCCTGTTATAATACTCCTCATACCACAAACCATAGGTGCCAATCTGAAGTGCATAGTTCTCAGAGCCAGCAATACCTTTACCCTCCCTACCGAACATTGACTTCCACTTCCATGCCCCGCAGGTCTTAATATCATACAGCACATCCTGAGAGATGAAGGCGCAGTCTATAAAGCCTTTAACACCGTATGTATCCAGAATAATTTCCTTTTCAATAAAAATAGGCTCACCGTTCACCTTAGCCCACCATTCAATGGATTCTTGTATATCGGTATGAACCACATCGCCAAGCCGGAACAGCCTTAAGGTGTCCGAACTTGGCGTCTCTGGTTCTTCGCGGTCTATTGCGTGGAAATAATGCTTACGGGCACAAAGCCCTGATTGGCTTGAATGAAACCATCTGTCCTCACCTCTGTAGCGTATATCCATTTTACGCTCATTGAGATGGAGGATGTACTTATCGTATATGTCTCTAAGCAGTCCGCCCTTGTGTGCCAAGCCTTCTCCCGCGCGGTTTTAGAACTTTACTACCTTCTCTGTTGTTGTAGTCACTGAGAAGTATGTTTAGGGTTGATGTTATAGTCGTACCTTTAATGGAACAGAGGGACTTGAACACGTCCCAGGTGTCGTTGTCTGTTCTAAAAGAGACTGTCTTAGTAAATGGTAATTCTGACAAATTGGACATTTATTTCACCTTCTTTCGTTTTTCGCCTGTCAGCCTATTCGTAATCTAAACCGATTTGAACATAGCAAACAAGCTTTTTTTTATTTATTTTTCTATGTCTATCTTATATATATATAAACCTATAGTCTACAGGTACAGTCTTATATCTATAGGTTACATATGTATCTATGTCTATGTCTATGTCTAAAGAAGAGAATAGACCACGAAGAACCAGCAAATGCAGTGGATATATTCAGTAGGAATATAATCCAGCATATCGTAGGCGTTGCCTACTAGTACCTCATTTTTTAGAGGTTGATTTTTTTGTTTTTGCTTTTGCTTCTGTTTTTGCATGGATAGCAAGGTCTATTACATATTCACTATCTGTGAGAGAAAGGAGTACTGCCTCCAGTACCTTAACTCTACCCTTTAACAGTTCAATCTCATCTTCAAGCCTATTAATTATCGCCATTGAATAGCTCCTTTATTGGTATTCTTACAAGTTCTGATTGATTACACCTTGAAAATAAATGCGTTGTGAAACTCGAGGTAATACTTGTATTATACAACTATTATTATTATTTTTCGGAATAGTATGCATCTACAAGCTTTTTCAGGTGTGTAGGGTTGGACTTGTTACTAATCTGATTCAGAATTTCCTCTGCCTTTTGCAGGTTGGACTTCGTTTCTTTTCTCAGCTTTGCCCCTCTCAGAACACCTCTTGCCATTACGCCTTCATCATACATGATTAAAGGTTTATCTTCTGATACGCTTGCGTTGTAATGTTTTCTTTCTGCGTACCATTTAAGCGTTGCCCTGAGAATCGTATTGGCCACAGACTCATCTTCTAGCCTGTCTTTGAGATTTTGGACAGTTTCTTCTTCGGGAGTTTTACTTTTTTTCCACATGAACATTGTACCTCCTTTCTTGTTCCGTTATTCTTTTCATTGGTGAAGATTATTTTTTTTATACCAGACCACAGGTTTATTAAAAAAAGGTTATTCATGTTACTGCTCCTGTGCAATATCATCCACTACCTGTTGTAGTGTCTGTATATACTTACGACCTTTGTATTGGTCTGTCAGTGCTCTTCCTTTCTCACGTCTGATTATACCAAGCAGAAACTGACTTACCACCATCCTTTCAGCTTTAATTGGATTGATATTGTCTCTCCACGGACCTTCATCTGCCCGATTGCGTCTGTGTGGTGCAGGGTCCTGCCACGTAGTTTCATACAGGATATTACATCCTGTCTTTTTACACTTTTTTAGCATCACTACGTTCCATAGGCATTTCAAGGTAGTCCTGCAGTGATTCGGATTCATAGATTGCCTGATACAGAGGAAAAACTTCATCCAACAGTAGTTGCATATCCGCTACATTGCTCGGCTCCTGTTGATGTGTCTCAGGCCTACTTTCTATGGATGCTATGGCAAGCACAAGGGCCTGGCTTATAATAAATCGGCCTCTCATTGAGTCCAAAAGCAACAGGGCTTCCTCATGTTTTTTTATTTTTGGTTTCATGTGATTTCCTTTATTTGATAGCTAAACATAAAGTAACACCGAAGGCAAGACCTACAGGCAGTATAGGCTTATAATTAGAGCCTTGCCAACGGTGTAACTATATTGCGGTCAGTCGGTACTGGTTAGATAGTCCCGCAGAGATGTGACAGGGATAAAATACCTATGTCCAATCTTATTGCAGGTTATCTTATTGACTTCAACCAGCTTCTTAATGGTCCCGTAGGACACATTAAAGCACTTCGCCGCATGATGGAACG
>Ga0208156_1000861_pt1 | contig 10454 bp, 12 predicted proteins | sample 1_EtaG_FD_184073 | JGI IMG/M metagenome (GOLD analysis project Ga0208156, IMG submission 184073) | Marine viral communities from the Subarctic Pacific Ocean - 1_ETSP_OMZ_AT15124 metaG (SPAdes) (version 2) | ecosystem: Environmental > Aquatic > Marine > Oceanic | place: Pacific Ocean | collected...
CCGTGACAATTCATGCGGTTTGCAGTAAGCGAACCACGCCATGTCATGCCCCAGTAGTAGTTATAACTGGTATGCTCGCGCGGAGGTTTCCTTGCGATCATATCGTTACCCTCGATTGGGCGGATATGCATATGGTTTAAGTTAAGCATGTAACAACGCTTAGACCATCCCACATTAGTACCGTTACTAACACTAGCACCAGACATCGCATCAACATCTTCGAAAACCGGGTCCCAAATAATGGGTACACCCTGGAAGAATAGACCGGTAAAAGTACCGCCATCTTTAATTTCTAGAGATGGATCCATGTTCCAAGGAGCTTGTGCCGTTCCGGGCTGTACAGCATACCGAGACTCTTTTGCATCTGCAGCAATTTCATAAGACTTAATGAAATCAGTACCAGCCAAAATAAAGTTCGGAGTCCCGCCATTCTTCTGACAAGCACGCCACATGACATGCATAGGAGCCAACAAAGCGCTTCCAGCATAACCAGTAGGAGTAGTAGTGCCGAACGTATTCAGACCACTACCCGTATCATAGTTACTGCGCCAGAAGCTGCTAGTAGCGCGGTTGATACCACCAACCGTACCTGTACGAGAATCTAAAGGAACTAAAAAGTCTAGACCATTAATAGCCTTACTTGCGGTTGAAGTACCACCACCAACAGTGATAGTTCCATCAAGATGCAACGACTGGTCAAGAATCTCTTCAAAACCTAGACGTAGAACCTCCATGGACTCATTGAAGACGTTGGTCAACTGCACAAGACCAGCAGCGCTTGAGTTACGAGGTGATTGCGAATCACCGACTAAAATGCCGTTACCAATTAGGTAGTCTTCAGAAAACTGGAAACCGTCGTGAGCCGAGTTCCAAGGATAGTAAGCCTGCCGAACCGTATCGCGAGTGTTATAACCAACAGTATCCGACGTGTTCAGCGACGTGTCACCAAACCATTCGAAGTTGTTGTCATAACCCGTGCGGATCTGCTCAACGATATTTTCTTTACCGCCGCCCCATGTCTTTTTCTTAGCCATGAGAGCTTTGAGCAAGGGCCGCTCTGTTGCGACCTGGTCAATAGGCTTATTCTTCAAATAATTCTGAAGAGCTACATAACCCAATTGGGTAATGTCGGCAGCAGCTAGAGCTGTTTGTGTTGCCATAATATTACCTCCTAAGGTAATGTAAAGTTAATGGAACAGGGTTGGCTACACGAATGCCCATACGTGCTACTAGGCGGACGATCTCCTAGATCTTTACGTCCTATCCTGTCAAGAGCGCATTTGGTCAAGATGAGCCTGAAGAAACTCCGGTGTTACTTCAGCTGTTTCTAAATAACCAGAACCACTATGTGAACCGCTATTTCCGGCGGGTGCTAGAGGCCCGCTCCCTTTACTAGCTTGAGGTATTTTACTAGAGGCTGCAGTTATACCTCTAGATAAAATACTATACTGACTCTTTAATGTATCTAACCATTGGTTAGGAAGCATTTCAGAATTAGCAATTTCTGCTCCTATATCCATCATTATATCTTTTTTAAGGTTATAATCCGGATCGGAATCTACAATTTCTTTTTCCCATTCCTGTATTTGAGTATAAGCTTTATTTGACTCATTATTATACCATACTTGCTGTTCCTGTGTTTCGGCGTTTGTTTGATCAAATTGAGCTCGAGCTTGTAATCTAGAATTAGATACAGTTCTTTCGGAAGCTAATTTATTAGCCCAATCCTCGCTCATATCTAAATCTTCTACAGCCTTAGATAAATCTTCAAAATCATTAAATGAACTAGATTCATTATTTGTAGAATTAACTCCTAATTTTTGAGCTATTTGATCAGAAAATGTATCTAAAGCTTTTAATGCATTTTTTGCATTATCGTAATTACCAGAATTAAGACTATTAAAAATATTCAAAGCCCAGTTAAGTTGATCTGGATTAGTTGTACTATCAGATATATAGTCAAATACTTGTGAAGCTGGAGCGTTATCTTCTAATTGAGATTCTGCCTTATTGGCTCTATCTATCCAATGTTTGAATCTCTCTTGAGCTTTTGGTTTAAGATTACCTATAAATTCGTTATCTTCTTCAGCTAATTCTAAACGTGGTTGCTCATCAAAGTTTCCTTCTGGTTCTTGTTGTGGAGAAGTAACGTCCTCCGTCGTTTCTTCTTTTGAAGCTTCAATATCTTGCGTTTGCGCATCCTGCGCCTCTTCGAAAGTAGGTGATTTTGATTCACTATATTCAGACTCCAGTTCTAAATTATCTATAGCTTCAGAAAGTACATCCTTAGTAGATTGATACATTTCATCATGTGATAATTCTTTATTTTCTTCAGTTTCGGCCATGTCTCACTCCCTTATGTAGATGGTTGTCTATACTGATTTCGTTCCCTTTGGTCAACTCTATTATTGGGAACATTACTTACTTCATTTAATTGCTGAGTCATATCAGAAGGCATTCCACCGTTTGCTCCGGCTTTACCTTGGGGTGTATCACCTCCCATCATTAATTGCTGCATAACTTGATTCTGAATAACCTGTTCTTGCATTTGTTCTGGCATAGGTGGCATAAATTGAGAAACATCAATACGCTCATCAAATCTTTTAAATGTTTCACCCAGTAATTGAATATATGGATTAAATTCGTCTGGAACTCCTACATCTCTTAATGATTGTACCATTTGGATATTTTGCATAATTAATGGCATTAATTCTATCCATCGCATACGATCCTCATTCTCATTAGGCATCGCGGTACTGCCGGCCGTAATCTGTATATGTATAGAATCATAAAGCTGTTGCTTGTTCAGTATTGGCCAAAAGGCATGAGGTCCCGCAATTTCTATAGCTTTCTGAGGTTGCACTTCCTGTAATAAAAGTTGAGCAGAAAATTTAGACACATCCTTTAACCAACCCTCTACAGAATCTATCTTTTCTGAAACTCTAGTAGCTAAACCTTCATTTTGAATATTAGCTTCTGTTGCCGTCTTGGCTCTCATTATACCACCTCTTTGAGCATCACCCAGACCACTAATCCATTCTATATCACCTCGAATAGGTGTAGTATCATAAACATTCATATTCATGGGTGGGGTTTGAGCGGGTTGAAATACATTATTAACCCCAGTTCCACCAGCGTTTATAAGAGCTATATCACCAATTGTAGCATTAGTAAATGTTTCTATATCTTCGTAATTTATTCTACTAGAATCAGCTACATAAAAAGGAGCCGCGAGTTCTCTATGCTTAGCCATCTGAGTTCTAACAGTATTATATTCATCCTGAAGATTCATTAATAGTTCTACTTCAGATATAGGCCATTCTTGACCATCAATCCAGTTAAGACCAAGAACAAAATAAGGAAACCAACGGTCACCCATTCTATTAGGATAAAAAGGTTCTTTAATCCATTTGCCACCACCCTCTGCCCAAGTATAAACAGTTTGAGTACCTTTGTCCCAATATTCCCAAATAGCTACAGCTAGATTAACATCTTCTTCACCATCATAACCGCCATATGATTTGGTATCTCGATTTAATCTACCAGGTATTCCGTCTTGAGTTCTTCGGTAAATGGTAAATTTATCAACCTCTTGTTTGGTTAATCCAAATCTTTCTCTACATTCCTTGGGTGTCATCCACGTACAATTAGCCATCCATTTAGCTTGTTCATAATCTAACAAACTATCTACTGATGTATCCATTCTAAAATCTTCAGGTTTAACAAAACCTAAATTTAAACCCTCTCTATACATAACATCTACTTTAGCTTGAAGGCCCATAATGGTTTGCTCTAATTCTTCAACTATTTCATCCTTGTCTCCATCATAATTATCATTATCTTGCAGAGTTAAAATATCTGATTGAATTTTAGCTAAACTTTCTTGAGCATCCTCAAATTGGCGACTAACTAAAGGATCTTGATAATAATCTCGCTGATAAGTAATTTTAACAATACCAATTTTACTAGTCATACAAGATCTTAAAACTTGTTTTGCAATTCTTTTTAAATCAGCTTTTTTGTAACTTTCCTTTAAAACTAATTGTAAAGTAGAAGCAAATAATTCAGCCATTCTATAATCTTGACCGCCAGGATCAACATACTCTACAGGTCTAATCTGAATCTCTGGGTTTTTGGCATATATATGCGGAAGCAAACCCTGCAGTGTTGCATGAATAACATTACCTTTTACTATTCGACCAGACTCTTGTAACAACTGCTCACTAACCATTGATTGGGTAGTTTTATTTATTCTTCCAAGAGCATACCTTCTGGCATGTTCTATTTCCTTATAACGTTTTTTCCATTTGGTATAAGATAAATAGATATTTTCCTGGTATTTTTTTATTAATCCTTTTGAATCTGGAGCTACATCTGCAGACAAATTAGGATTAGAAGTTAAAACATTTAAATCCATTGCGAATTATCCTCATATATTGTATCTAAATTATCTAACCATTCCATCGTAAATCTATCTGGCTTTTTAACTTTAGGTTTGGGTTTAACACTCTTAGCGCGCTTCATCAATAAACCATACCGCGTAGCGTCGTATAAATGGTCTTCAGCAGATGTGTTAATGTCTTCAATCCTTTTAGGATCAGCAGGAAGAGAAGGTACAGTTCTAAGCCAATGTTTACACGACGAAAATACTTTAAGAGAACCGTTAGATAGTCTATCAACGATTTCGCCAAGCCCTTGAACTCGTGATCCCGGACCCTTGCTACTGGATTCCCAATGTACGCCATAGTCCGAGAAGGTATCCGCAACAGATTTGTGACGTCCATCCCTAATAAAAATAGCCGAATCTGCAACATTGTTTTTAAACTTGATACCGCGACTTTTTTCTTTTTTCTCAGCCTCCAGTATTTCGACCGCGATTTCTTCGATTGGAGCTTCAGATCCAACGTTTGGTTTAGAGCACCAATAGCGCTCTCTATAGATGTATATGTTCCCGTCGTAGTCCTGCGTAAACCAAACACATCCTGCCGGCGACTTAAATCCGTGATCATATGACTTCCACCTTTTCCATTCTAGTGGAATCTCAAAAGGCTCTACTATATGCTCTCTCGGATCCCACACACTTTCAAAAAACGCACCAGGTGCAACATTCCAATCTCCTTCTAGCCAAGCTTTAACCAACCACTCTGGACCAGAAGCTTTAATCCTGTCTATATAACCAGGATCGTTATCCATTAAAGGCTTATTGTCTTGAATCTTAGATGGAATAAATATTCTATCTTCAGATTCTACATCAATATACCTTTCTTTAACCCAACCATGACCTGGTCCACCTGGGTTAGCCGTGGCTCTAAACAGAACCGGCACGCCAGCAGCAGACCGCATGGTAGCTTGCAGCAAGTCTATAGGTTCAGGGGACGGCCAGTTGCCAAGCTCGTCAAAACCCAAAAATGTTACAGAGAAACCTTGCAGCTTCATAGCATCCCCATCTTCATCGAGATGCTTTAACTGTAATACAGATCCGCTAGGACTTACCCATTTACGTTCTCCTACTTTCCATTCCCAACCTTCTTGAACAAATATGAATCGGCCAAGTTTTATTAATTCCCCAGTCTCTGGGTACGTTCTCCTGAATAACAAACCTTGCGCTTCAGCGCCATACTTTTCAGCATGCTTCCTAAAGGCAAGTAGCATTCCCACAGACTTTGAACCACCACGAGCACCACCAAATAATATATGAGGGTGTTCACTGTTTACAAATTTCTTTTGCGGTCCATCTAATGCTTTCCACTTTGTTTTATTAGCTTCTATTCTCCGCTCTAATTCAGTAGTCAGTATTGCTCTGATTTCCTCTTTAGGAAACCCGTGCACTAATGTATATGATAATGACATTAGCTTGGTAAATAACCAGGTGTAGTTCCACTTATTGTTGTTGGATTTTCTGTATCGGTATAAAGTACTAAATCAACAACATGTTTAGAAAATTCAAATCTATATATAAGATATTCAGCTATAACCTGTGGAAGTAACCCGCCACCTCCTGTTATAAGTGATGGTAATGCCACTCTTATAGCATATACCTCATCTTCTGGTTCATAATCTACACTTTGTACTACGCCCCTTAACCAGTTATAAACATAAATAGTATCTGCTGTGCCATCGTGTTGTACATCGGCCGTATCAAGTTGTGCTCTAACGCAACCAGTTAAATCATAATCTCCACTAGTTCCAGTATATTTTATTATTTCATCTTCAATTAATATATATCCTGGATCATCTGTAGTACCAGCAAAATCTACATTGGTATCTAATGTTATAGTAGTTTCGCCAGCGGTAAGATCTTCATCTAGCTCCGCAAGAACTCCGGCATAAACAATATCTCCAATTGATGATCCCCAAAAGTAACCATCTACTTTTATTTCTTTAACACCAGTTATGGTACTTCTATCGCTAAATGTTCCTTGTATTGGACTATAGCCACTTCCAGAATCTAAATAACCGGTTACATCCCCGATTGCTTTATTGTAATCAGTTACCCATATAGATTTTATATTACGAGAAACTGCAACCATTAATAGGTACGTCGTCCTGTTGAGGGGGTTCTACCACCAGATGCTCTTGGTTTATTACCCTTCATCTCTGGACCAGAATAATCATACTTTACAGTTTGACCAGTGCTTTTAGCTTTAGCCTTAGCTTTAGCCTTACCCTCTGGGGTATAGGCAAAGTGTTGTCCTCCTACTTTTGGCATATTAACCTCCTTGATTTAAATACCACCTGTTTCACTTCCGCGTTTATATTTTTTAACCGAATCAGAATGTGTCGCTTTATATAAAGAAGAACCTGCTTTTTCTAAAAAGTTTTGTTCATTCTTTTCGGGATTATCACGCTTAAACGCGGCTAAAGCTTTTGCATATTCTTCCTTTTCTTTCTTTGTTTTAGCCCGTTTATTTGCAAATTCTGCGCCCTTTTTAAATGCCCAATTTTTGTTTTTATCAGCCATCAGTGTATCTTCTCTACTTCTGTTTCAAAATCTTTAACCATTTGTATAAGCTCCTCATCAGATATGCTTCTGACAGCTTCATTAACATTAACGTTCTGGTCTATAGCCCTCATAGATGGAACGCAGCGTTCTACTAAAATTCTAGCAGCTTGTACGTCACCTTTCTTAGCAGCGCCAGCTAGAACCTCGATTACATCAGGTAAATGCTCAGAGATCTGACTACGTAGTTGAGCCATAGTTTTCTGAGATTTACGCGGGCGGCCATTAGGATTGCCGCTTTTACCTTTCTGCCAAGTCATATTAAAACCATTGTGAAGCACCTAGTGTTTGTGTCCATTGACCGAATGGAAGACCTGATTTTCTCCAATCAGCAATAGCGGGTAGATTACCTTTAATTTCTTGTGGTACCATAGGACCACTCGATCCACTATAAGGGGTTGTTCCTGATAATCCACCAGGCATTCCTGCCGGTCCTGGTATCCTTGGTGTAAGAGGCAACGGGACACCAGTAAGTGTTTGGCCCATAGGTCCATAAGCACCTGGCATACCCGACCCTGCTGGATGCTGCAAACCTGGAACTAACCCGCCAGTTTCTTTTTCACCCGTTACTATTGGGGTTCCAGTATATCTTTTAGGTCCAGGTGCCCTCGTTGCTGCAGCTATAGATTCTGTAGCTGGCTGGGTAGAAAAAGGAAGTTCACTAGACGGTATTACTGGACTAGCAATGCTGGCAACAGACGCGGGATTAGAAATGGTCTGCAATGCAGATATACTAGTTTGTGGGCCTCCGCCCATTGAGTATCCGCCTCTTCCACTACGAAAATGTCTACTTGGAGGGTTTGTCCATGATGAATAAGCCATTAGATGTTAACCTCCTATCGCTCTTATTCGTTGTAATTTCTCCCAATCTTCGGATGAATATTTATCACCTAAACTTAATGGAATACCATATTCTTTCATCCTAGCTTTATTCTGATCTATCCATTTACCATGTCTACCAGATAGTAAACCTAGGATTCCACCAGCACCAGCATCTCTAGCAGCTTCAGCATGACCTGGGTATAACTCACCTTGTCCATAAACCTCGGGTGTAAATGTTTGCTGTGGAACTGTTGGGCTAATGACTTCTGTTTCTGCTGGAGGTCGAGCAAAGTCATCTGGACTCGACCAATCTGCTTGACTAACAGCGTTTAAAGGTGATCTTTCGCCTGCATATTCATCTGCATATGATGGTGCCCATGGCCCCGACAAATCTGCATACCCCTCATTAGTATAGTCGTAACCCATGGGAGTAAAATCTGTATACCCTTCATTAGTATAGTCGTAACCCATTTCAGGCGTACCTGATACACCAAAAGGGGATTTAGTAAGAGGAAAAGAACCATGGCGATCTGCTATATTATTTAAACCCATACCTTCTTGTCTTTGAACCGCATCTGGCATTTTTTCGTTTTTTGGAAAAGCGAAATCTTCAAATCCTACAGTTCTTCCCTCGGCAAGTTTAGTAATAGCACTATCTTTATATATATCTGTATCAGCAGCTTCTGGTTGAACACCAGGTCTTTGTGTAGCTCTAATTTTTGACCAATCTTGTATTCCCTTTTGATATGGATAATGAGAAGCTGATTTAGCAACCGAATCTCCTCCTGCCATCTTACCGCCCATCCTTCTAGCCCAATTACTAACTGGATTATTCATGATGCTAGAAAGAATACTTGATAAATTTTCGTCCATAACTATCCTCCTATGTTGATGCTATGTAGCAATCTAGGTCGACCGCACTAGCGCTTTGCGCGCTTATTTTTATGATGTCCTGAAGTGTCGGTGCTACTACAGTCGTATCGTCGTCAGCTTCCATTGATGGTCCAGCTAACATCCAGCTAGCACCCGCATTAATTTTTATCCAACAATTAGATGATGAACTCTCTATATTTACTCTAACCGAGTTTGTATCATCTTTATTAGTAATTCTTACATACTTCACGTTAGCGCCAATGTATGTTCCAGAACCTATTGCGGTACCAAATTCAAATAGAGTCCTTACGTTTGTAGCATCTAAAGATACTATACGCTGATTTATTTCGCCAACGTCTGCAACTGTAAAAACATTGGTTGCACCCATGTTTGAACCGTTGAGAGTAATAGATTCAGTAGTAGTAACGGTCAAACTAGCTGCGGTAATTGTTGAAGCCATTTATATTTCCTCTGGTAATTACTCCCCAAAGCCTATTATTATACACTATTTATAAAGGCGGCGACTTTAATAATGTTGTTACAGCGGCAGCCAAAACCAAAAAGCTGAGAGTATTCTTTTTATTTATTACTATTCTTTACGTCAGCAACGCAGCTGACCAGCTGAAGAGCAGCGCTGCTGCCGCATAGCTCTTCACTCCCCGAAGTTAATACCCGAAAATAATAAAAAAAATTTTAGAAAAACAGAGGTTGTGTGTGACCGTATTGGAACAATCTTCCCCGCATATTAGAATATTATAATATACTAAACTGATTTATAAGCTTTAATGATCATAACTATAAGAAACTTTTATTGTTATTTTTTTCTTCCACAAATTATAATCTTATAATCGAATAAAATTAATTGTTCGATAAACGGAGAAAGATGAATGAATAATTCAGTAAAAGTCTACAGTCAGCGAGGTGGACGGGTGCTGTGGTTGACACACAAAGATGGGATTGAAGCTCTTGGGTTCGCGCCCGGATCCCGATTCGATGTCGAGTACGGGGACAAGATGGTAATCACCAGCAAGGTTGACGGCGACAGGAAAGTTGCTGACAAGTCGGGCAAACCGGTGATTGCTGTTGTGGGCAAGAAGATAACCGGGCACTTCTCTTGGGAGGAGGACGGGAAGATTGAGGCGATTCCCGCAACATTCCAGGATGGAGTCATCACGATCGGGTAGGAGTCCCGACGGGGGGGGGCGAAAGCTCCCCCTTTTTTAGGGTTGTGACCCGGTAATCGATCCCACTGAATATAAATCTTTTTTATAATCGATATAATTAATAAAAAAACCTTTTATTGTTAAAGTTTATTTGAACAAATTATAATTATTATTCCTTTAAATAAATTGGAGATCATTATGAATCCTTCCCAAATATTGGAACGATTGATGAATAGATTAGGAAAAATATGTGCAGATGATGATAATGATAATTTTGTTGATGAAATAAATATTCTTCAAGAAGCAATTCTCAGGTTGGAAGAGAATGATTCTGATTGGATGAATTCTAATTTCATTAATATTAATTAATTCAAATGAAAGGGGGATTAATTTCCCCCTTTTTTTGGTTACAGCCCCGGTAATCAATCCCACCGGTAATCAACCCCACCGGGTATATTAGCATTTAATAATATAATAATATCGGTTTAAACTGGTTCGAACTAACCGAATCGGGTTGCATCCAGAACTTGGAAACGCATGCGTGTGTGCGTGACCCGAACGAATAAAACAACCTAGGGTCACTAGCTTTTGGTAGT
>Ga0208156_1000862_pt1 | contig 10448 bp, 9 predicted proteins | sample 1_EtaG_FD_184073 | JGI IMG/M metagenome (GOLD analysis project Ga0208156, IMG submission 184073) | Marine viral communities from the Subarctic Pacific Ocean - 1_ETSP_OMZ_AT15124 metaG (SPAdes) (version 2) | ecosystem: Environmental > Aquatic > Marine > Oceanic | place: Pacific Ocean | collected...
CATTCCACGCAAAACGGCCTTCGGAAATTCGGCCCGAGAACGGAAAAAGGGGGAAGCCCGCAGTCTGTAGCGGGCTTTCATCCGCAGTGCGCGCAAATGGACGCAGAATGTCCTGGGCCATGTAGGTCAAGCCGCCCACACTGCCGCCAAGGTCGGGCAGCAAGGTCAACTTCATGGCTTTGGTTTCGAGTATGAGGCGCGACAGCGCAGTTGAATCGGCCAAACCCCGATCTCCCTTATCCGCAAGTGTTGGCTACAAAGCATGCTAACGCTAACATGAAAAGCTGGATCGGTCTTTTTGCCGGACCTTGACGTTGCGGCAGAGGCGGATCTGCCGCGTTTCGGCAAGTTGATATTCCGCTCTTGCGATGGCAAAGGTGAAATGATAGCGGTATCATTTAGTGGACAGCCGCACTCAGACGGGCTGCCAGGGAGGACATTCGAAACGTGTTTCTAGGGATCGACATAGGCACATCCAGCGTGAAGGCGGCGCTGATTGATGAGGCAGGACGCCAGGTTGAAGTCAGCCAGGCGGAGCTCCCGATTTCGCGCCCCAAACCCCTCTGGTCCGAACAAAATCCATCCGATTGGTGGACCGCCACGAACATGGCCGTCGCCAAGCTGGACGTGAACCGCCGTCATCGGGTGAAGGCTGTCGGCCTGTCCGGACAGATGCACGGTGCGACGCTTCTGGATGAATCTCTTGCTCCGATTCGGCCGGCGATCCTCTGGAACGACGGGCGCAGCTTTGAAGAGTGCCGCGACCTTCAAAAGAGTACACCAGCCTTTGTGTCCAAGGGCGGTAATCTTGTCATGCCTGGTTTTACCGCGCCGAAACTCGAATGGGTGCGCCGGCATGAGCCAGGTGCATTCGAGAAAGTGCACAAGGTACTCCTTCCCAAGGATTATGTCCGCCTTCGGATGACTGGCGATCTCGCCTCCGACATGTCGGATTCCTCGGGCACGCTCTGGATGGATGTCGAGGCGCGGACCTGGTCAGAGGAATTGCTTGCCGCTTGCGGTCTCACGATCGACCATATGCCAAAGCTCTATGAAGGCCATGAAGTGACCGGTGTGCTTCGCCAGGAAGCGGCTGAAGCATGGGGCATGGACCGCGTGCCGGTGGTTGCTGGCGGCGGCGACAATGCGGCCGGAGCGGCGGGTGTTGGCGTGATCGATGAGGGTGAAGCGCTGCTGTCGCTCGGTACGTCCGGCGTGATTTTCGTGGCGGGGAATACGTTCCGCTCAAATCCCGATTCTGCGGCGCATGCATTCTGTCATGCTTTGCCGGATCGGTGGCACCTGATGTCGGTCATGTTGAGTGCAGCGAGCTGCCTCGACTGGGCCGTCAAACTGACCGGGACATCTGACGCGGGAGAGCTTGTGAAGCTCGCCCAGACAGAGGCAGGCCTAGCCGGGTCTGAGCAATTCCTCCCCTATCTGTCTGGCGAGCGCACACCTCATAACAATCCCCATGCGTCGGGTGTCCTGTTCGGTCTGACCCATGATTCCGGGTCTGCGCAGATCGGCCAAGCCGTGCTTGAGGGAGTCGCCTTCGGTATGGCGGATGGTTTCCGCGCCCTTGTGGAATCGGGTGTGGACGTACATTCGATCTCAGTTATCGGCGGCGGCGCACAATCCACTTATTGGGGGCGTATCCTGTCTGCTGTGCTGGACCGCCCGATGGTTTACCGCGACGGCGCGGCCACTGGCCCGGCCTATGGCGCTGCGCGCCTGGCTCGCTACGCCAGCATGGGCGGTTCAGTCGAGGAAATGTTCGAAGCACCCGAAGTGCTGCAGATTGTTGAGCCAAAAGAAAGCGACCGCGACCGGCTGGCCCCGAAATACGAGAAATTCGGTACACTGTACCGTATACTGAAAGATGCCTTCTGAGGAGAATAAAGACATGGCTGATGGACAGATCAATGTAGGCGGCGAACCCGTCTTCAAGGGCATCGACCCAATCAAGTTTGAGGGACCAGACAGCGACAACCCGCTGGCTTATCGTTATTACAACAAGGACCAAATGGTCATGGGCAAGCGGATGGAAGACCATCTGCGCATGGCTGTTTGCTATTGGCATACCTTCTGCTGGGATGGCTTTGACGTCTTTGGCGGTGGCACGTTTAACCGTCCTTGGCACGGTGCCGCCAATGACCGCGCCGCAGCTGACGCGAAGATGGCCGCAGCTTTCGAATTCTTCAGCAAGCTCGGCCTGCCTTACTATTGCTTCCACGACGTGGATGTCACTGAGGACTCTCCGACACCGGACGATCTGTCGAACAATCTCAAGCGCCAGGCCGACCGTCTCGCAGCCTATCAGGAAGCGACCGGCATCAAGCTGCTCTGGGGCACCGCCAACCTGTTCAGCAATCCGCGCTTCGGCGCCGGTGGCCTGACCAATCCGAACCCCGAAGTCGCCGCGGTTGCGGTCCGCCAGATCCGCGACTGTATGGAGGTGACGCAGGCGCTTGGCGGCGAGAATTATGTGCTCTGGGGTGGCCGCGAAGGCTATGACACCCTGCTGAATACTGATCTCGACCGCGAACTCGGCAATTTCGGTCGCTTCCTCGCAATGGTCGTCGATCACAAGCACAAGATCGGCTTCGAAGGAAAAATCCTGATCGAGCCGAAGCCGCACGAGCCGATGTATCACCAGTATGATTTCGACTCCGCGACCGTCTATGGCTTCCTGAAGCGCTTCGGCCTCGAAGATGAAGTCCAGGTCAATATTGAGCCGAACCACGCCACACTGGCAGGACACAGTTTCGCCCATGAGATCGCCACGGCTGTCTCGCTCGGCATCATGGGCTCGATCGATATCAATTGCGGCAACTACCAGAATGGCTGGGATACCGACCAGTTCAATCTCGACATCCGCGACATTACGCTGGCGCTGATCGAATTGCTGCCATCCGGCGGCCTCGACACCGGCGGCTTCAACTTCGATGCCAAGGTGCGCCGTCAGTCAAGCACGGTCGATGACTTGTTCCACGCCCATGTCGGCGGCGTCGACGCGCTGGCCCGTGCGCTTTTGTCGGCGGCCGACATCCTTGAAAAGGGCGAGATCGCCAAGCTCAAGACGGAACGTTATGCTGGCTGGGAGAATTCCGACCTCGGCAAGATGATGCTGTCGGAAGGCGCGAGCCTCGAAAGCATCGCCAACAAGGCCGTCGAGTCGGGTGTAAATCCGTCCCATACAAGCGGACGTCAGGAAATGCTGGAAAACCTCGTGAACCGCAGCCTGAAATAAACTGAACAGCGGCAGGCCTTGCCGGGCGTAATGAACGCGAGCAAGGCCTTGTCACTGTAGGGAAAAAGAAGCTAGGTTTGTCCGCCATACCCCTATGAGCGGACAAACTAGCTGGCGGCGGATTTCTGCTGCGCGATTGGCTTGCTCACAAGGGTTCTAACCGAGGAGCCGCGATGACTGACGGGCTAAAAGCGCATAGGACTTCCGGACATGTCCGGCCTGCCACCATCATTGATGTTGCCCGCGAAGCAGGCGTGTCCTTCAAGACGGTCAGTCGCGTGCTGAATGGCGAGACCAATGTGCGCGAAGAGACCCGTTTGAAGGTGCTCGAAGCCGTCAAGACGCTGAACTATCGGACCAATCACAATGCGCGCAATCTGCGGGCTCGCCATAGTCACATCATTTGCCTTTTCTATGCGAACCCATCACGCAACTATATTGGTGAAGTGCAGTTGGGCGCCCTGCAACGCTGCCAAGCCTATGGTTACAGCCTTATCACCGAGGATTGCAGCGACAATCATACATCGCTGCTTGCGCTGAGGGCTGAAACCAAACTGGCCGGAGCGATCCTGACGCCGCCATTGTCGGACGATAAAAACCTTATCTCTGAACTCGAAAATCGCGGTATTCCATTCGTTCGAATTGCGCCCGCAGAAGACGTCGAACATGGTCAGGATGTCGCCATCGACGATGCTGCGGCTGCGCGAGAGATGACGGAGTATCTGATCGGACTAGGCCATCGGCGGATCGGCTTCATCAAGGGGGCCGATTCTCATGCGCAGGCTGTCCGGCGTTTTGCCGGTTACCGGCAGGCACTGGAAGAAGAGGGCATCTCCCTCGATCCTGATCTAATCGAGGATGGTGATTTCGCGTTTGACTCCGGTGTCTCATGCTCTGAGAAACTCTTGTCATTGCCTGACCGTCCGACCGCGATATTTGCGAGTAATGACGACATGGCTGCCGGTGTGCTCGCGACGGCGTATCGCCGCCAGGTAAATGTACCAGCCAACCTTTCCGTCGTGGGTTTCGACGATACGCCGCTGGCCACGACAATCAGTCCGTCCTTGACGACGATTTACCAGCCAAGTCGCGAACTTGCTGCAGAGGCCGTCAGCATGTTGCTGGAAGAGGCTGCCCCTACCGGCGATGCGCCCCGCCACAAGTTGCTCGAATACAAGTTGATGCTACGGGAATCCACTGCCGCGCCACGCGCATGACGCGCAAATCGCGAGTTTCCCAGTCAGCCGCTTTCGTGTAAGTCGCGCGGCGATGACCAAGATTACGCCTCTTCCGCATATCGCCCAGACCAAGCCCTATGTGCCCGGCGGCAAGCTCGCTGGCGCGAGTGGCTCCGTCATCATGCTGGCCTCCAACGAGAATCCGTTCGGCCCCAGCCCGAAAGCCATTGAGGCGATGAAGGCGGTGGCGGGCGATGTGCACGTCTACCCTGATCCGGAATATCGTGCCCTGCGGGAGACGATTGCCGAGGCGGTCGGCATTGCCGATTCAAGCCGTGTGATGGTTTCCGCGGGGTCTGACGAGATCATTCACTTGTTGACCCAGAGCTATGCCGGACCGGGCGACGAAATCCTGTTCACCGAGCACGCCTTTTCCATGTATCGCGTTTCGGCATTGTCGCACGGCGCAACGCCAGTGACTGTCCCGGAAACCGATCTGACCGCGGGCGTCAACGCCATCCTTGGCGCGGTCTCGGAGCGGACGAAAATCCTGTTCCTCGCGAATCCGAACAATCCGACTGGCACGATGCTGCCCGTCGAGGCGCTGGAACAGCTGCAGGACAGCCTGCCGCCGCATGTCTTGTTCGTCGTCGACGGTGCCTATGCCGAATATGTCGGCCCGGAATATGAAGCGCAAATTCGGGACCTCGTGGACCGGAAAGCCAATACGATGATGATGCGGACCTTCTCCAAGATTCATGGGCTTGCGGCCTTGCGTCTTGGCTGGGGGTACATGCCTGCCGAGATCGCTGAGACCTATCAGCGTATTCGCGGCCCCTTCAACGTGAATGGTCTCGCTGTGGCAGCCGGCACGGCCAGCATTCAGGATACCGACTTCCTGACGAAAAGCCGGGACCATAATACCGACTGGCGCGCCCGCATGACCGCAGCCTTGAATGCGATGGGCCTTCCGACCCCGCACAGCGACGCGAACTTCGTGCTGCCGGAGTTCGGCTCCTCAGAGCGCGCTGCGGCGGCGAACGACTTCCTCAAGGCGCGCAACATCCTTGTCCGCGCTGTTGGGGGCTACGGCCTGCCGGAACGATTGCGGATTACAGTCGGCTCGACCGACGACAATCAGGCGGTCCTGGACGCGCTGAAAGAGTTCACCGCGTCACGCTGATATTGTCGATCAGGCGCGTCTTTCCGAGCCATGCCGCGCCGAGCAGCCGCGCAACCGTGCCAGATGACAGGGGCGCGTCGGGCAGGTCTTCCAGGGAGGCTGGGTCGACGAGGCTGACATAGTTCATCTCCGTGAATCCGGACGCCATGATCAGGCGCCGGGCTTCTTCCAGCACGTCTGACGGCGTCGCGCCCAGCGACAGGCGGACCGAGGCCCGGTGCAAAGCGGCCTGCATCGCCCCGGCTGCGCGGCGCTGTTCGGGCGAGAGGTAGAGATTGCGCGAAGATTGCGCGAGCCCATCACCATCCCGCGTGGTTTCGCCACCAAGAATTTCGATTGGAAAGCCGAGGTCTTCCACCATGCGCCGGATGATCTGGAGCTGCTGGTAATCCTTCTCCCCGAACACGGCGACATCCGGCTGGACGTGCAGGAAGAGGCGAGCCACCACGGTCGCGACGCCATAGAAGAAGTGCGGGCGGTAGATCCCGTCCAGCAGGTCTGACATCTGCTCGACGCGGACATTGGTGCGGGTGCCCTCCGGATACATTTCCTCGACCGTAGGCAGGTAGACGAGATCGCATCCCGCCGAATCGAGTTTGGCCCGATCGGCCGATTCGTCGCGCGGATATGTGTCGAAATCCTCGCCGGGTGCGAATTGTGTGGGGTTTACGAAGATGCTCGCGACCACTTTTGTCACTTTGGTGCGTGCCTTCTGCACAAGGGAAAGGTGCCCCCCGTGAAGGGCGCCCATTGTGGGAACAAATCCAATAGTTTCACCGGCTTGGCGCCATGCTCGAATCTGTTGTTGCAGCTCGGCCCGCGAGTGGACGGCCTCCGTTAACTTACCTGTCATGGAATTCACTATGAAAACTTCCCGTATGAGGATTGTTTAAAACGTCTCGCCAAAGGATTTCGTAAACGCGTTGTTAACCCATTCGGAGGAATTTCAAACTCATGACACATCGCATTCTCGCTCCGCTAAAAACCTTCGCGCTTTCTATCGGTCTCCGACTGGCAGCAGGCAAGTCCAGACTCGCTGAAACGGCTGTTCCAGAGCCGATCCGCGAATATCTGAACCCGAATGCGGTCGACGAATGGATGTTTGATCGCGACGGCAGCCCGGTAACCGAAGCGGCAACGCTTTATTCCCGCGACTTCGGACGTGTCTCAAATACGCTTTCCAGCCTTCGCGCATTGCTCACTGACATTGCGGCACATGCCCCCGTCAGCGCCGAGCTGCCCTTGCAGGCTGCCTTTGGTCCAATCATGTCGGACGATGTCCTGTTCGATGGGGAGCCGATGGCTGCGCATTATGGTGACGTACCGGCTGAAGACGCTGATCTCTTCATGGACGTGGTTTCCAGCAGCAAGTCTGCTGGCGCCGAGATGTCTCACGTCGCCTGATCCCTAACGAACTGAAATACCTCTGAAGGAGTCGCCCGTAATGCCCGCTGATGGATTCGCCCCGCTTGAAACGGTTAGCGGCCCGGACCTGTCAGCGCAGCAGCGCGAGGCCCGCGTCATTGTCGTGGGCAATGAAAAGGGTGGAGCGGGCAAGTCGACGGTCTCCATGCACTTGTCCGTCGCTCTGATGCGGATGGGCAAGAAGGTTGGGGTTATCGATCTTGATGTGCGCCAGCGCAGCCTCACCCGATATCTCGAAAATCGTCTCCGTTGGATGCAATCCACCGGTGCGAAACTTCCGATGCCGGAAATCGTGCGCGTGGATGCTTCGACAGAGCGCGATCTCGACAAGGCTGAATCCGAGGAGACCCAGCGTTTTCTCAGCAGCGTGGCGCGCCTCAAGAAAGCCTGCGATTTCATCATCATCGATGGTCCTGGCGGCGACACCTATCTCTCGCGTCTTGCGCATGTGAATGCAGACACGCTGATCACGCCGCTGAATGACAGTTTTGTCGATTTCGACCTGTTGGGTGATGTGAACCCGCAGACGCTCGAAGTATTGCGCCCGAGCTTCTACTCAGAAATGGTCTGGTCCTGTCGCAAGAAGAAGGCCCAGACGTCGCGCCGTCCGATTGACTGGATCGTGATGCGCAACCGCATGTCGCCCCTGGCGGCACGTAACAAGGAGCGCGTCGGCGAAGCGCTGACCAACCTGTCCAAGCGGATCGGTTTCCGCCTTGCGCCAGGCCTCTCTGAGCGCGTGATTTATCGCGAACTGTTCCCGGCCGGTCTGACCCTGCTGGATCTCACGGAGAAGGGCTCCAATATCTCCTTCACCATGAGCCATGTTGCCGCCCGTCAGGAGATGCGCGATTTGCTGATCATCATGCAGCTACCAGAGCTGGTCGGCGCCGAAATCGAATTCTGATCTGTTGGGAAATGGATTTTATGAAAGGCCAGCCTCGGGGGCTGGCTTTTCGCGTTTCAGGGGCTCACACTCCTCCTAAAAACAGGAGGAAGCGCAGATGGTGTTCAATAATAGCGACTGGCTGGCGCAGGTTAAGGAAGACATTGTCGATCCTGATCGCGAGATCATCGATCCGCACCACCATCTCTGGCCCCAGGCGGACATGTACTACAATGTGCCGGAATTCCTCGCTGACCTGACCAGCGGGCACAATGTTGTCCAGACTGTGTTCATGGAGTGCGGTGCGGCCTATCGCGAGGATGGACCGGATCATCTCAAACCCGTCGGCGAGACCGAGTTCGTGGCCGCCGCTGCAGCCGAAATGAAGGCGAAGGGCGGTCCCTATATCGCAGGGATCGTCGGGCATGCCGATCTTCGGGGGCCGCATCTGGAGGACGTGCTCGACGCTCACAGGGACGCTGCCAACGGCCTGTTCCGTGGCATCCGTCATGCGGGCTCACGTGATACGAGCGGCGCTACGTTGCGCATTCCAGGCCGGGCGCCTGAGCGTCTCTATGCGGATGAAGATTTTCGCCGGGGCGTGCAATTGCTGGGCGAGCACGACCTGTCCTATGACACATGGCACTATCACCACCAGAACCGGGACTATCTCGACCTGGTGAAGGCGGTGCCGAATACGACCATGGTGCTCGACCATTTCGGGACGCCCATCGGTATCGGCCCCTATGCCGACAAGCGCGAAGAGATATTCGAGCAGTGGCAGGACGACATGGCCGACCTGTCCCATTGCCCGAACGTGGTGGCCAAACTGGGTGGGCTTGCCATGCCAGACAATGGCTGGGGCTGGCATGAGCGCGAAACGCCGCCGACCTCGGACGAATTCGTGCTGGCCCAACAGCGCTATTACGATCACATGATCGACTGTTTCGGTGCAGCCCGCTGCATGTTCGAGAGCAACTTCCCGGTGGATCGCTGGTCCATCAGCTACCCGGTCCTGTGGAATGGTTTGAAGAAGATCGCCGCCAAATACTCCGAAGTGGAGCAACGCGCGCTGTTCACGGAAACCGCGCGGCGCATCTACCGGCTGTAGCCACGCCTAGGCAGAGGCCTGCATTGACTTTATAGGCCTCGGCCCATGACGATATTTCCATTCGAGATCAAGGCGACCGAGGGCAAGGCCCGTACGGGCACGCTCAAGACACCGCGCGGCGAAATCCGCACGCCCGCCTTCATGCCTGTGGGCACGGCCGGCACGGTCAAGGCGCTCTATATGGACCAGGTAAAGGAGGCCGGGGCGGATATCATCCTCGGCAACACCTATCATCTGATGCTGCGACCCGGCGCAGAGCGCGTGAAGCGTCTCGGCGGCCTGCATAGCTTTGCGCACTGGGACGGCCCGATGCTGACCGACAGTGGCGGCTTTCAGGTCTGGTCGCTCGCGCAATTGCGCAAGATGGATGCCGATGGTGTGACCTTCCAGAGCCACATTGATGGCTCCACGCATAGGCTGACGCCCGCGCGCAGCATCGAAATTCAGGCGGATCTGCTTGGCGCCGATATTTCCATGCAGCTCGACGAATGCACCGATTATCCCTGCACGCACGCGGAGGCCGAGCGGAGCCTCGACCTGTCGCTCGACTGGGGTCAGCGGAGCCTGGACGCCTTTGGCGACCGCGAGGGCCAGACCCTTTTCGGCATCGTGCAGGGATCAAACTTCGCAGACCTTCGCGAGAAGTCCGCCAAAGGCGTCGTCTCGCAAGGCTTTGGCGGCATCGCATTGGGCGGGCTCGCTGTGGGTGAGGGGCATGACCAGATGTGCGCCACCATCGACATGACGGTGCCGCACCTGCCGGGCCATTTGCCACGCTATGTGATGGGCGTCGGCAAGCCGATCGATCTGGTGGAAAGCGTCGCGCGTGGCATCGATATGTTCGACTGCGTCCTGCCCACGCGGTCCGGTCGCCACGGTCAGGCCTGGACCTGGGACGGGCCGGTGAACGTCAAGAATGCGCGGTTCGCAGAAGACACTTCACCGCTCGACGAGGCAGTAAACTGCAAGGCCAGTCAGGACTATTCACGCGCCTATTATCACCACCTTTTCAAGGCGGGTGAGTATCTCGGGCCCATGCTGCTCAGCTGGCACAATACGGCTTTCTTCCAGGCGCTCATGGCCGAGATACGACTCAGTATTGCGGAGGGACGGTTTGAAGCCCTGCGTCATCGACTTCAGACGGCGTGGGCGTCGACGAGGTCGGCTCCGAAGGACCAACAGGGGTAAGATTGTCGAGTTGCTTTTGTTGATAGGCGTCATACGCGCCTGAATTCGGCACAGTCGGCGCATCGCCCTTGAAAGTGACCGCCGTTGGGTCGCGCTCTGCGGCGAAATCCGGACGAGCGGGCAGGGGGCAATCCATGGCGAGGCCCATGCCTTTCAGATATGCCCGTCGTTGCGCACCGATCTTGTAGGCGAGATTATACTTCTTCTCGTGGCTTTCCGCGCCT
>Ga0208156_1000868_pt1 | contig 10396 bp, 22 predicted proteins | sample 1_EtaG_FD_184073 | JGI IMG/M metagenome (GOLD analysis project Ga0208156, IMG submission 184073) | Marine viral communities from the Subarctic Pacific Ocean - 1_ETSP_OMZ_AT15124 metaG (SPAdes) (version 2) | ecosystem: Environmental > Aquatic > Marine > Oceanic | place: Pacific Ocean | collected...
CAATGTTTTATTAATCATTGATTTAGTATTACTAGGATCAATTTCATTATCTTTACAATACTCTAAAATTGCGTCTATATAACTTATCCGTTTTGTTTTAACTATATCCTCTATAATTAAAGCAAATTTATTCGGTGTTATAATACTTTCAATCATTCATATTTACATTATACTATATTTGTTATAAAAAGTCAAGCCTGTTTCTGTTGCGAGGTACAGGCAAACCCCAAGCGGACTATGCCGCTAAAGCGTAACCTTGTGAGTTAGCATTTATAGTTTGACATTACGGTGTCAGCGATTTAACTCCAGTTAGTTTTGATTGTGAATCGATCCTGTATCATCCCCCATAAGCACACTTGAAATCAATGTGTTTATGGTGGAGATGCCGAGAATTGCACTCGGGTCTTCTCCAACTATTATCTAACCTTCAACATTAAATTCATTAATAATTCTTTTTATTCATCAAATTTTGGTTCAGTGTTAAATCAAATGTTCTAAACAATATACAAGTTTGTTGTGGTTTATCTGGTGCCTGTACTGAAGCAAATGTTTCTCTTTTGTCATTCATCCAATACATAATCATATAAACAATTTCTCCGTCTGGTTTGCCACCTTTTCTGCCATAACTGACATTAAGTGGTATAAAATTTTTATCTGTTGCCCACCTTTTAATTTCGTCTGAAGTTGAACAGACAGCAGGCAATTGTTCCCACCAAAAGTTATATTGTTTTGTTTCTGCATATAAATTGGTACAACATAATATAAAAAATAGTCCACATAATGTTTTAATTAATTTTCCCATTTGCTTTAAATTTCTTATGAAACTCCTCTATTGCTGGTTTTAATAGGGGTAAGTAATCTTTTTTGTTTTTAATGAATGTTTGAGTTGCGCCTTCTTCGGTTACTATTAATATAACTATTTGTTCAATTGGTTGTCCATATTGTTCTTCATACATTTCACAATAAGCAGCCGTTTGTATAAAATAATTCTCTACCCACTCTTCCTTTTTATCCTTTGTTGAGGTTTTAAAATCTATTACTGATAGTTTACCTTTAAACTCAGCAATACAATCTACTCTACCTGCAACGCCCCATTTATTGCTACACAAACTTTCTTCTTGCATAACAATATTATTTATATGATCCAATTCGGTTTTAAGTATAGTAAATAGCGCTGTGGGCAATACTGCCTGTTTTGATAGTTCTTTATTGTTTAAATAGTCTTCTGTTAATGTGTGTACGGCTGTGCCTCGCTTAGCTGCACTTCTCATTATATTCTTCGCTACTTGTTCACCTACTGACTCACGCCATTTGGTTATACCTTCATTGTTCCTATCCGATAGCACAGTTGTAATTGAAGGATACTTTTTACCATCAGGTAAAACATAAAACCTTTTACCATTAATTGTTTCGGTAACTAGTTTTATTGGATTTGTGGGTAATGGAATATGAGTAAAATTCTTTACTTCATAATTGTTTTTAAAATATTCGTTCAGTTTATTCATAGTATAATTATATCATATATTTAACCAAAGTCAAGCTTTAAATGTTTTTTCGGGAGTACATATCAGTTAATTCATCTTTAGTAAATTCACCAAGCGTTCAGCTGGGATTATACTCCACATATTGAGTACTGCCTTTATCGTTCCTAAATGCTCTCAATGTTTGTTTTCTATTATTTGTTGGACTTTTATATGAGCAATGAATCCAACCAGAGTTTGGTTCTTCTATATTATGGTATTCCAAAATTAATTGGTCAAAATCTAAATTTTCTACAATCCATTTTCCTAATTCAGCATTAGGAATGCCAAATATTTCAAAATCAGCAGCCTGGCCTTTAGCGTGCTGTGAATTTACTGATGAGCCAATTGCAACACATAAATTAGGACTTCTAAAGCCACTTGAAACGGTTACAGGTTTAGCATAGTGATCTCTAATAGGTTGCAATATGTTTTCACATAAATTCTGCAATCCTGTAATCTGATCTTCATTAGGATTATTATTAATTCCTTTACGCTCAGCCGTCTGACTAGTCGTTAATTCTTTAAGACTAAAATTCTTGCTTAATTTCATTTGATATCCTTTGTGTGATTATTTTCCACGAGTGATGGCAATGATTTTTTTCAATTGAGATTCAATAACCTCTGCCCTATTTGGCCAATGAATATAGGCCTCGGGTGCTTTTGCTAATTTGAGTAAAAGAGGTATGATAAGTTTTTCTAATTTTTTATAATTGTCTTTGTATTCTTTGCCAAGATTATCTTTTCTTAAATCGTATTCATCATCCATTTGTTTCTTAGCAATCTCTAATTCTGTTTCGTTCTTAGCAACAACTGTTTCTTTAGTTTCATTTGTTGCTCTCAATAACTTATCTAATTTTGATTCTAGTCTGTTAATAATTTCGCTTGACACCGCCTTACCCACATTATCAGCTGTTGTCTTAACAACTTCTTTTGTGGCTTCTGACTCTGCCTTGCTTTCTGTCGCTGGTTTACTCTTAACCGAGGTAAAACCCCAATCACCATCAGCGTCAAATCCGTCTAAAAAATCAAAATCTGCCATACTTCTATTTATGCTTTCCCTGCCTTCTTTCTTCTATGTTTTTTTATAACACTATCAATTTGTGTATCTTTTACTGACTTTTTACCGTATTGTTGTGCTAAATTACTTGCTGGGTGTGCTTCAGAAATCTTTGATAATACCTCTTTCCAACCACTATCAGTTTTACTATCTACATTACCTACACTTGATACTATATTTAATTTTCTAGGTATAAGTAATTTAATATGTTTGTTTTTAGTAAATTCTTCCATTTCAGAAATAGTCATCAACTCTTCCCATTCTTTATCAGTTTTTGTATTGAAAAATCTATATGTTGGCATTTGCTAATCCTTCTTTAAACCAAACAGGTATTTCAGCAGGTTTTATACTTTCATTATATCACATTATTTGGATTTGTCAACCCTATATATTGTATATTTTAAAGTAAGTTCTTCACCTTTTTTTATATTTTCAGTTGTTTTTAAAATCCATTTATCCCAATATGGTTCTATTCTTATTTGGGATTTTTCACAATTAGGGGTTTCACTATGATTAATAAAACCACCAAGTGGTGTTCTAATAATTTCATCATTTTTTCTATAATGACAAATACCTAAATTTGTTAGAGCAGGAATATTTTCTTTAGCAATCAAACCTTGACCATTTATTTTACTTTTACCAATTTCTATGTAATCTGGTAATGGTTGATATGTTTTTTTCTTTTCTAATTTTTCAACCATTTTATGATATTCCTCTATATCTTTATCTTCCATCATTAGTGTATTGTTTTTCTAAAATAATTCATCTTATTATACATTTTACATAATTTAGAAAATACGCCATACCAATAATCTTTAAACCAATCATCTGTAGCATTTTTACAAGCACTTTCAGCGTTCTTGATTCTTCTCATTTTTAATTGTTCAGTTATCATGTTTACCTCCAAACTCCTGTGTACCAATTATAACCCCATTGTATTATAAGAAATACTGCTATACAAATTAAAACAAATAAAATTGCATTAATTATATATTTCATTCTTCCAACTTTCTTATTTCATTAATAACTCTAATAACTCTTTTATCATAATCTGTTGTAATAGAAAATTTATCTAAAGTTTTAATTAATTTAATTGGATCATTAGTTTTTAATCTTAACTTTCTAAAATCTTCATAAGCAGGGTGTTCATTTAATAATCTAATATATTCTTTTACACTATCACATTTACTAGCAAATACTCTAATTCCCCAACCAGGCCATTTATTTATACCTTGTGGAAATAAGTGTGGTACTTTTTTATCCCAAGTTTTAATGCCGAATAAATTATTTGCTTCTTTGGCAAATCTACTTGTTCCCCAACCTGATTCTAAAGCAGCCTGACCTAAAATCATTTCATATGGTACTCTTAAATATTTAAGTGTTGTAAGGTTTATATAATCAATACATTTATGCGTTGCTCTTACAAATTGAGTATCATTAATGTATGTAAATTCAGGTTCTTGGAAATCCATTTCTTCAATTTTATCTACATAATACTTATCCAATTCACTCATTTTATTTACATAGAATTTGTCTAATTTATTATTAACTTTAGATACTGCTGATGGATTAGGATAAAATGTACCGCCAGCAAAAGCAAGAGCAGAAATTATACATAAACCAAAAAAGATTTTAGTACAAAACCAAGCCTTATCTAACCATCTTTGCCATTTAATTTTACTATTCTCTCTAGGCAATTGATCCCTTCTTCAAAACTTTTTTAATATCTTTTAGTGTTTTCTTTTTATCCATAGTGATAACATACCACTTAAATCTTACTTGGTGTTCATTAGAAGGACCAACCCAATCAATATCGTATTCTCTTTGAAAAGTTAATAATCCTTTTAAATACAATTTTACAATATCATCTAAATTTTTTTCATATGAATCTTTAGATATTGTAGGTGTCTTAAATTGACCTTTTCCTTGTATTAATAATTTTAGTAATTCTTTTTCTTTAGTACTCAATTTCATAATGTATTTATCTCCCAATTAAATCTTTTAATGCGTTAGACAATTTTTTTTTCTTTTTAGGTTTACTACCTATATAATAGGCAATACCCATACCAACTACTGATATGGTTATACCTATTACGAATAATAAAAGTCCGTGTTCTAAATCCATTAAGCAGTTAATGATTTCATTATACTATTTAATTTCATAATCAAGTCCTTTTTGTTATTTGTTTGTTCTCTTTATTATTTTAAGTACAATGGACCAGTCCATTGAATTGAGTAATTACCATAAAGTACATTTCCTCTAGCGGAATTCATAGCAGGTGCTTTCCAACTAGCAGGTTTTAATATATCTCCAGTTTTAAATTTACCATTGTCTTTTTTAACAATAAATGCTTTTACAGAACCGTCATTAGTTACCTTAATATACTTCTGACCGTTCGTAATTTTAAATGAATTTTTATATTCATTATACATCTTATCTCTAACTTCATCAATCTTATTATGTCTATTAAAACCACCATAGTCTTCAACCATAGCGTCTATCATATACTTAATACCTTCATCAATGTTTTTAGCAGTTTTATTTACTTGTTTCATTATGCAGCCTCCTTATCACAGTTTCTAAAAGCAGCAATGTGTTTATCAATATCTTTAGTTCTATAATTAGAAAATCCGTTATAAACAGATGATATTTTGCATATTGGTTTATTACCACCTTTAACGAAAGATTTATTTCTAAAATGAGAATAAATAGTATGTTTCATAGCATATTTCGGTGTATATGACGGAAGTTTTTCAACTTTTATATCATTTATGGTATTTGTTATTTTCATAGTGTTTAGTCCTTTATTGTTTTTCATAATATACTGCTATATTATACTAATTAAACAAGGAAATCAAGCACTTTCTGGTATAAAAAACCCTTATTTTATGCGATTTTTTGAATTATTCCACATAAAAAAACCCTTATAAATCAACACTTTAAAGGCGTCTAAAAGCGTTGAAATATAAGGGTTTTTATTAAAATTTATACTGGAAAAGAAGGTTTATTTTCTTTTTTCATAAAATTATCGTCCCAATCAAATGCTTCTTTTACAAGATTTGCTGTGAAACCTTTATACTCATTATTAACTTTTTTATTAACAACGGTAACCAAAAACTTCGCTTCTTCAGCTGAAAGACCTTCTAACATTTGAATAAAAAGCGTTTCTCTCTTATTTCTAGTTAAAGAATTATCTCCACCTTTTGTGAAAAGATATAATCTTTTTGCTTCTTGACTCAATACAGTATGTTCAGTTCCTATTGGAGCGTCATTTACTGTATATGGAACATCACCTTCTGGTAATTCCCATACTATGTTAGGATCAAACGCACCTTTTAAAACCTGTCTTAAAGCAACTGAATCATTGTCCTGTAATACTTTTAATTTTCTAGGTTTATCTTTTGCGTTGTTTATTTTAGTAGCAATTTCGCTAAATAAAAGTGGGACTGATCTGCCTGCGTCTGCCAACGCTTGCATTCCTCTTTTAGTTGCTAATGCTGGATGTGATTGTGTTGTATTTGCCACACTAGGATTTGCAATTGTCCCATCGGCATTTCTTCTAATTATAACCATTATTTTTCTCCTTAACAGTTCTTTTGAGGTTTAAAATTCATCTATAACCTCAATTAAAGTTTTAAGTTTTTTTGTTATAAAGTAGTTCAGTATTTTATCTCTGGTTGCTACTTCAATATTTTCAAACTCACGATTTATCTTGTCTTCTAATTCTTTTGGAACACAATTTAAATCAATTAATTGTCTATTTCTTTCGTAGTTTTTTTGCTGTTCTTCGGTAAAGGTAGGTACTACTTCATTAACCCAGGCCTCTATCTTCTTCTTACTTAAAGGTGTTTGTCTTCTACCTTCAATAAATACATTGTCATCTGATAGAACATTTGGTATACCATCGCTTCTATCACCTCTTAAAATATGCTCTTTAATATATAGACTTGGGTTTTCGTCTTTGCCTACAAATTTATTAAGCACAGGATTATATTGTCTTATTCTTTCATTATGTAATTGTATAAAGTCTTTATCACCACTCAATATTAATATCTTCTCTTTTATTCGTCTGCATAGAACAGCAATAATATCATCTGCTTCTGCTGTTTCTAATTCTATAACCTTGTAAGGTAAGAATTGTTTAATTTCTTCTTTAACTTTAGCAAGTATATCAAATATAAGTTCCCAATTATGTTCTGACTTTTCTCTAATTGCTTTTCTACCTGCTTTATAATTAGGAAATGCTTGTCTTCGCCATACCTTACCACTATCACAAGCGATTACCATTTCACCATAATCTTTTCTAAACTTTTTATTATGGGCTCTCAAGCTATTTAGTACCATATGTCTAACTAAATTTTCACTTAATTCAACAGCATTTCTACCATTGATTTGCACCATTAAATTAGAAATCATTATTTGGTTTACATCAACTATAATCATAATATATTATAACATTTCCCTATTTGGTTGTCAAGGGATCCTCTGGTGGTTTCACTTCTTTTTGTTTTCTACTAACAAATACTCTACCATAATTCAAATCGGTAACTTGTTTACCATTAGGTAATGTATGTATTTTAGCAAGAGAATCCGTAATGGTCTGCATTGGATGATTTTTACCAAAATCTCTTTTAAGAGCACTTTTAGTTGCTTCAATAATAATAGCTAAATCTCTTAAAAAAGTTTCCTTTTTCATACTAACACCATTTTCTTGTAGTGTATGAATTAAATTTAATGTAAGACTTTCAACTATCTGTTCTATAAAGATATTTTCTTTTATCTCTTGAGCTTTTTCTTTAGTTTGTTTCGTTGCTAAATCTGTTTTAGGCTTTCTTATTTTATGAATAGGAAATTTTACAAGGTCGCCCACGGAGTATATCCTTTTTCAGCAGATTTAATATCTTTTATTATTTCTTCGTTGGTTCTTTCCATATATAAAATCCTTTACTACATTAGATAAATCTTCTACTTTAATAATTATACCAACTTGCCAAGGTTTGGCAATTATTCCTATTTTCTTTTTCTTTTCTCTAATTCTCGGTGTATCCATTTTACTGCTTGATAAGATGTAGGTGCTCTGTCTATCATTGATCTTATTCTTTTATGTACTATCGGATTTACATCCTCAGCTAATTTATTATTATCAACTACAAGGAAATTTCTTCCACCAAAAATTCTTTGTAATCTACCCATATTTTTTTGTATTTGTCTATGACTATCAATTACTATTGCGTCTGGTAGTTTTCTAAGTCTATTTCTATTTCTTTCCAACGCTACATCTATACTAGTATTCACAAATACCATATGAATATCATATCCTAAACTTCTTAAATTCTTTGCTTCCATTTGTATCTTTTCAACATCCCTTGCTGTACTATCTATTATTAATCCTAGACGACCTTCAAGAGCTAAACCTAATTGCATACCTGCAACTTGTTTTGATTTTGACCTAATTTTATCCCTTCTTACAATTTCTTTATCAGTATAAGTAGCAAAGTTTAAGGACATCTTTTCTCTTTTCAACATATTACTAAAAGAATTATCACTATTAATTACTTTTAATCCCATACCTGATAATGCTCTTTCTGAAACCCAAGATTTACCTGACCCAGGACCTCCTCCTAAAAAGAATGCTTTGAATATAGAAGGATCATAGACACCTTCAGTTATGTATTGTTGAAATTTTCTCATACTACTATTTATGTGTTATAAGATTGGTTGGTTTTTCTATTGGCATACCACATCTATCAAACCATCTATTATCTGCTGTCTTATGTACAAATAATAGAGTACCGTCTTTTAGTTTAATTGATTTCTTCTCAATTTTACCAGTGTATTCAGTACCATTTTTTTGTATAAGATTCAGTTGTTTATAGATGTTTCCATATATTCTATCATAAGCAACAAACTCGGTTTCGCTGTTGTTTATGTAGTGTTTATTAGTTTCTGGAATGATAGGTTTTTCTTTAATCAATTTTTTCGCCTTTGAAATTGACCATACCCTTTTCTATAAAATGTTCTATTAATTGATTATAACCACCTATTAACTTACCATCTATCTGTATTTGTGGCATAGGTCTAACTTGTTTACCTACTGCCCTATACAATTCTTCTGGTGAGTGGAAATCTTTACCAAACATCTTTTCTTCATAAGTCAAACCAAGGTTTTTAAACATAGCCTTGGCTTTATCACAATATATACAATTTCGTTTACTATAAATTGTTATCGTCATATTGACTTAATCAACTTTTTCAATAGTCACTATACCATCTGGTTTAGATATTATTACTTTATCTATAGCGTCAGCAGCCAGTTTATCTATATCAACAGTAGCATCAGCGTGTTTAGCAATATACTCAGCAAGTTTATTTGCGTTTCCAACACCCATTTTCAAACCAATATAAACTCTATATTCGCCATCTGGTGTTTCATAAACAGACTTTTCCCATTGCTCATAACCTTGGATCATTGTTTCTTTAACTACATTAACAATTGTTTCCTCAATTTTTGAAGCAACTTGTTTGTTACCTTCATTACCTACTTCGGTAATATACAAGTCAGTTCTCTTATTCATCTGACCGTGTAATTTATCAGCAAGTTCTGCCTTTGCAATCATCATTGCTTTCTCTATTGCCAATTGTAAATCAGGACTATTACCTTGACCTACTGAATAGATAAAAAGATTAGCATCCCTATTTGTGATAATACCTTTATCTACTTTAGCGTTAATGTACCATTGTGGTACTTGATTTAACACTCTTGTTTCGTCTTTCGCCTCTTGCTTTACTTTGTATGTGTTTTGAGCACAATTTGTCAAAGTTAAAGCTAGTAAAGCGATCATTATTATTTTAATCATATATTTATTTACTCCTTCACTTTAGTTATGATTTCTCCAGTTACCTCAAATAATTTCGCAAGGTTAACTATGTCATTAAATTCGGTCCAATGTACTGTAATGACAACAATACAAGCCACTAATATTAGTAGTTTATACATATTATTGTACCTCCCAAACACCATCTTCACTTAAACAAATCATCCCAGGTGTTTTAAAAGGATGATCTGGTCTAGCATACTGCCTACAATAAGGCGGCACACTAATTCCTGCATAGTAAAATTGAGCAAATAATTCCCAGTAATTTGGACCATCATATCCATCTTTACATACCATTACTTCCTCTTTTGTAGTTTTTGTTTCTTTAATTAAACATTTACTATCTTTACAAATTTCTTTTTCTGTAATAATAACTTTAATCATACAAGGGTTTTCATTTAACCATTCTGATTTTTCTCCTGCTTTGGCAACTTTAGCTAATATTAATATTGTTATTACTAACATTGCTAATCCAAAAACTTTATAATAATTAAAATTCATTATTGTATATACCATCTTCCATCAGGCATTTGGCAAGCAACTCCAAATTCATTTTCTCTTTGTATACCATATAAAGGCCATTGTCTTGTAATACTGATAACAGATTCATACTCACTACATTTAACACCTTTTACCAAATAAGTTCTATTAATGGTAACGGATCCCCAATTACCAGTTGTATGACTACCCCAGGTTACATGAGACCTTTTACCTGGTGATGTATTTAAAGTATCAACAAATACTGCTTTGTGAATATTCATATCATCATTATAAAATAAACTTGCACCAACCCACGCACCAAGTACTGTACAAGCAGCGGTCAATGCAACACCTGTATCTAACATAGCACGACAAGTACCGTATCCTGCTGTTGCACCTATGACACTACTCATATGAGATTTTGATTTATTACTTACAACAAATTGTGCAAGTAATAAAT
>Ga0208156_1000869_pt1 | contig 10391 bp, 18 predicted proteins | sample 1_EtaG_FD_184073 | JGI IMG/M metagenome (GOLD analysis project Ga0208156, IMG submission 184073) | Marine viral communities from the Subarctic Pacific Ocean - 1_ETSP_OMZ_AT15124 metaG (SPAdes) (version 2) | ecosystem: Environmental > Aquatic > Marine > Oceanic | place: Pacific Ocean | collected...
TCTTTCAAATCTGTTACCTTTAGCTTTGCTTGGATGAGTCATTATTACCTTCTTTCACTATTATTGTATGTTTTCTTAAGGTATATCCTTGATATATCCACCAACCATTTCCATTTTCTTCAAATAGTTTACTACGATCTTTAATATATTTAGGATTATCTATATCTCCTTCATAAGGCCAACCTTTATTATAAGAGGTTTTCCAATCATATTTTCTACTAGTCATTTTCTTCCTTTCTTAAGTTAATGATTCAGCTAGCCCCTCATCCCGCTATCAGGATGTTAACCGTGTGGGTTTATAAGTCCAAGTGACCACATTTCCAGCTGGCAAATATGGATTTTATAACTCCTAGCAATTTTACCAAAGGATAAGAACACAAGACTCCCGTTAAGGACATAGGTCTTATCTTTTGACTCATCGGTGACTGAACCAAATTTATTTTTTATTTCTTTTCCATGTTAAATATTCTGATCCTTCTTCTGGATCAAAAATTGTAGTAATTAACCTATTATCATCATCATCATATTGAGGATCTATGATTGTTACTGGACAATTAAAGATATTCTTATTATCCAGTCCCATTTTATCTGCAAATTTGTCTATAACTTTAAATGATGCTACTTGTAAAGCATGACTAACTAATCCAGAAGCTGGATCCTTTAAAACTTGATATCCTGATGTATGAATATGTCCACAAGTCAATATGTGATCTCGCCATCCAGTTTGAACTGCTCTTGAAACAGCATGAGCTGTATTCCAAATTGAACTTCCTTTAAAATAATGCCTTGCGTTAATTCTTACTTCCCTACCATTAGGAAAATTCAAATTCATTCTTGCTCCCCATTTCTGATACAAACCTTGCTGATCTCTCATAATAAAATCAAGTGGATCACCTTCACCACTCCAAACATCATGATTTCCTGCTATTAAGTATAACCAATTGAGTTTATTAACAAAATATTCAGTTAATCTCCAAGATTCTTTAGCTGAAGAACTTTGTTGACCGTATAAATGAGCTAAACGACCTATCCAGTTATTTTGAATGTCTCCTAAATTTCCAGCAAACATTCCTTCAGTTTTATTGATAATATCTGAATAATGAATAATTTTTGATATATCAGTTCCATCATCATCAATATGAGGATCTCCAAAATGTGCTATTCCTATTGGACCATCAATATTAATTTTTATGTTAATTAATTTGCTTTTATCCTTTGCCTGTTTCTTTAATTTGAACTGTTTTTTTCTGAAATCTATAAGTTCAGTAATAGGAACAGAATCTGGATCTCTTTCTTCTACAGAAAAAGGGTTTAAAGTTATAATTGTAGGGTTTACTGTTTTTCGAGAACAACTACCACAAAACCATGTTTGTCTTTTCTCTTTGTTGTTTGCATAATGAGCAAAGCCATCTTTTTTTAAGGATCTTGCTCCACAAGCAGGGCACCCAATAATATTACCTTCATTATCTTTAGTAAAATTTTCATCTTTCATTAATAATCTCCGTACTTGTTTGTTTATCTTTTGTATTTTCTTGAGTAATAGTTATACCATCAGATTCTAGTATCCTAAATACTTTAATTATAATTCGATTGATTTCTGATTTATCCATTTCTTCGGGAAATTCTACAATCCATGAACCTAGTGTAATGTCTGTCATGTTATTTTCCTTACTTTATTATTCCTATTAAATATCCAATTACTATTCCAATTATTATACCTATTGGAAAACAAAATTGAAATCCTTTCCAATACATCTTTTTACCAAGATAAAAAGCTCTTTGTTTTAGATTATATTCATATTTGGAATTTAAACATTTGTTACACATTCTTTCGTCGGTATCTCCATCACTATCGTCGTAGAGATTTTCACATTCGATACAAGTCCAATATTCAGCCATTACACTATTTCGCTTTCTTCTATTTCATTCATTTTATTCTCCTTTATGTATATAGGACTTGGCATAGGCAGTAGACTCTTTGTCCTCTAAAGTGTAACGAACTCAAGTATTCCTAATGGCGTATAACTCGCTGTTTATGTAAACACCAAGCCCTTTATCGGAATCTGATCACCAACCAGACTGCTAGCCCTTAATTTGAACAGCTTCCAATTTATCTATATTAAATAATTCCTACTCGTTGTTCTAATCTTTGAACTCTAAAAGCTACATTAACTATTTTTTGATCAAGTGAATCTAATTTATCTATTATTTTCAACATATCTTCTTTAATGTCTTTGAGTTCTTCAGTCTTTTTCTTTTCTACTACAGGTTTTTTTGTTTTGACCATATTTATTTCCTTTTATTAGTTTTCCGTGACAATCACATTTGAATGGATGAGACAGTTTTTCCTCTGTAGCATTATAATTGATTGTAATTTCTTCATTTATTGCTATATCTTTAATTGGAATTAAAACTATATCATCTGTTTTAGCAAGTTTTATTATTTTAGTATTTGGATCACAATTATGATTAATATATCTTCCAATATCATCTTCAAAATGTTTATCTTCAAATTGAATAGAAGTCTTTGTCGGATTTTCTATAAAAGTTGGTTTAAACTTATATATTGAAAAAGTTATAGATGGATCAAATACAGTAGGTACTAGTATTTTTTCCATAGTACATAACCTTTTTTCGTCTTTTTCATTCATTGTTACATATAATCTATCATATTCATTTTTTATATTCCATTTTTTATCATTTTTACTATGGGTAGATGGTTTAATATTATTCACTGCTTCAAAAATATGATTATCGTAAACATAGAATTTATTATTATGTTCATCAGCAGTTGTTGGTTCTCCATCAAGACATCCTCTAGCTGTATCTCTTATCGTTATTATTCTATTTTCATTTGTCATTGTACTATCCATTGATATTTTTAAACATTCTTTCAATGTTTGTCTGAATCTTTCATAATACAATTGATAGTTAATTGTTGGACTCATTTTTATTTCTCCTTTATTTTTTATCAGTATCTCAGTAGGTGTAAGATTATCACTAACCGTTCCATGTTTGCCTTATTGGACAACAATCTGAGGTTATACTGATATAAACAATCATTAAAATGAAGTTTTATCTTATTTTCCTTTTAAATATTGTTCATATTTACCTAAAGCTAGATGATATGTAGCAGCAGTAAGTCTTTTTATATTGCCTGCTTTACAACTTTTAGCCATTAATCTGATTTGTCTATTCATATCATCTCTTATCATATTAATAGCATCTGTAGAAAGCTGTACTCCAGCATCATGGAATACTTTTTTAACTTTTGTTACTTGGATCATTTTCTAAATCCTTTCCAAAAAACTTCATAGATAAACCAAATTACACAAATTTGTATTAACATGAAGAATTCAAATAATAGTATTGTTTTCATTTCTATCTCCTATCTAAGTTTCATTTAAGCTAATGCCAATTCCTTGTGTAATTTAACATGACGTAAAAGAATCTCTTTAGGATTAGATGTCTTTAATGCTTCTGTACATGCATTATAGAAAGACCACATATTCTTGTCTTTAAATACATCATGACTTGGTTTATCCCATTCTTTTTTAGCAACTGTTAATTGTCTTGGAAGAAGTACATTCTTACCAAATAATAAGCCTAATTGTCTATAAGCATTATTATCAGTTAATTCAATATCCTTCATCTTTACTGATTGATCATTTATTTGTTTGAATTCAGTATCAGCATTTTTCATTGTACGCATTAAGATAACTTCAAGATCATCATACACATTACCAGTATGTTTTCTTAAGTATGTTACTTGATCTCCTCTGAAACAGAGATTATCACAAATGAATACATTCATACCGACTGCAATTCCTATTGTGGTACTTTTATCATAACTATTTCTACCACCTATTGTAAGACCAACATCTTCTGCTCCATTTTTGTAATTAAGAGTGAAAAACATATGTTGTCCTTTTCTACCAAGAGCATAATTTTCATTCTTGAGTTCATATCCTTGATTTTTCAAAAACATTTCTCCCATTTCTGCAGTATTTCTTACTAAATCATAGTGAGATACTGGCTTATAGGTTCTTGTTTCTTCTGGTATTGGTATCTTATTAAGATCATCCAACATTACTTCTTGTGCACCGCAATGCAGTATTAAATCACTCATTGTGACTCCTTTCTTTTAAACCACTAACAAATGGTTTTTTTACTAATTTAACTCCAGGAATCTTATTCCCTTCTTTTAACTCTTTTAATATTCTCTTTTTGTCCAACCTTTCTTCTTGAACTAAAACAAAATATTCTTTTGGTATTATACTTTCATCTTCTACAAGTACAGCACCACTTGAATTCCTTATTTTTATTGGATTAAATATAGAATGTTTAGGAAGACTGTCTAGTGATTCATGTGTATTAATAACAAGATCTTTAATTTGTTCATTATCACGTTGAATAACATTTAATACAATCTTACATTTATTGATATGATCTTTAACCATATCAACCTTTTTTTCATTATCAACATATAGCCAATAAATACCATCTTCTTTATCAAATAACTCAAGAAAAAGGTCTTGAAGTTGAATTGTCCTTTCTTCTGGACTTTTCATATCAAGACCCATTTGAAGAGTCATTATATCTGTTGATATTTCATGCATCTTTCTTTTCATATGATTCTCCCATTTTTTCTTTGATCAACATCAAGTCTGCAATTAAGCCTTTCCTGTTCCCTATTCTTTAAAGTAATAAGTTCAAGATATTCTATTACACCTTCACCATTTCTAAGTGGCTTTAATGCCAATATTTTATTAGCATTATAAGATATTCTAAACGATCCTGATGGACTTGCTATATCCACTCCACTTTTAAAAGCTTCCTTGGATAATTCCCATATTCCTATAACAATACAGTTTAAATCTTTAGAAAGATTCATTATACTTTCAGAAATATCTTTATCTTTTGATATTTCATCTTTGAATCTTGATTTCATTAAACCACAATGATCTATAAAGATTACTTCTGGATTGAAGTTGATTACATCAAGCTTCTTCTTGATCTCCCATGGAAAACACGGTTCAAAATCAAACTTGATATGATTCATGTTAGGAATGCCATTTTTACCAGTTCTATAATGATTCTTTAAAGTTTCTTGATTCCAACCATTATGAATCATTGATATCCTTTCAATAATTTGCTTTCTTGACATTTCAAATTCCATGAAATATGATCGTTTCTTAAAAGCAAGCAACCAATTTAATATTAGCATTGATTTCATTGATTCTGGAGGAGCAGTAAGAAGCATTGTTTCTCCTGGATATATAGGAAAATGCTGATCATAAATCGCACCTATATCTAAAGGAACTTGATCGCTTGAGTAAAACTTTATAAGCTCTTGTTCAAGATCACTTACATCATAATTACTAATAGACTTCTTGGCTTTATATAGTTTGCATTCAGGAGAACACATTCTATCTTTTATTTCAGAATGACATCCGAAATTATATCCTTCACCACTATTAGCATTATATACTGAATGTATAATCTTTTCCATTTCACTTACAGTAAACGGATTATCAGGTGAAGATATTTTATTTCTCCAGTATTCCATGAATATCATTACAGCATCTTCTGGAAATCTGATTCTTAAGTGAGAACCAAGAGTTAATGCTGCTTTATGTCTGAATCCATAAGGAACATTTTCCATCATTCTCTGAATACAGATATAATCATTAGATATAGATGTTCTACCTTGAGATACAAACTTTGCTTTTGGTAAAGATACAGTTACATCAAATACAGGATCTGTTTCCAGTTCCTCAAAATCAAAACTATCTCTGGGCCTAGCAGCGTTTATATCTAGCCATTGTTCATCTACTTCATTAATTTCAAATTTCTTAATTGGAACTTTCCAGTATCCTGAACTTATCTTTAAGGTATTTGGAATTCTGATTAATCTTACTCTGTCTATAACAAGTGGATCAGCATAATCATAAAAACCTTTATTCTTTAAAATATGTTTAACCTTTAAATGCAAATCATTACATGGTTCCCATTTAAAAGCAGAATTAGATATATGTATATGAAATCCTTTTTCTCCAGAAAAATAGACTTGTGACGGAGTATCTTCTAATAATTCTAACAATGCGAATGTTAGATCTTTTGCCTGTTTTAAATTCGCTCCATCAACATCGAATATAAATTCATCAGGCATGTACAACTTTCCTCTGTATCCAGATAAAGTCTTCTTATCCTTAACATATTCAGCTACTTCTTCATCATAATCCCATAAGGACATAAATGTATCTGAAGCTATGTTATAAAATGAGGATATTCGACTTGGAGGAAAGAAATGATGACGATTGGTAAGTGAGAATGCATATTCTTTTAGTATCATAATTTATGTCCTCTCAATAACCAGATTGAATCTTTTTTGGTTGTTTTTTCTTTAACATTGATTATTCCTTTTTCTTTCATGTCTCTAAAAATTCTATCGTATGTAGAAGGAGATCCTAATCTTTTACCATATAATTCAACACCTCTTTCTGAAAGATTTTGTATATCTCTGGTACGAAATCCCAATTTTCTATTATTCCAATACCATTTTATCATAATCTCTATGTGTTTTTTAACTGTAGGTGCCATTTTTACTCCTATAAATTAAAAAAGGTTGACAGATACTAATAAATAACCATCAACCTTTTATGTTATTAAATTACTAGAATGGTACGTTATCTTTTGGAGGATCTGTTATTGTACTAGCAACAGTCTCTATAGAACTTACGCTTTCTCCATCTCTAGATTTCCATGAATTAAGATTCCTTTCTGCACGAGTCTTCCAATAGGAAACATCTTTTTCTGTATATGACAGTTTATCTGTTTCCATTATAACAGGAGCAGGTTCACGCCATATACGGGCATATTCACCATCTCCTGTTTGTTCTCTATAGAATAAAACATTGATTTTCATTCCTTCGAGATTGATTGGATCATCATCATATGTTACAACTGGGTGTCCAGAACCATTATCAATAACTTCTTGTATACCAGAATTAGAAAACCTGAACCAATTAGAAATTCTAAATTCTTCCTTGGTGGTTCTATTAACTGTTTCATATATACGAGCATTCATTGTTTTTGGATATTCTTCAAACCAGATGTCTATGAACTTGTTACTGTTATAATGATCATACTTTGCATTTTTGATCGTTAGCTCTTTCCAGCCAGCTTCATAATCAACACCATTGCCAGAACCTATTGTTACTGTTCTAATTGCCATTTGTTACTCCTTTATTGGTTAATGTAGCTAAACTCTTTGTCTTTCCAGTACCTGGACTGCCAACAACTAAGATTCTTACATTATCGAATCCCTTTTCTCTGGCAGCTGCAATTACAGGTTGAAAATCCTGAATCATATCAGCTGGCAAAAGATCAGTTCTATCTTTAGCGTGCTCATATACTTCTGAATGTTTAGTTCTCCACATATAATCTTGTGATTGACCATTCTTCTTTGTATAAGTATATAATACAAAATCAAACCATTTACTTATGTCTTCTTTTGTACTACCATCTATATATGGTTTAATCTTGGTTCTACCATCTTCAAGAGTTTCAGTTTTACTATGACATGTGGCAATAAGAACACCAGGAACTTTAGTAATAAACTCAAGCAAAGTATCAAGAGTATTCTTTAATTTACCCCATGAATTCAATTTCATTACTCCACTTTTATCTACCAATGATCTTTGAAACTTCTTTGCCAATTCAGAAAATGAATCAATAATTAATGCATCTACTGTAACACCATTTTTAAGAACAGTTTGTTCTTGGACTTCTTTTATGACAAGATCATCAGAGATTTTCTTATCAACTTCTATCCTTTGGGTAGTATATATTGAAGTTATGATGTTTCTGAAATCAGCAAATTGTGCTGGTTTTAAGACAGGACAGTTAAACATTTCTTGAATTTCTGTTTTACCGCCTAAAGTATGAGATCCATGTTCAGTATCGAACATTAAGATTTTGTTCATATGATTCTCCTCTTTCTATTGTTATGAAATAATAGTTTTATTTCATGTATAAATTTACGATTTATTGAGGGAATAAACTAAAGAAATAGGCTATTCCCTCAACCTTTTTAAGTCAATGCAATTGGAACAAGATATTCATTTAAATCACCATCTCTCCAGGCTAATGCCTGTTTAACGGTGTTCATTGTAATCTCTCGTTGATTCCATTCATTACTACAGTTATTTGAAACTCCTTCAATACATGTTTCAGCTGTAGATGGATTTATCATCTTTAAGTAAGTTGCTGGTACTGTTTCTCCTTCTGTTGGAGTATGAAATATAAATCTTAATAATTCATATTTTCTTCCATCAATTTCATCTTTATCTACAATTTCAGCATTCAAATCATTAAGTATTGTTTCAATACCAAAATGTTCAATCAGTTCAGTTCTTCTTGCTACGTTATTTAAACTAAATACATCTGAAGTTTTTAGTTTACTCCAATTATCATTCTTTTTAGCTTCTTTCATTAATCTAACCACACGTGTATTAGCATAGTTAGCTCTTGCATTCCGATTTCTGATTATTTTATCGACTTTATGACATTGTTCAGCAAAATCTTTAGCTGCTTTTGGTATTTTGTCAAGAAATTCACCATTCCAACTCATTTTCATTGGAAGATATGATGCAACTTCTGTCTTATTACTATCTGTTATCAAAGTACCATTTCTTAAATACACAAGACTCACATTCGGTATTATACCTAAATTGAAAAATCCTTTAAGCATCCAAGATATATCTCCAATAGTTTTTACATGTACTGAGTTATCTAAAATTGTATTTTTATATCTAGGTTTAAGAAATGTTATACAATTATTAGTTAGCTTTAAAATTGGTGTTTGATGTTCTTTTGAATACCAATATCTAACATTTGCATAGACATTTATAGTTTTTGATCCTATTTTTATGCAATTTAATCCTAAACCTCCATATCCATATCCAGGATAAAAAGTAATTAGATCTCCTTTTTTTCCATTCAATAACAAATGTTGAAGCCGTTGTGCTCTTGCACTACCATATTGATAATCAATATAAATACTCATCAATCTACCACAAATCTTGCTCTTCCAGCCATATGGTCATATTCTCTTACGATACTAACCTTATAATGGCCTTCAGAAATTGTTAGAGGAGCATGTTCTTCATGTTTAATTACAGCAGGACCGCCAGCAATATTAACAAATTCAGGAATTGTACCTACAGATGTAGATCTTTTACCAAATAATGCTATATTAACTTCTGGATTTAAATCCTTCATGTTAAATGTATGAGAATGACCTGTAGCTTCACCATATGCTACTGTTAAGTTTTTATTATTACCACCTTCTGCATAACTATTCATTTGTCGTGGAGAATTGTAATCTTTTTGAGGTATCATTTTCATCATTTTAGTTTCTGTACCATCTTCTTGTTGATATTTTTCTTCATTAACTTTCCATTCATCTTTTGATACTTTGACAAATAAAACATCTCCCTGTTGATATTTAGCCATGTTATTTCCCTTTCTTAAATGCAGGACTGAAAACCTTTTCAAATCCATTAATTACTTGTTTCATAAACCAATCTTCATTCTTTGGTCTGCCAGTAGATACTTTATATCCATTAGCTTTTGTTGTGCCTTTAGGCCTTCCTGGTTTTTTCTTTTTGTTCATCAAAAATTTTCCTTTCTTCTTTGTCTTTGAAAAACATCATTATTCTTACTGGAGTTACAATAGTATCATTACATATACTACAACATCTCCCTTCATTTACTGGATAAGCATTATGACCTTTATCCCAATTACTTACTGGTTCAGGATATATCTTATCACTACATATACTGCATTCTTTCATTTATATTCTCCTTTCATCATCTTCCAACCTTCCTCCATCTTTATAGAATCAAAACTATCATCATCTATATATTCATAACAGTCTAAAGATAGAATAAAACTTTCACTAGGAACATTTAAAACCGCAGTATCTTGGTCTTTATTATGTTCCAATATCTCTTTTACCACTCGGTAAAAATTTTCTTCGTTTAGTCTTTTGTATAATCTCTGTTGCATATGATACTCCCTTCTTAATTAAAATATCAGCACCTACCAATGGTCTATTAAACCATTATTATGAGTGAAGGGAGTAAGTAGATGCTGATAAACTTAATCCCTTCTTGTATAACGATGAGAAAACAATTTCTTATATTTCTCCTTCCAGATAATTCTTCTATAATTGACTAAAAATAGTATTATTAGAAGTAATAAATCTAAACCATTTATGTTCATTTCTTGCATGATATTTGTATTTTTATTTCTTTATTAGTTTCTCCATAGAATTTTACAATACTATCTTTTTCTAATGAATCTGTACTTACAGCATAAATTT
>Ga0208156_1000871_pt1 | contig 10381 bp, 15 predicted proteins | sample 1_EtaG_FD_184073 | JGI IMG/M metagenome (GOLD analysis project Ga0208156, IMG submission 184073) | Marine viral communities from the Subarctic Pacific Ocean - 1_ETSP_OMZ_AT15124 metaG (SPAdes) (version 2) | ecosystem: Environmental > Aquatic > Marine > Oceanic | place: Pacific Ocean | collected...
GCTTGTGAGATTGGCAAGAGTTGAAGAACCGTTAACGGAACCCGAGGAACTTGAAGAACCAACAGAGCCACCACCAGAAGAAGAGGAAGCCATCTACGTCAGCACCCCGCCGCCTGATCCGGTTGGTGGATCCCCGGCAGCGCTCCGATTGCGCGCCAAAGCACAAAGAAAATGAAAATCACAAAATCCCAACTTAAGCAGATCATTAAAGAAGAAATCGAACGTCTTCCTAATGGTGTACCCCTCAATGAAAACCTCGCAGCCCTTGCTCAAGTTATGAAGTATCTCCCTCAGATTATAGAACTGGTCAAAATACTTCCGGAGATCAAAGAACTGATGGGATCCCTTAAGGGTGCAGAAGGCGCCGCGCCCGGTACTCCCGACGTGACTCCCCCCACTGCAACGCCGGATGTAACTCCTGCAACATAGGAACACCACAATGAAAATCACCAAGTCCCAACTTAGACAGATTATTAAAGAAGAGATAGAAGAGGCTCGTGGAGTGCCGGGCTCTGAATATCACGACATCGCGACGAGTATAGGCCGCGGCCCTCGATGGCCAGGAGATAAGCGCCCTGCTGCGCCCCCGGGCCCACCGCTGCCGGGCGAGATTGCGCTCGTGGCGCAATTTTTAAAAAAGGATATTCCTGCATGGCTCGGACATACGGGCATGATGCTCAAAGATATAAGGAATTCGAAGAGCGACTTGGTTAAAACACAACCCGGCATCACACACCTGATCGAACCAATCCAAAACTTTCGATTCCACGTCCAGAGTCTGCAAAAAGATCTGGAGCGGGATAAGCCCGTTCGGCGCCGTGCTATGGGCATGCCCATCAGCAATGACTACGTTGAGGTACCAACCCAGAACGAAGAAGATGCGCTCGAATGGGTATACCAACAACTCGCCTACGCCTACAACCAGGGCCTCGCCATGCACGACTGGAGAGAGCCAGACGGCATCTCGAAGAGCCGGAAGCAGCCTAACTATATGAAGGTTGCAAAGACACTAAAGGGCGCCCTAGGCCACCTCATAGGCGGCCGTGAGAAGTGGACCTGGCCTGGCGCCCATCGAGAAGAGGACCCCAAGACAGGGTTAACTCACGGACCTATAGGATATAGCGCCGAAAAAGACGCGATGTGGGGCCCACATAGGTACCCCCAGTACCGCCGTGAAAACTTAATGAAAATCATCAAAGAAGAACTTGAAGAGGTTTTGAGCGACGGCTACGGAGAGAACTAAAGTGAAAATCACCAAGTCCCAACTCAAGCAGATTATCGAAGAAGAGATAGAAGAAGCATATAATCCCGACTCAGAGGATTGGGCATCGCGACTGTTTAGCAAAATAACCCCAGAAGCCACCGAACCTGAACCAGAACACCGCGGCGCCCGAGATACGCTTTTGGCAATACGAGGAAAGGTTCAGGTCGATATAGAAAGCCTTTCTGAAGATGCTGCAGAGAAGATTTTGAATGAAATTCTGAATGAGGCAATAGAGATTTTGCATCACGCAAGTTTCGGCGAGCCCGCACCATCAGACATGTTTGATCTAGATGAAAAAATTAAGAAGGTCAAAGGCGGCTATAAGGCGGCATCGTGTTCAAGTGGCCGAGAACTATCTAAAAAACCAAAACCAAAAAAGGCTGCGCTAGCACAGCTAGCAGCAGTCGAAATTTCAAAGAAAAAGAGAGGTAAAAAATGATGGCAACAACAAAAGCATTCGTTGACACATGGCTAGCAAAACTAACATCCCGTAAACTACTAGTATGGTCAACGGCGACAACATTAACATTCACAGGTCACGTGACCAGTGAGGATTGGGTAATCATCTCAGCGATCTATATCGGTGGTCAGACAATTATTGACGCCATAGCCAGATTGCGAGGATACAATGATTAAGAAACAGATTTTAGAATTTGTTTTCAGACATTGGAAAATAATTGCAATAGTATTGCTAGCTGCGGTGATAGTCCTAAAGACTCGTTATGATTATCATCTAATGGAATCAGCATATACAACCATGGTTGAGTCTAACGAAGCCCAGATTCAAGGACTCAAAGAGATTCACAAGCAAGAGATAGAAGAGAAGCAGCTGCTTATGGAAAGCTATCTTAATTCCATAGCTGCGATTGAAAAAGATTACGAGAGAACATTAGTTGAACTGGAAGAAGAGCGAGAAAAGAAAACACGAGAATATGCAAGAAAGTTCAGCGAAGATAAAAAAGGACTAATTAAAGATATAGAGACCACTCTTGGGTTTGAATATGTTGCTCCTTAATTTGCTATTAATGATCTCGTCTCCGGCACATGCTGAGACAGCCCAATTCACCATCTTAGGAGAGAACCAGTGTGCCCCCTTTGAGGGCGTTTTGTTTAATAAACTAGCAACAGCAGAGACACTCTCAGGTTATGATCGGTTTCAATATGCATGCGATGGTGTGGTGCAATACGAACTAAGCAAGCAGCGAGAACTTCACCGATATGAAATCGAAAGTTTAAGAATAGAACACAAAGCACTTTCTCAAGAATATGATTTGTTCATTGTACAAAAAGATAAAGAAATACAATCACTTGTTAAGTCATTAAAAAAGACATCTCCGCGCAACAAGGCGTGGTGGCTTATCGGCGGAGTCGTAATTGGGTCCGCAGCCACATATGGAGCATACAAGGCGTTCGATGAAAGATAAAAATCTAAACAATATCGCCGCCACAGAGAAAGCAATTGCCGAAAAATATGGTGACGAAGCAATAGTAAATCCGAACTCAAATTGGACTGATGAGAAAGAGAAAGAATACCTGCACCAGATGCAAGAATTTTATCAGAAAATCAAGAAAAATGAAGAATGGAAAGAGAAAATAGATATAAATGGAATAAAGGTTACAAAAAAACTACTTAATAGAGAGTCTCTAAAATATTGTTCTGTTTGCGGAACTTTTCCAAAGAAATCCATGGACGATGTTTGTATCACTAAATTTGATTGCTGCCACGGTTGTTATATTAAATATGTTGATGATAGAGAGGAAAGATGGTTAAAAGGATGGAGACCAAAAAATGCAAATAAATAAACAATTATTAGAAGAACTCATTTTGGAAGTTCTTGAAGAAGAGGGAGAACTCGACGAGTGGAGCCTCCCCGGCGCCAAACCGGGTCGACTTGCCAATATCGCACGACGTATGTCCGGAAGAGCCGGCGGCCGCGTCGGTCCAGATGCGCCCTGGGGCGCGCCCCCTTCCAAGTCTGACCCATCCGGTGTCGGCCCCGGCAAGGAGTTGGGAGAGCCCATCGGCATGGCAGCCGCAGGGGAGCTTACAGGCGGCGCAGCACTTAAGCTGCAACTCAAGGCCCCCCGCGTCCAGCAAGCATTAGTTGTGATGAAAGAGATAATCGGAAAGCAACCTCCCATGAACCGCGCCGAGTTCCTTGCCGGCCTGATGCTCGAAATGGGTATAGACGAATCAGATGTTCAAAGAATAGCTAGCTCCGCGCGCACCAAGACCAGAGAGCGCGCGAAGAAGTCTGCCGAGATGGCCGCATCAATGCCAGGAGGTGAGCGACGGCCGCCAGTACAGAGATCACAAAGCGCCCCCGCCGGCCCAAGTGGCGTGACGGCGTTGTCACAAGGCCGCAAGCTCGGTTCCTCGTGGGGCGCCGGCGCCGCCGGCCAGCGCGGCAAAGCGGCCGCGCAAGAAGGCAAGAGGCGCCGTGTAGCGCAAGAAGGCAAGAAGCGCCGCGTAATTAGAATCAGAAGGAAGAAGTAAACAATGGCATCCATTTATGACATAATCCAAGGTCTATCACAAGCAGCCGCAAACTCTTATGATGGCGCCCGCGATAGTGAAGGTGAGCTTGTAGAAGTCGGTCTCCAACGCGAGCAAGGCAACCCTTTAATCGATAAGAGAGTTATGGATGGCTTCAACGTTCGCTTCTTCGGCAACAAGATGGTTTTGTCATACCACGCCGAAGTACAATTAAAAGAAGTCTATGCGAAAGGCTTTGAAGGCGAGATCGACCAAAGACTCACGGATATTCTTTCATTTCTAAAGAAAGAATATCGGAAGGTCACGGGAAGCTCTGTGAAACTCAAGCAAGAAGGCGATATTGATGTTCGCGTAGAAAATTCATCCCGCGTACGATCATGGGTTACTGCCGGCAAAACCTTCATTATAAAAGGCAGCGAGGCAGAAACTGTTCCTCAATATTCAAACGACAAACTACAAGATGGCTGGCAAAGCTTTCTCGATAAAGGTGGTCTAGGCAAGCGCCCCAAGAACGATAAGCGCCCAAAAACCAGCGGAGAGTAACCGCATGCAAATATCTCGCAAAGATCTTTATCGAATCATTATGGAAGAGTATATCAAAGAGGAGTCCGAAACTCCCGACGATGATTTTCAGTTGGGAGACTTAAAGTCAATGATTGGGAACATTCTTTCCGAAGCAGTGGATGCCTATCCTGGCGATGCCCAAGCTGAGTACCAATCTGATGTGGCCGGTGATTCAGTACGTCGAGAAGAAATTGCTGGCCAGATAGATGAGCTATCTCGCGCTTTGGCTGGCATAGAAATCAATTTGGCTGATGTTGTTGGGCCCGAGAGCAAGGAGATGCGCTGGAGATACGGAGAAAACCTTATAGGATTATTTCAAGAGGGCAGCCGTCATGGAGATTATATTATCGACGTGGCAAATGACATCATGGAAAAGATGAAAAAGAGTACCCACGAGCTTCAAGTGCTTGTCGATATATTAAAAAATCCAGAAGATTACGACTAAAATAAAGATGTATGAGTTTCCAATTAGACAAAAAACAAAGAGTCAAAGAGATTTTAAAGTGCGGCAAAGATCCGTCTTACTTTCTTAACACATACGCCCGTATATCACACCCGATGCACGGGCTGATTTTATTTGATACATACGACTTCCAAGATGGTTTGCTCAAAGAGTTTAACGACTATAGATTCAACGTTATATTAAAAGCGCGACAGCTTGGAATTTCAACGATTACAGCGGGCTACGTTGTTTGGATGATGTTATTCCACAGAGATAAAGCCATTCTTGTCATGGCAACCAAGTTCGCGACAGCCGGCAACCTTGTTAAGAAAGTGAAGAGCATCATGCGCAATTTGCCAGACTGGCTAAAAATAGCCACGATTGATGTTGACAACAGGACATCTTTTGAGCTTTCCAATGGTTCATCGATTAAAGCCGCCTCTACCTCCGGTGACGCCGGCCGTTCAGAAGCGTTGTCTCTTTTGGTTCTTGACGAGGCCGCTCACATCGAAAATCTTGAGGAACTGTGGACCGGCCTATATCCCACACTATCGACCGGCGGCCGCTGCATTGCGCTTTCAACCCCCAATGGCGTGGGCAATTGGTTTCATAAGGTGTGCGCCGATGCAGAAGGTGGCACAAACAATTTTCATCTGACGACGCTTCGCTGGGATGTTCATCCAGATAGGGACGAAGCCTGGTATAAGAAAGAAACTAAAAATATGTCCAAGCGTCAAATTGCGCAAGAACTCGAATGCAATTTCAACACTTCTGGCGAGACTGTGATTGATCCAGAGTGCATGGGATGGCTCTTAACAACAGTGAAGGAGCCCAAACATCGAACAGGATTTGATCGTAATTTTTGGATTTGGGAAGAATTTGATCCCACATGTAATTATTTAATGGTTGCTGATGTGGCCAGGGGTGACGGCGCCGATTATTCAACTTTCCATATTATAAAATTAGAAACACTTGAGATAGTTGGCGAATATCAAGGAAAGCCGACATTGGACATGTTTGCTGGAATGCTTAACCAAGTTGGAAGAGAATTCGGCGGCTGCATGCTTGTGGTTGAAAACAACAATATTGGATATTCAGTTTTAGATAAATTGATTGATTATGGGTACCCCAACTTATATCATTCAATTAAGTCAACACACGAATATATCGAGCAACATCAGGCAGAAGTACGTACCAGCGCCATCCCCGGATTTACAACATCGATGAAGACAAGGCCCTTAATAGTGGCCAAATTAGAAGAGTTTATCAGAAATAAACTAATTACAGTATATTCGTCTCGAATAGTAAATGAGATGAAAACATTTATTTGGAAGAATGGAAAACCCCAAGCGATGAAAGGATACAATGATGATTTAATTATGGCGCTAGCAATTGCATGCTGGGTCAGAGACACAGCGCTTCAAGCCAACGCCCGCGATTTAAATTATCAAAAAGCTTTCGCCAACGCAATAATTAAATCTAAAACAACCATTAATACGCAAATTAAAGGTCAACATGGCTACAAAAAAGATAATATTTTTGATAAGATAAGTGAAGCAAAAAACTTATATGATCAATATAAGTGGATTATAAAGTGAGATAATACATGGCAGCACCCAGCAAGAACCCCGCAAACCAAGAATCTAAATTATTCAAGGCATTAACGAGATTATTCTCAGGTCCGATTGTCAACTATCGTTCCCAGACAGGGCGCCGGATTAGAAGACAACATTTAGATAAATTCGCCTCACGGTTCAAGACTGCGTCAGGGCAGCAATTTAAAAAGACCCTATACAACCCCCTCGATTCAATTGCGACAAACGCGATTGCAAATCAAAGAAGAACAGAGCGCTATGTTGATTTTGATCAAATGGAATATACGCCAGAGATTGCTTCAACAATGGATATTTACGCAGATGAAATGACAACATACTCTGATTTACGTCCAATGTTGAATGTCAAATGTCCGAACGAAGAAATCACAGCCGTCCTCGAAATCCTTTATAGCAACATTCTAAATGTTCAGTATAATCTTTTTGGCTGGGCGCGCACTATGTGCAAGTATGGAGATTTCTTTTTATATTTAGATGTCGATGAGAAGTATGGAGTTAAATCTGTCATTGCTTTACCAAACCCGGAGATTGAAAGATTAGAAGGAGAAGATTCCACCAACCCCAACTATGTTCAATATCAGTGGAATTCAGCCGGTATGACTTTCGAAAACTGGCAGATTGCACACTTCCGTATTCTCGGTAATGATAAGTATGCTCCATATGGTACTTCTATTTGTGAGCCTGCTCGTCGTATATGGAGACAATTGGTGCTAATGGAAGACGCCATGATGGCTTATCGTGTTGTGCGCTCCTCAGAAAGAAGAGTGTTTAAGATTGATGTTGGCGCAATTCCGCCTCAAGAGGTTGAGCAATACATGGAAAAAATTGTAAGTCAACTCAAGAGACACTCCGTCGTTAATCCAGACTCCGGCCGCGTGGACCTTCGGTATAACCCGATGAGCATTGAAGAAGATTATTTCATTCCCGTGCGCGCAGGTTCAGCCACCACAATCGAATCTCTCGCCGGGGCCCAGAACATCACACAAATTGATGATATTAAGTATCTTCGAGATAAGTTGTTCTCTGCGCTAAAGGTTCCACAATCATATCTTACCATGGGAGAAGGCGCTGAAGAAGATAAGACAACATTAGCGCAAAAAGACATCCGATTCGCCAGGACCATTCAGCGGCTGCAGCGAGTTATAATATCAGAGTTAGAAAAAATAGGTATTATTCATCTTTACACTCTTGGCTTTAGGGGCGATGATTTACTAGCCTTTAGTCTGTCCCTCAACAATCCTTCCAAGATCGCCGAACTTCAAGAGTTAGAGCACTGGAAGCAAAAGTTTGATATTGCAGGCTCCGCCACTGAAGGATATTTTTCGCGCCGCTGGGTATCGGAACATGTTTTTGGAATGTCTTCGGAGGACTTTATTCGGAACCAAAGGGAGATGTATTATGATCGCAAACAAGATGCATCCTTGCAACAAGTGGCAGAAGGAATGGCCCTGGCAGAAACGGCCGGGGCTCTTGGAGGTGGAATGGGTGCACCCGAAGGCGGAATGGGTCTCGGCGGCCCAGAAGAAATGCCGGCCGGCGCAATCCCTCCCGGCCCCGAAGGCGAAATCCCCCCGGCTGGCGAAGCCCCCGCCGGTGAGGAGTCTGCGCTCTTGGCTGTTCCCCCAGGCTCACGAAACGCACCAAGAACATACGGCAGACACGAGAAGTACTTCCCAGTGGATTCAGATGGCCGCAAGACCAGGGGCCCGATTTCTCGCCATATGGCATCACAGTACTCGAAAGAAAAGAGCAGTCCCGGAAACAGAAATGTTTTTCCAGGTTACGGAGGTTTAAAAACTCTCTCGTACGGGATTCCTGAGCAGCAAGAACCTATTTATACTTTAGAAGAACAGATCGAAGAAGAAAAGATATTTTCAATAAACGAATCAGTCCGCAATTTAATTGTTGAGTTAGAAGCAAAAGAGAAGGAAAAAACCAAAGATGACGATGAAAGTAAAGCACAATAAAAAACGCAATACTGCCTTTGTTTATGAAGCATTAATTAGAGAGGCAACAGTATCAGTCTTAAAAAAAGATCACGCTAGAAAAAATACAATAATCAGAATTATAAAGAAGCATTTTAAACCATCATCGACCCTTAAGAGAGACTTGGATTGTTATCGCTCGCTATATGAAAATCAAAATTTAAATCGGTTCCTTTGTGAGAAAATAATTAAAGAATCAAAAATACAAAGAAAGTTCATAGATTCTGAGAAGCTATTTGATCAGCAAACAAAGTTAATTAATGATATAAACAAAGAACTATCTACATCTATATTTAATAATTTTGTGCCAAACTATAAATCATTGGCAACGATAGCTCAAATATTTGCTGATAACACAACCCCAAAAAATAGAATCATATTAGAAAATCAAATTGCGGAAAGCATGCTTCGAGCAGCATCCGAAAAACAAGAAGATTATAAAATAGATAACGTGGTTTATAAATCATTTGTTGGCAAGTTTAATAATAAATACGAGGACAGCTTATTGGAAGAACAAAAAGAACTTTTAAATTATTATGTTTCTTCTTTCTCGGATAACGCACTTGAGCTAAAGACATTTTTAAATGAAGAAGTGGCGCGCCTGAAGGAAAAACTTGCAAAAGCCCTCACGAAAGAAGAAATTTTAAAAGACAAGAGCATGATTGAAAAAACGAATAAAGTGATCAAAAACCTGGACACACTCACAGAAAGTATTATCGATGAAAAGCGACTTCTCGCAATATTAAGAACACAGAAACTTGTAAAGGAAATTTACGCTGATGGCCATAGCGATTAAAATTGGCTCTGCAGCCGCCGAATCAAGGGTTGTTTTAGAACTTGATATTCGCAAGAGTATCGCCGGCGATCTTATGATATTTGATCATGGAGATATTGATATTGTTCTGTCTCCTTCAAAAAATAAAATTACTGTTTTCCCAAAAAATACGATGAATGACTTAGTATACGGCGCACAAAATAGACTATTCGCCCACTTACACAAGAAGGGAGTCGTAATCCCAGAATCAGTTCAAGCCGGCTCTTTTTATGGATCTTTGGAGGGTATGCTGGAAACCTCAGCAGAAGACCCTACGATAGCTCCCAAGCTGGCGCTAATTAATATTTCAAAATTTATTGACGAAGAGCGCCCATATTTCGAAGCAATAGAAGCGATTGTAGCAATGGACGATGAACAATTAACACATCCCGAGAAAGAAGATTCAACTGAATTGGGAGAGGTGCCGCAAGCATCTGAAAAAGGCTCAATCCGCCCCGGGTACATCCGCGATCCTTATTCGTTAAGTTATCTGTATACAATTTAGAGGTATTGATGGAGTTATTATATTTTGTTTTGGTGGCCTACGGGCTTACCCAAGGCGTCGTTTATGGCAAACTTTTTGACAGAATAAGACCAACAGAAGGAAAACTTGGAGAGCTTTTTAGATGCCCAATGTGCATAGGTTTTCATGCAGGTTGGTTTTTGATGTTGCTTTCTCCTTTCACTGAACTATTTAATTTTGATATAACCGTCGTAAACTTTTTTTTGTTGGGATGGTTATCATCTGGAACATCATATGTTCTTAACATGATATTTGGAGATGAAGGAATAAAATATGAATACAAACATATGGACAAAGAAGTGGATGCTGCAACCGGTCCGACATTGTTGTAAAGGGAGTTAGCTGTGAGCAAAGTTTTATTAAGAGAGTATTATGAGCTTTGCGATGGTGGAGTTTGTCAAGATCTTTTAACCGAAGATGAAAAGCACTACGTAGCGAACGGCGGCATGATTTTGACTGGCAAGCTGCAAGAGGGCGGAGTCCTTAATGGGAATAACCGCATGTATCCGCCAGAAATTTTAATGAGAGAAGTGAAAACATATCAGAAAATGGTGAAAGAACGGCGCGCCCTCGGGGAATTAGACCACCCCGACGACTCAGTAATTAATTTAAAAAATTGTTCGCACATGGTAACATCTATATGGATGGAGAACCACACAGTTATGGGAAAGGTTCAGGT
>Ga0208156_1000873_pt1 | contig 10343 bp, 1 predicted proteins | sample 1_EtaG_FD_184073 | JGI IMG/M metagenome (GOLD analysis project Ga0208156, IMG submission 184073) | Marine viral communities from the Subarctic Pacific Ocean - 1_ETSP_OMZ_AT15124 metaG (SPAdes) (version 2) | ecosystem: Environmental > Aquatic > Marine > Oceanic | place: Pacific Ocean | collected...
CTACTTTTATAAGCATATGATTCTCTTGGGTTAAGACCTTGCTTTATAGCACTTCCACCACCTCGTACTGCCTCTTTTCCAGCTTTAGTATATCTACTAGCAGTAGATATTCCCTTTCGATAAAATCCGGGTAAGTAATTATGCATATTAGCAGTAGTCATTTGTTTAAAATTAGGGTCTTGTATAGCTTGCCCTAATAAACCTGCTCCTCCTATTGCAAATGCTGCAGCTGTACCTTGTTGCTCTAGTTCAGACTTAGGCACCTTTTAACTCCTCGTCTTCTTTTAAACCTTGCTTAACTTGCTTAACAAACTGAACATAAGGAATGCCAGTAAGCTTAGATACTCCATAGACAGGATTTTGCATTACTCCACCCGGTCCAGCTACATCTTTTGCAAGTCTTCCAAATGGGAACATTGTCCAAACATAATAATTAGCTAACTTGTCATAATCCCCAGTCACCATACCTTTAAACATTGGTGGTAGTAGTCTTGCAATTGGAGGTGTTACCATTTGTAATGGTTGTAATGGAGAAGGATAAGCACCAAAGAATGCCCTTTCTCTTTCCTTGTCATCTCCAAATAATGAATCTGCAGTATCCTGAAACCAATTCCAAGGTGCTGGTAAGGCATTTTCAAAGAGTGAATACATAAATATACCAGCCATTCCATAAACAAATAAATCATGAGTAGCTAATCTTTTAAACTTGGCAAACTCAGGAGTTCCTTCTTTCCAACCCCTGACTTCAGCTTCTCTAAGTATCTGATTTCTAAATCTTACACTATTCCAAGCCCATAATTGGAACCTTGTCATGACTTTACCTAAGGCAGTCCTTGCAAAAGCTGGTCTAAAAGGAGCAGAATATAAAAACTGAGTTGATTTTACACCCTTTTTAGCCATCTCAATTAGGAAAGGGTCGTTAAAATCGGTTATAGCACCCCCAAATTTATCCTTAGCTTGTAAATAGTGGGCTACAAATGAGTCTCTACGGAGTATTCTTTCAGGAACTCTCATAAATGAGGCTGCAAATTGATAAACTTTATCAGATAAACCATGCTTCTTGGACAATTCTCTTAAAGTGGTATCACTCATGTTAGGGTCTTTTCTGATTTTAGACATAGCATCCTCAAAGAATCGTCCCCATTTCTCATCTTTAACTTGAGGGTTAATATCAGCTTCGTATCTCAAAAACTCTTCAATAACACCATGACTAGTTACCCATTCTTCAACATCCTCCATACGATTCCATTTAGAATTAACTGTATTTTTTAAATAATCAATCTTTCTTGCATTTCTAAAGTTTTCCCAACCAGTACTTATTACAGTCATCGAAGTACCGCCATATAAATTAGCTATTGAACTTTTGGGATGTGCTAACAATGTAGCTAACTGATACTTAGCTTCAAGATTTGTCCAAGCTGATAAATCCTTATATCCAAATCCTTTTAAGCCTTTAGGTAAATTCTTCTTTTGGCGTATCCCAAGCTTAGCAGCTATCTTATTTACCCTATCTAACACATTACTGTCAGCCATCCATGCGTAAGGTGTGCCTTTAAGCTTCATATTGGGGTCATTAAGGACACTTTCCGGTATTTGACTGGGATAACCCATACTATCCTGTACATAGAGCCTAAGGAAGTTTCTCCAAGAATTAGTAAGTTTTGCATCTTTACCAGCTCTGTGATAAAAATCAGCAGACCAATCATTAATTAAAGAACGAGATGCTATTTGAGATGTAATACGATAGAAGGTATCAACAACATTTTTCATATAGAAATCATAAGCTTCTGGGTCTATATCCCATCCGGGTATAGGCTCTGTACTCCGCTTGTACTGATTACCAACCCTCATTTTACTCTTATACCATTGAATATATTCTTTAGATGACGTTTTTTTGTCAGCTATATTAGCCAAATGGTCACCTATCTCGTCCCATCTATTCCCCATCTCATCTTTAGTAACCCAATCACCAGTCATTTGCTTATAATGATGAATAAGACCCTGAACTTTCTTATCTCTTTCAGCCGGGTCTACGCTTTTATCGTCTAAAGTCCTCTCGATACTTTCAAGAAGACGTTTTCTTGCCTGTCCACGGTTAAAATTGACATGAGGGAAATACCCTTCTGCACCCAAATCACCAGTAGTATCAATTTGTAAATTTTCCCTAAGAGCTTTTTGTGCCTCAGCTCTGCCAGCTGCAGGAACTTGAGAAATAAGAATCCTCTTAGCAATTCTATTTAATCCATCTATACCCAACTCAATATCCATAGGCTTATTCTCTCTTGCAGCCTTCTTTAAGTCTTCTAAGAAAGCATTCTTCATTCTTACAAGTCCTTCATGAGTACCATCATCCATATTTATATAATGGTCTACCTTCTCCTTATCACCAGCTAACCACTTATAGACAGATTCATTCTGTTTACTAATAATATCATTTATATTTTCAACAACTTGTCTGCCAGTCATCATAACTCTTTCATCACCAACAAGGATTCCAAATTGCTTTTCTTTTAATACATTCCAATTAACCTTTTCTGACTCTTCCCTAAGATACTTCTTATAATCAAACTGTTGGTCTCCTAAATGTTTTGCTTCCCTAATCCTAACAGCCATTCTATAGAGGGCTCTGCCTTCAGGAATACTGTCAATATAAGGTCTGAGTGCTTCTTTTAATTCTTTTTTCTTTTCTTGCCCTATATTTATAGCATTTTCCTGAGAAGAATAGACATATCTTTGGAGCATATCTACTACACCAGTAGGTTTTAAAGCAGGGCCAATCTTTTCATTCCCTTCTTTATCAATATATGGTCTTCTTACCTCCATAAGCTCCAATTCATATCGCATCATATCCCTATTTATAGCTTCAGGAAACATATGATAATATCTTTTCTTAATCTCAGGTGATTTACTTATAACATTATCAAAGAATCGTTGATACCAAGTACCAGTTCTTATCTGGTTAAAATATCTGTCCATATTTCTCCAGTCTTCAAGATTCATACTATTTAAATCTTTTCCGACCACATCACGAACTACGGCATTCAAGTCTCTACCAATTTTATTGTTATAATGTGCCAAATGACTCTTTATAGAGTAGAATATAGTCTGAGCATCCCCTTTCAATGTACCATCATGTAAACCTTCAAAAGGTTTAGCTTCATCAAGATATTGCTGGGTAAGCTTATCCTGTTCGGGATTTTCTAATGTTGAAGCCTCAATAGTATTCCCACGTTCATCAAGTATAATTCTATCTCCCCCTGCAACTTTAGCTTCCTCGATAACCCGTGTTTTTTCTCTCGGAGTTATAACAGAAGCCTTGTTCCATAAGCCTTTATACTCTTTCATATATTCAGCTAAAACTCTTGGGTCAACAGCTGAACTTGCAAACCCAACCCTTGCAACGGTAGTATTATCCTTATTTTTAATCATACTGTCATACTGTTGCTTAAAGAGTTTAGACATTTTTTGACTATCGAACGTAGTCTCTACCTCTTTAATCAAATCATGATATCCACGATTCACACTTGAAAGTAATGCAGCATCCATAAATGCTCTTTCATCTGGAGTAAGGTTCTTATCGTTCTTAAATTTTGTAATCCTCTGGTCAATTTGAGCTTGTGAATGTAGATTTTCAACAGGAACTTCATCTAGCTCAAGGTGTCCTCTTATTTTTTTAAGTAAATCCTTTTCTGCTGGGTTTAATGACATGTCGTCAATATCTCTCATGTTAGACTTCTTTCGTGCCATGAGATAACTTCTTCTTTTTATATCCTCTACTTCAGTTACAATACTTTCGAGTACAGGACTGTCAGCGAGTCTATCGCCATATCTCCTTAGAAGATTCATACTTGTGATGTCGGACACATCATTGACAACAAAATCCTCAGCCTGCTTCTTTATATAATTCAGAACATACCTTTTGTACTCAGGGTCTTCTATATTCTTCTCCATAAACCGATTACGATTCATTATACCCCATTTAAATTGCCCTTTTCTTGGCCCATCTTTATACCTTTCAGTCAATATTTTATGAGTTTTATTCCAATTGGGATGCCTTCTATTAGTAGCCTCATACATTCCTTCAGTAGTATGTAAGTTAAACTCATTCACAAAATCAGTAAACCTCCCCTTTGGAACAAACATATGTTTTCTTCCAAGCAAGGTTCTGAGCCATCTAAACTTATCAACTCCTTTTTCATGAGTCTGATACATCTCACCGAGAGCCTTAAAATTTACCCTATTAAATACTCCATCAGAATAATCTACACCATGTAAAGACTCAGCTAACTTAGAAAGCATATTATTTCTTCCTTCTGGGTGAATCTTTTGTCCTGACTCAAGAGCATCCTGAACTTCAAAGAAAGACCATCTTCTTCCTTCGATAACATTTTTCCCGTATAACTTACTATTAATATCAGACATTATTTTAACAATGCCCATACGTCTATTCTTGTTGAAATCACCAGACTTAACATCATTGTAACTTCTTGTTAAATCTTCTATAACTGCTCCAGTTCTTGGGTCATAAACTTCCCATTTAAAAAGATGCTGTGCAAGCTCATCAAAGAAAATAGCCCTGCTCTTTAAACCACCTTCATCCATAGGGTCAGACGCAAAGCTGATAGCAGCCCTTGCCTTCTCCCTAAATAATCTCATATTCTCTGCGTCAATAAGTGGAATCATACGAACCTTAATAGCACCCTCTGTTTGATAACTGGGTAATTCCACCTCACTCTTACCAGATAATACAGTATCTAACTTAGCACGCCAATTAGGACTTGCAAGATTTATAACAGGGATACCTCTTCTTGAAGCAAGCTCTATAGCCTGTCCAGTACCTCCAGTATTTCTACCTCTCTGTGTATAGCTCTCTGCTGCATCCGGAGTCCAAGCAATTACGAAGTCAGAAGGACTATTCATGTTCTTTCCAAAGACTTGGAATGTATTTCGAGCATGTAAATCTAATCCTTTTTCTGGGGTAAGATTTTTCCCTATAGGATGGATTTCTTGTGCTATAGCTCTTGCTTTAGCATTAGCATCTTTAGGATAATAAACTTCTTTTTTTCTTGCAGCACCTCTAAACTGAGCATCTGCTCCACCTGCATTCCCAGTTCTCAGAGTATATCCTGCTTTTTCTAATTCTTTTGCAAGAGCAGTCATTTCTTTTAATGCTTCTGGAGGAGTATTTCTTGAGCCTACGCCAGTATAAAACATTGTTGGAGTATCACCTTTAACAGGTAAACTGCTCATTAATGGCTTTGAAGAGTCATCTACTGGAACAGGTCTAATCCCAGCACTTGGAGTAGTCAATCCTTGCATAGTCGTATCATACTCAAATATTCCATCCTTAGAACCTCTAACAGCAGACCATGCAGCATTAAGAGTAGCACGATTTACAACTGTTGGACCAAGACTCGTTCTACCTGTATAAGCAGCTTCGGATATTCGTTTTCTTGTGTGAGGAGAATACTGATAAAAAGGATGTGAAAACTCTTGTACTGTAGCATCCATCCCTGTAACAAAATTTTCTCTATACTTAGCTTTTAATTCATCAGACCTTATCCCTTCACCCTCATTCTTCTGGGCATGGTATAAATCTTTCCAAGCTTTTTTAAATCCATATTTTTCAGAACCAAAGAATCCAAAAGCTTTATCTCCATCAAGGTCAGCACCACCAAGAGCATCCATTGTTTTTGGATGTAACAATACTCCATAACCTCGCACTCCAGTAAAACCACCAAAGTCAAGTATATGTGAACCACTCATACTGTCCATAGGGACACGAGTAAGAGCACTTCTTAAAACTTCTTTTACTTTAGCCTGATTAACACCATAAAAACCAGCACGATAATTATCCCAAACTTCACCAAGTTTAGCCTTACCATTCCATACTGTTGAATAGATTTCAAATTCTTTAAAGTCCTCATCAAGAAAAAACAAATCTTCCCCTTTAGAAGTCTTTAAGACCTTAGTAGGTCCTTCCTCAACTCCCCTATTCTGAAGAGATATATCATAAGGACGCATTCTTGAAGAGAAACTATTGCCAACCTTAGGTCTTGTAAGTCGCTTGACAACATAATTCCTTGTACTATTCATCCTGTAATCTCTACCAAATTTATGAAAAATACCAGCTAAGCTATCAGGACTGTGTTGCATAAGCTTTTCATGGAGCTTTAACTGTTCCGCTACTTCACTCCTATATAAATCAGCTTCATCATAGGTCATTTCGCCTTCTTCAACCAAAGACCTGACAAATTCATCATTAGCTCTTTGCATTTTATTATAAGCCATATTAGCAAATTGTTCATTGCCCGGCTCTTTCATGGCTTTTATAAGAACAGGTACACCTATACTTTCAAAGTTCTTTTCAAGTTCCATAAGGAGATGGGCATTCTTTTGAGGATTAGCAGCTAATAATTCAGCTTTTCTATTCATTTCTAGGTCTCCTTCAAAACTTCGAGAAGAAAGCCCATCATACATATTATCAATAACCTCACGATTTTGAGCTATTATCCTATCCCGTTCAGGCCCTTTAGGTACTTGCATCGTACTATAAGTATATGGTGTAAGATTGGACTGCATCTGCTTTGGAAGAGACACATCTTCCATAGTATGCCTGTCATTCTTCTCAGAGAAAACGCCCTTAAAGTCATAAGCATGTACTTTATAATTCTGTTTCTCAGTCGGAGTTCCTTCCATAGTAATTCTACCGTTTTTCCAAACCATCTTACCAAGAGTTCTATAGTGGTCTCCTTTTTCATCAGTACGAAGTTGACCTCTTAATCCAATTTGTTTAGCTGAAGACCTTGGAACAACCATATGTACATTATTATTTTCCATCCACAATCTTAAATTATCAGGAGCAGAATGTATCATATACTTCCCAAGTATTGCTCCATACTTTGAATTCGGTGCTACAATAAATGACTTTACAGAACCGCCACCCATAGGCAATCCATAGTCTACATTCATTGCATCAATTACATCAGGATGAGCTACTATAGCACCATCTGAATAAAGCTTTTCATCAAAGTCCTCTACTAATTTAATATTATAATTGTCTTCGCCATCTAAAGCCATCTTTCCATTATTTTTAGTTGCTAAATATCCTCTTATATATTCTGGGTTTGAAGAGATACCAGTTGTAAACCAAATCTGTGCACGCTTATTAAAATTCTTAGCATCATTTATAAATCCAACATCCAGAACTTTTTTCAAACCAGCTTTGTTAATTTGGAATCCATTCATACTCGCTTCATACATTATATTAGATACAAAGGCTCTATCATACATCTCTGAAAACTTTTTACCAAGCGTTAGCATATTATGTCCAGCAAATTCATTTACAAACTCTCTCCTACTTTGTCCATAGTTTAAATCCCATTCAACATGATGCTCTTTAAAAATGCTTCTTAATAATGAAAGATTTTTGTTTACTGCTTCAGGAGAATTACCGCTATTTGGATGATACTTAACGAAATACTGTCGTGCTGCATCACCTTTTCCACTAAAGTAATACTCACCTCTCGCATCCATACTTAAAAAGTTCTCGCTGTGGAACTTAGCTTCCATATTATCTACTGCCTGCCAAAACAATCCTCTATCTTCCCAATTTCCACTCTCAGACATCTCCCTCATTAGAGGGTCTTTCTTTACTTCTTTTATAAAATGCTTCTTAACATCGTTAAGATTAAATTCTTTTTGTCCTTGTGGGGTCTTAAATACAGCATGGTCTAAAACCGAATAAGCCTCTGCTCTGGGGTCCTGAACAAGCTCTTGATAAACCCTGTCTATAATCTTAGGTTCTTCATATAAAAGTTTTTTATTTCCTGCAAGATTTGTAGGAACAATACCTTCGCCTTCAGGAACATCTTCAACTCGCCTTATACTTCCATTATCCCAAGTAAGTAATGGAACTTTTCTTGTCTTTAGCTTAGTATTCCCTAAGCTTCTCCAAAATGCCCGCTCTTCCTCATTAAGTGCTCTGCCATACTTTGAATTGATATAATTAACCATCTTATCAGAAGGATTTATATTATCAGTAAAAGCTTGATTTAGCATATCCTTCCATTGACCCTCAAGGTCGCCACTTATTTCAGCTATCTTCCGGGTTTGTTTGCCAACATCTACAGCTTCCCACACATCATTCAGAGAACGCCTAACAAAATTTTCTGTACGATAAGTAAAGTCGGGAACTTCTACAAGTTCTGACCCTACATCAAGGTTATCCTGCTCAGATGTACGAGATGAATTCTCCTCTAATTCTCTGGTTCTTTCCTTGTTAACCTCTTGAGCTAATGGACTGACATCCTCAGCAGAAGCAGGACCCTGAGTTGTCCTTACTCTATCAGAAACTTCTTTAGCATATCTTTCAGCATATTCTTGTTGTTTCTCAACATCAATCCCTAATTCTTTAGCTACTTTGAAACCTATAGCAAGGTTTTCATTTTCAGTACCATAAGTTTTAGTAGCTTGTTCTTTAGCAAAATTTTGAGTCTTTTGGTCTAAATTTTCCCACCCCTTTACAAGTTCAGGGTCAGTCTGCTTAGCTTCGACCATTTTACCGAGATGTTTACCCGCTGCTCTTTGGTGATAAGGCATTTCTTTCCAACCAAAATAAGCACCTAACAGATACTCGTATATTTGTTCTGGAGTTGTAGCTCCGGCAGCTGTTGCATGTAAACCTTGATACATACTCGCTGACAAACCTCGTAAGACTTTATTAGCAGTAGCACTATCAGTCTTAATTGTATTACCAATACCTCTAAAAACAGCACCAGTCTGAGCACCACCAATAAAACCTTTCATCATCTCATCTACACCACCTTGCCAGCTTGATACACTACTGGCTACTCCAAGATGAAAAGCTCCTTCTGCTATGTCTTTTACAAGAGGTTTACTTAGAAAAGCTGCAGCCGTACCCGTAGCACCTGCCCGGGCAGTAGCAGCGTTCTTCAATACTGGTCCAACTATCTTACTTGCTTTTTCAGTTGCTATCTTAGCAGCAACCATAGGGATAGACCTCCCTTTTAACTTCTTTGCTGCTTGAGCAAGGGTCTTAAGCCCTAATATTTTAAATGGAGCCGCTGGTATAAATCCTACAAATCCAGCAAGATGACCTATATTACGAGCTATAGCCTCATATTCATCTCTTGGTTTACCCTTAAAAACATCAAAAGTTGTCCATCCTTCAGCAAAACCTTTGCCTATTTGAGATATTAAGCCACCTATTCGGCCTTGATTACGCTCTTCATCTTGTGCAAAGGGTACATTATAATACCCTGCATGAGATTCTAAGGCTTTTATGTCCTCGTCAGAGAACTGATGTGGGGTCTTTTTATACTGAGCTAGAGCTTTAGCTAGCTCGTCTTCTGGTATATATGGCTTAAATTCTTGTGGTAGAGGCACATTTATTCAGACAATATGAGTGAAATATCATATAAGTCTTTCGCAAGTAATGCTGCACTTACAGCTGTTAAAGCTCCTCCAGACATAATTCCACCAGCAGTACCCATTATAGCTTTAGCACCAACACCCATAGCAAGCTTCATTCCACCTTTCTGAGCTACTTTTTTTAGTGCCCATTTATATCCTTTTTTAGATATAACATTTTTTATTTTCTTCAGAGATGCTACCTGACCGCTACCCATACCTGCTTGAGTACCTAAGGCTTCTACAGCTTCGTTAGTTAACTTTGCTCCTTTAGAATCTTCTCCAAGTATCATTCTTGAACCAGCACCAGTAATATAACCAGCAAACATACCGCCAGCGAGACCTTTCATTGCTGCTCTACCTAGTGGAACCTTCTCACCTCTAAAACCTTTAAAACCTCTCGTTCCAGAGGGCTGGGCTCCTGCTGCAGGTCCTCCTTTGACATTACCACCACTTCTAATTTTTGATTTTAGGTCACGAATCTTTGCTTGCTGCCTATTAACAGCCTTCTTAGCCTCATCAAGTTTTAGCTTAGAACTTTTTCTGTCACCTGATAGCTTATCAAATTTCTGCTGTAATTCTTTTAGTCTCGCTTCATTATGAGGCTGACCACCTTTTGCTAATTTTTGTAATTTCTTTAAATCTTTTCCATCAGTACCCTTAGAAAATTCACTCAATGCTTTTCTGTCAATCTGATATTGAGCTCCTGCATAAGATTTCCCTACACCTATTTTCCCAGTCTTAGGATTATAACCAAGCTCTCTTGCTTGTTGACGTAAATCCTTTAGACTACTTAATTCAGATTTAAAAGACCTCATATTACCACCACCATAAGCACCATAAGCGGCCTTAAAAGGCTTTGCAATAAATTCCCTTGCTTTAGGACTAGCTAATATTGCTGAACCCGGTAC
>Ga0208156_1000876_pt1 | contig 10326 bp, 13 predicted proteins | sample 1_EtaG_FD_184073 | JGI IMG/M metagenome (GOLD analysis project Ga0208156, IMG submission 184073) | Marine viral communities from the Subarctic Pacific Ocean - 1_ETSP_OMZ_AT15124 metaG (SPAdes) (version 2) | ecosystem: Environmental > Aquatic > Marine > Oceanic | place: Pacific Ocean | collected...
TTTGGGATAAACATTGTTTAAAATGTGGTATAGTTATTCAACCCAAAAAAGTGATTAGAAGTGGAGTTGGAGGAGATTGGTGGTGGTGAAAACATACACATTCAAATTTGAACTATTGGAAGGAATAAAGAAAGTGAAAACAACATACAGACCAGCTAAAATCCTAGTTAAGTTGAGATATAAAACAATATGTAAGTGTGGGAGATGGAAGAGTTCATTAGAAGAGGTATGTAAAGAATGCCAAACTAATCCTTCAAAGCCCTCTGAACAGTCTTAGTAGAAATACCACCTATTCCAGCTATAACTTCATGAGACATTCCACTTTCCTTTAGGTGTCTGATATAAGTATCCCTAGAATCTTTAGATTTATTGCTTGTAGTTGTAGCACTCTCAAAGTAGGCACTAATAGATTCTTGCTTTCTTTTCTCATATTCTTTCTCATCAAATGGAAAGAATGCTGGGAATTTGTCTATGAAAGCATACTTAGACCTAGAATAATCATAGTATTTCTTTCCTAATATATAAAGGTTCTTTAACTTACCTTTAGCTGAGGGAACAACCCCATACCTTCCTCTGGATGCAAATCTGTCTTCAGGGGCATAAAGATGTACTAGCATGTCTGCCCTATGTAATGGAAGGTTCTTTTCAAGATCAAATATACTATTAACATTAAACATAACAAAGATTTGCTTACTTCTAATCATACTCATCATAATAATAACCATTCTATTAACTTCAGACATAGAACTTCTATTACTAAGAATCATAGATTCATCTAGTATGATTATGTCTCCCTTGGTTGCTTTCTTTAATTTATCTATAAAGGCATCTGGAGTCCAGGCAACATCGTCTAAACTAAACTTAGGTTCGACCTCTTTCTTTAGTCTGGTTGAGAAATGCTTAGCAACTCCCTTGGCTATATAGCAGCCTACCTGGAAACTGAATGTAGTCTTACCTAATCCAGACCTACCATCAAACAAGAATACTGCTGATGTCTTCTTATTCATAACTCCATCTATATAATTGTCTAAGTTCTTAATTAGGAAATTAGACATCCAAAAAGATTTATCTTTCCATGCAATTAACATTTTAAATTTCCCTCCCTACAACGATAGCCATGAAAAGTGGGGTAGCACTTGGGAAAACTATCAGGTGCGAATGTTATGGGGTCTCGGGTTATGTGAATGTTGTTTCATCTCCTTTTCCAACTAGACCTATTTCTTTTTCTTCTATGTAGGTTTGTAATAGTTCAACATATTCTTCAACAAAAGGAACTCCCTTTTCTATAAGGATAATATCTCCATCCTCGTTCTTGGTCTTGTATTTATTAATCTCATTCTCAAGTCTAGTCAGTTCTTTCTTTTCATCATCCTCTAACTTACCTATGATCTGGAACTTGAGGTTCTTCCATTCAAAGAACCATTCAATTAATCTTCCAGTACGATAATAATTAGCTGCTAAGGTTTGCATCTTATCAATTCTCCTCAGGATAAGCTGAGACATATTGAATTTACTACTTGAACTCCTATCAATATTCTCCATTTCCCCCCCTAATACCAGTTATATATAATATAATTGTCCGTGTCCGATGTCCGCTTTTAAGGTACGTCCCCTGTTTTAGTGCCTTATATTGCATTTTTCTTAGATGTAACTTTGTCTTTCATATTAATACTTAAAAATAAACGTAAAAAACAAATGATTCATAGTTAATTATTATCTTAAGTAATATATTAATGCTAGAGGTAGATCTTACTAGTAAAAGACCACCTCTAGCATATAAGTATTATCTCTTTCATTAGATTTCTAGGAGGGTAGAGAATGATAGAAGAAAATGCTAGGAAATTTAATTGGTGGATTTATTGTAATTTTAGTAGGTGTAAACCTAATCCCATCTGTAGCTGACCAAGTAGTTGCTGCTCAAGCTGGTAACGTTACTGGAGCTGCGTCAACAATTCTAGGACTAACAACACTATTCTTTGCTTTAGGAATAGCTGCTGCTGGTATAGCTGTTGCTGCACAAGGTCTAAGAGCTGCTGGATTGGTAGGAGTCTAAACCTATTATTCAACAACCCTCTTTTTTTCTTTTTTTTAGGGGAAAAGTGGAAGGAAGTGTATGGATGAAAAAGATATTACTGTTTCTATTAGTCATAATTGTATTAATTGGTTTATCAGAGCCTATTGAATCACAAAAAGGTAGAGATTTCGACATTACTATTAAGAATCAAACTGGAGATATAGTTGGTGTTGCTGATATTGAGTATAAGGGCAGGGATGAATATGATTTTAGGTTTAATGCTACAAGATCGGAGTACCAATACAACAAGATAGAGATATTAGGTATTGATGAAAGGAGTCTAAACCAGACTTTAATTGAAATATCCCAAGGATTCACTCATGAGACTATAACTTTTGAAAGGGGTAGTATGTTTTATGATCCAAAGGGGAGAAACACTTTTGAAATCAAATCTCCTTCCCATTTAACATCTTTCCTACATAAAACTAAGTTTAGATCAGCCCATATACAATCTTTATCTGGAATACAACCAATAGAATACTTAACTACTTGTAAAGACTGGAGTGAGAGGACTTGGTCTTGTGTTAATAATAATTGGACTAAAACAGACATTTATTTTGATTATAATGAAACAACTAACACTTACAACTATACTGTCTATAATTTCTCTTCCTTTCAAGGAGAATTAGATTTCTATACTGGGTTAGAAGATGCTGACTCAAACTTATGTAATGGAGGAAGTAATTTCACTGGGGGAATCTGTCAAGGAGGGAATTATATAAGGGGAAATCAAGAAGGAATAGTCTGGAGAGATAACTATGCAGCAGAAGCAGTTGATAATATATGGACTAAAGTATTTACTAGGTACTCTCACTCCTCAAATGATCCCCAAAACGCTAAAGTTTCTTTAAGGTCTTATGTTTATTTTAATTCCTCTAATTTTAGTCTTACTGGTAGATACCCTATTTTAGGATTAATCCCCCCTAGTGGTCTATTTTATAGTGTAGAACTAGGAATAAAGCCAAATGGAAAGGGATATTGTTATTATGACCCTTTTAATTATACTTATAGGGCAATTCATATTAATGACACTCCCAAAACCTTAGAATTAAATAAGTGGCATTATTTTGAGATTTATGGAGATGATTCTACGGGGACTGCTATATCTAATATTAGTTGTGCTATTAATGGTCATGTTTTTGCTAGACTTGAAAATGCCTCTAGTTTTAATGATTTAAGACCATTTAGACATTTTGTATTGGGGCAGCCTAAAGGATTTGAGATAGGTAATCTAACGTGGTACTTTGATGAGGTTAGAAGCACTAGTAATTTCCCTATTGGTGGATTTCCTAATATAACTGGGGTTGGACAACTGTATGATACTGTAAATTCAACAGTTACACAGACAATTTCCATTAATGGTTCTGATTTGGATGTTGCTTTCAAAGTAAGTGAAATGAATAGTTCATGGTTAACTTTGAACCAAGATTTAAATTTTGATGGTGTTCCAGACCATAGGTATGAAGGAATAAGAGTAAGTAATCAAACATATGTATTCAACATATCTCCAGATGATTATGATGATTTACCTAATATTAATTACACAGTTTATCTTAATGACAGTAGGGGACAAGAGGCTCTGAACGTTATAGGCAGTTTTAATGTAGTTACTGTAAGGGATTCTTACTGGTTGCTGGCTGTTTTAATTAGTTTTGCGGGAGTTCTTATATTCTTAGGTTTTATGTATAAAGAAGATGCTTTTGGTTTAGGTTTCTTTTATTTGGGTTTAATGTTGGTGTATGCTTTAATTGCTTTAAACCTTTTAGTTTATGGAGTGAATCCATTGAATACTAACGTTTCAAACATTTTAGGCATAGGAACAATAGTGGGGTATTGGCTGATGATTCCATTTTATGTGATAGCATTTGTGAAATTAATCCTAATTGGTGTTAAAAATTTAAGGAATCCTTCATAATTAATCTTTAAAAATATGTAAAGGAGAATGAGATGGTAAACAAAAAATCACGACCGGGTCATTTGGTTATGAATGTGGATAATGACTTGGCAAGGGAGATTGAGAGTATTAAAGGGCAACTTGAGGAAAAACTGGGGAGATCTGTTTCATATCCTTTTGTGACCAATTTCCTCTCAAAGATTATTCCGCAAGGACTGAAAATTAAGGAAATAGACATAGATGATAAGCAAAAGGTTGCGAAGAAAAGAAAGATTCACTTCGTTGTAACTTATAAGTTAGAGGAGATATGATGCTGTATAATAAGAAAGGAGATGTAGGGGATTTCGTTATCTTTTTGGCCATTATATTCCTGTCTGGTGTCTCAATATATGCAGGTGCACAAGTTTGGAATGATGTATCTACAAGAATGGATCAATTAGAGGTAACTCAGCTTCCACCAGACGTTCAAGTTAATAATTCAGAAGTTATAAATGATGTTACACGGACGATCCATATGTTTGATTGGTTGTATATGATATTCTTCTTCTTGTTTTATCTAGTCTTACTTGGAAGTGTGTTTTATCTAGATACCCAGCCAGGATATTTCATATTTGCCATAATCCTATTCTTGGTAGTGATATTTGTAGGCATGGCTCTAGCGGATGCATTTACAGATATAAGTGAAGATGATAGTCTGCAATATTCCTATGATAACTTTCCTATCACCAGACATCTAATGACGAATTTGCCTTATTACTTAATGGGCATGGCTATGATATTCTTATTAGTATTGTTTGCTAGCCGGAGGGACGGATGACAAATAATAAAGGAATTTGGATGCTTGTAATGCTTAGTGCTGTTATTCTTCTTAGCGGATGCCTTGGGGACAATTTTGATGGAGAGATAGTTGGAGATTCAATCATATTCAAAGATGGAAGTAACAAAGTAACAGTTACTCCACACACTTCTACTGGTCTAGCTTATCATTGTCAGGAAATCAAACTGGAATATGATGAGAACGCTGTAATTGATGTTGGTGCTGATTTTAGTGAATCAATATCTGATGTTAGGTATTATGAGAAGATTTATGGCCAAGAAGAAAGAGAAATCTCTGGCTTAGTAAATAAAACATTCAAGCAAAGAAACAATAAGACTGAAAAGATGGAGGACACCACTAAGGAGGTTTGGGATGTTATTGATACTACTATGGTGGATTATGAAGAGTATGTTGAACTCTCACAGAAAAAAGAAAAGAGAGAAGGAAAAGATTATTTCTGGAATGAGAAACTACAAATTAAAAAAAATGAGTTAAAAGAATTAAAGATTTGTTATTCAACAGAACCAATGTCTGAAGGTAAATGGAATATTTGGGTTAAAGAGAATGGGAAGTCTTTAGATGACGGAGAATATTTATTTGGAGATCCTTGGTGGAACTCTGCATGGGAATACAAACAAAATGTGACCTTTGCTAACGATGAAAGTATTAATTTGAGTAATACAACGTTATGGGTTAATACTTCTTACTTTGATAATCATACTAGGTCAGACTTTGCAGACATAAGGGTTTTAGATCAATCTGAGACTGTTGAATATGCTTATGAGTTATTTGGGGATAATGGAACCGCTAAAGTAAGGTGGGTTGAGTCTGAACCAATAGGCCCTTATGAAAATAGAACCTACTTTATTTATTATGGAAACGCTGGGGCTGTTGCTCCTAGTTATTCTACTTGCGGGGCTGCTGGAGTTAGAGGGTGTACTCCTTTATGGAATTATAGTCAATTAAGATTATGGAGAACTTATATTAATGCAAGTGAGACAACTGGGATGGGTTCCACAATTGATTTTGGAGATAGTAATACCATTTCATCTACAACTCTTAATCCGAGAAGAGGATATTTTGATCAAGGTGTATGGATAGATAATGGAGGGGCCATTAACAGTTCAACCACTGTTCATAGTGATGCTTTGAACTTATCTACACCTGTAGGAAACTTTTCAATTGAAGCATGGGTTAATCTTACTAGTGGTGGTGCTCAGAAAACCATTATAGAAAAAGAACAGGCATATTGGTTTATTTATGGACACGGCGCCTGCCCTACTTCACGACTTGGATTGATAGTTTACGGCACACCTACTGGAATCTATTGTGCTAGTTCAATGACTGTAACAAGTGATGGATCTGTATGGCAACACTTTGCTGCTACTTTTGATGGTGCAAAAGTAGATTTCTATAAGAATGGAGTCTTGGCACAGAGTGTAACGAACACTACTCCTTCCTTGCTAAATGAACCTGGAAATGTTTTAACTGTTGGATATTCTCCTGCTGCTGGGTATGGGGAATGGGATGGTGTAATAGATGAGTTAAAGATTTGGGGATTAAATAAAACAGTATTCCCTCAGAAACAACTTAATGAAACCTATGGTCCAGAGGTATCTTTAACAGGGATTCAAACATTGAATAATACAATAGAACCTGATCCAGCTTATGCTAATTCCCCTAACTTAAACTGTAGTGCATCTTACGTACACGAAAACGGAGATAATAGTAATCTGACCTTTGCGTGGTATAACGAGACAGGAATATTACAAGAAGCCTATAACTATACTGTAACAGATGTTCTTAATGGTACTGTAACTAATAGTAATGGAACAAACTTTGCAGGAACTTTATTTAAAGGACATACATGGACTTGCAGAGTTGATGCATTTACTGCTATGGGATCTCAAACTACCAATGATACAATAAATATCTCTAATAGTTTGCCAGATATTGCTTTACCATTAACCCCTGCAAATAATAGTTTATTAATTGGATCTCCTCAAACATTAACTTGTTCAGATGTTTCTGGGACAGATCCAGATAATGATGTTGTATTATATGAATTTTGGGGTAACCAAAGTGACCTTGGAGAGTCTTTATTACAAAATGGATCTAATCTATCTTTTGATTGGGAGGGACTAGTTGTTGGTCAAACTTATAATTGGAGTTGTAGGTCTCATGATGGAAATGATACTAATCCACTAGATAGTTTTTACCAGTTTAGTTTATTGAATATAACTTCTTGTACAGATGTTAATCCAGAACTAAACTTTACAATAAAAGATGAAGTTAATGATACTGCTATTGTGGGAACTTTTGAAGCTAGTTTCTTCTTATCTACTGATGCTGGAGAAACTGGAAATGCAACCTTTGATCTATCAGGAAATTCCAGTTATGCAATATGCCTAGATGGTGGAAATGTTACTATAGATGAAGGAATGATAGAATATGATGCAACTAATTTTGATCCTAGAAACTATTATTTCTATGATGCTACAATAATAGAAAATGTAACTAGTAATATTAATCTTCACTTATTGTGGTTTGAATTCGCAACAGCTATTAAATTACAAGTATTGGATGTTTCTGGACTAGAAATTGATGATGCTTACATCCATGTAGAAAGATATGAGGTTGGTACTGGCGGAAGTAAACTAATTGCTATGGGTCATACAAATGAAGATGGAGAGGATACTATATTCTTAAGAGGGGGAACCTTTGATACAGGAGATGTTTGGTATATCTTTAAAGTATTCCAAGATGGAGAATTGATATTTACTTCTGAAAGACAGAAGATAACTGAAACAACTGTTACTTTAAGAGTTGGAGCTGAGACTTTTGATGAGACTAGAAATGTTGTAGATGATGTTACTGGATTCATTTATCTTAATGAAACTAGTATGATCTTTACTGGAACGTATTCTAGTATCTCTGGGCTACCTAGACAAGTTTGTTTCAGGGTTGGAGAAAGAAGAGGAACTAGAGACAGTGATTTGACTGTTGAATGTAGGAATGATTCGGCTTCTGGTACCTTTACTTTTGGAGTTAACAATATTGATCTGAAGTATTATTCTTCATTATGGACCAATAGTGGAAATAGAACAGAAACTATTGATACGTTATTCTGGGAAGATATAACAAATAACTTTGGAGTTACTGGAGGTCTTGTCGGGGTAGCAATCATAGTATCTTCTGCTGCTATTGGTTTAGGAATTGGTGTTGTAGCTGGTTTAATCTTTACATTAACAGCCTTAGCAGTAATCTCACCATTATCTTTTGGATTATTCAGTATCTCTCAGACAGCAGTTGTTGGATTGATCATAGGAGGTATCTTGATTCTTATAAGAATCAAGAGAAGATATAGATGAAGCTTAGAGACATATTCATAGTGTTTACTATAATCTCCCTATTTACAGTTATCTTTTTCGGGGCCATATTGGATCCAGTAGTGAATAGTGAATATGATTTTAATAATTCCATACTATCTGATGGAAAGTATAATAGAACATTAACCCAATTAAATTCATCAAGTGATCATGTCCATTCGGATCAGTGGAGAGATCAGTTGGAAGAAGAAGATGAAATATCCTTAATTACTGTCGGGGCCAAGGTTATATCTACTATGAAGAGTGTGATTAGCACTGAAACTTTTAACTTCATTAAAGATACTTTAGAAACCCTAGAAGAAACATTACATATAGATGGAGCCATAATAAGTTTGATATTTACAATAATAGTTGTTGGATTAATATTTATATTCATAGGTGCAGTCCTGAGGTGGAGAACATGAGTAACTTTACAGATTATTTTGGAAATATATCAAATCCTGGAGAGGTTTTGATTCAAATGAATGTGGCAATGAATGATGCTTTAGCCGGAGGGTTTTGTTTTACATTATTCTTAGTATTCTGGATGATGGCTTATAACAAAGGTGCGACTGTATTAGAAGGATACACAGTTTCATCCTTTATAGTTTTTATAATTGTATTTATGCTTTATGCCTTTGGATTAGTCGGAAATCTACTATTATATTTATCATTTATTGCAGGAATTATTGGGTTAATCGGACTCTATCTTAATTCTGACTAAAGAAATCCATTATTAATCTTTAAAAATTTGGATTTCAAAACACCTTTACCATGAAACTGGTGCTTAAAGGTAAGCGTGGGCAACAACAAGTGGGCGGTCTACAAGGCTTAGTGTGGTCTTTAGTGGTTTTAGGTATCATGTTAGTTGTAGGACTAATTGTGATGGGAAACCTAATAAGTACAAACTTATTAAACGAGACTTCACCGGCTGCGTTTGAGGCGGGTAACGATACAATAGCTGCTATCGGAACTTTGCCTGACTGGCTACCCGTGATTGTTACCATAGCTGTAGCGGGAATCATCCTGAGCCTGGTGTACTATTTCAGGAGAGGTGCTGAATAAGCATTCTTTTGGAAATACCAATAAGACTTAGGGGAGGGTTTTCAAACCCCCCACATTTATTTTTCTACAAAACTTACATACCTCTTCTAATGAACTCTTCCATCCCCCACACATACACTTAGTCTTGTATCTCAACTTAACTAGGATTTTAGCTGGTCTGTATGTTGTTTTCGTTTTCTTCATTCATATTCGTCCTCTAAGGTTTCTTTTTCGGCTTCTAATCTTAAGATAAGGTTTTCAATCTCCTTCGTTACCCTAGGAAGCCTTACATAAGTATTCTTTGTTTCAATTATTAAATATTTCATTTTCTCCACTCCTTCTAATAGTTTAAAGTTGAATGTGTATGTTTTTGCCTTTACCACCACCAATCTCCTCCAACTCCACTTCTAATCTTCTTTTTGGATTGAATAGGTATACCACATTTTAAACAATGTTTATCCCAAATATCCTCTTTATTTCCACATTTATGACATTTCATTTTCTTTATTTCCCCCCTCGGCTGTGGCTCGTTGGGAATTGGTATCCCACTTACCCTTAGGAAAATTCACCACAGCTTTTCCCACCATAATACTCCAAAGACTTATGTTGGGGAGGTGTGAGGTACTTCATAGGTTCTTAATTTCCTATGAAGATTTACGTGACATGGAATGCATAATATCTTTATTACATCCAATCTTTTAACATATTCTGTATGATGGAAAGGTAGTCTTTCAGTGGCTCCACATTCTTCACACTTTTTCCCTCTTTCTTTAAACAATGCTTCTTTTTGTTTTTTATGAGTAGACCAAGAGATTACAATACATTTATTCCTGTTTGCTCTTTGCCACTTTCTACATTTTTCTCTATTTTCTTTACTATATTTCCTTTTATATTCCCTTTGTTTTTCTTGATTCTCTTCATACCATTTTCTATTATATTCTCCTATTTTTTCTTTATTTTTCCAGTAATATTCTTTAGTTGTCATTTTTCAGGTCTAGGGTTTTAGCTTTCTACCTCCATCAACTTACTCTGTTCTAAATAAGGTTTTAATCTATTGTTAGCTATCTCTATGTATTCTTCATTAAGTTCTATACCTATGAATTTTCTGGATAGTTGTCTGACTGCTATT
>Ga0208156_1000884_pt1 | contig 10284 bp, 10 predicted proteins | sample 1_EtaG_FD_184073 | JGI IMG/M metagenome (GOLD analysis project Ga0208156, IMG submission 184073) | Marine viral communities from the Subarctic Pacific Ocean - 1_ETSP_OMZ_AT15124 metaG (SPAdes) (version 2) | ecosystem: Environmental > Aquatic > Marine > Oceanic | place: Pacific Ocean | collected...
ATCATCTACCCACACATCTTTAAGTCCTAACTCTTTCGGTAGACTTGAATGACTAAATAATGGTCTACAGATTGGAAATCCACGATTATCTATCTCATTCATTTCAGGCACATTTTTATATATTTCAGATATATCTGGGGGCATATCAAGCATACTTACTTGATTAAATCTATCTACTAATGAAATCATATACCTTCTCACTTATATTTTTACACCCTAATATACTTGGGTGGCCAGTTCCAGGATTTATATCCATTTCATCCCATTCAATATTTAAAATATTATCAAAATTAATCTCAGTCCTATAACAATTCAATTCTATTTTTCTTTTTCTTTCAATTACCGATACATCAAGATGATTATGCCATTCTATAAAAACATAATCTATTTTTTGTGATACAAGAAAAGATTGTAATAAAACTATATCATAAAAAAATTCTCTATATAAATTAGTTTCGAATTTATTATCATGTTTAATCAATTCATTTTTATAATTTGCATAACTTTTAAATACATTTTCTAAATTTTTGTCTTTAGTATTATCTTGTTTCCATTGATATCTTCTCTTATCAAGAAAGTGCTTTGTATACCAATCTTTTTCATTTATATATTCATAGGAATTGTATGAATAATTGTATTGATGATTCCCAAATGAAATAGGACTTCTATCTTGAAAAGTTAATCCTATTACACAAAGTGTATTTTCAACCTTTTTCAAATCATTTACAGTTGAATATAATATACCTTTCATAGAATTACCACAAAGAGAACTATTTTTATAAATTGGTAAGTCTAATTTTTTAGATAATAAGTTAGGACATTTATCTTCTTCATTTTTAATACCATGTCCCCAAATATTACTACATCCATTAATATATAGTGAATCATATTTTTTCAGCATTAATTTCCCCTATACGCTCTTAATGCCTTTATTTTATCATTTTCATCAAACTCAAATATATCAACGACTAATAATAATTCACTATCAATGGTTAATTCCATTTCACAACATAGAATACCTATAATATCTTCATGTATGTGTATTATATTCACATCAATGGTTCTAACTGATTCGAATATACCTTTAAATACGTCCATAACATCTTTTTTACCAGTAACCGTTCCAATATTCCAATCGGTTAAAGAACACTCATCTGGAAAAATATCATAAATACTTTCAATATCTTTATTTTCAAAAAAATCTAAATAATCTTCAACAACTTGTGATCTAATTATATTATCAACTACACTTTTTGACATAACCTTCTCCTTTTTAGTTATATAACAATACTTTCGTTTCCAGGATATAACTCCCTTTTAAAATCTTTTTTTGCTTTATCATATAAAGGAAAATATCCTGCATCACCTGGTTTGGTATGTGGTAATTTTACCTTAGCATTTATTTCTTCACGCCCATCAATATCAGATGTCCACCACTCGATTTTTTTTCTAAAATCCCATTTCGACTCTTCATCTTGTATTTTATTAAACAACGGTAAAAGAATTTCCTCACGTATTTCCTTAGCTTCTAAAGTCGAACTATCCTCTTGTTGCTCAATAAGTTTATGATATTTTTCTGGTAATTTCATATACAATTGAAATGATGACATTAAACCTCTCAATTCTTTTTTAGTAATTTGTGGCATTTCTAATTGAGATTCAGAACGATACACATCTTCGTGTTTTCCTTGATTTTCTGGAATATATCCTCTCTCAACACATAAAGAACGTAAAGGAGCCCCACGATAAGGATGAAAAAATGTAACAGTAGCACTTGTTGGATTTAACTTTCTATTCAACATTATTGTTTTCATTATATCTTCTCTATCTTCATCAGGTAACCCTATAATATTAAATGATGAACACCGTATTTTATATTTATGTGCTAAATCAAAAACAAATTGTGTATGTTCATCTCGATAATTTCTTTTTAAAACTTTTCTTCTAACTCTACTACTACCAGACTCAACACCAACACTTATGTTTCTCAGTCCAGCATCAACTGCCATCTTAAAAGTATCTTCTCTAACAAGTCTTGGTTGTAAATTTACAGAAAATGGTAAATTAACTTTTTCTTTCCACAACTCACAAAATTCTGTCATAATTTCTGGTTCATGTAATGGAAAAATATCATCAACAAACATAAAAAAGTTTAAATTAAATTTTTTCTTAAACTCTGCTAATTCTTTTACAAGTAAATCTGCATCTTTTATTCTATAATATTGTTTTGCTGATACTTTTGCTGCCTTATGAAAAGTTTCATTTGCACAATAAGAACATCTAAAAACACAACCTCTTGTCCAAATAACAGTTGCCATGTTATACATACGACCGCCCATTGGTCTTAAAAAATGTCTTGTATCAAAAATACTTAAATCTGGTGCTAAACCTTTATCAATATTTGGTAAACTCACACTATTTTTATGAACAATACCATTAATTTTATAATCTTTATCTTTAACCCAAAAATTATTTACTGTATACAATTTATCCCAACCATCTCTACCATACTTCTCATATCTATTAACTAACTCAACTAATTCTTCTTCTGTCTCCCCTCTCCCTACAATATCAATACAATCCTCAACAATCATATCTTCAGGTACTAATGTTGATAAGGGTCCTCCACATATTGTAGGTATATCAGGAACTAATTTTTTACAATATCTTAATAATTCCATACCAAATACATGATTAGGATCAACAGTAGAAATACAAATAATATCTGGTTTAAAAGATTTAATTTCATCCTCTAATGATTTAAATACATCAATTTCTTTTTCTACTAAACCAAGTTTTTCAAAATCTGGATTAACTACTTGTAAATTCTTTTCTCTTAATGCATCATCAGATGGAACTTCTCCACATCTAACAAAAGTTGTGTCAAATAACTTAAATTCATGACCAGCTTCTTTTAAATAAGCAGACAAATATCCGATTCCCAAAGGAGCCCGAATTACCATTACTTTGTTCGGATATATCATTAAAACCTTCATAATAATAAATATACATAGATTTTAATATTATAATTTTTCACATTTTATCCTTCTGATAACCTTTTAAAAATAACCTCACTTATATACCTACAACCTTTTTCTGATGGATGTCCTGTTTCTTCGTCCATCCAAGCTAAGGAAATGCCGCCGTTGGTTGATTCAGTAAATAAATTTTCAAACTTAATAATTTTTGTTTCATCTATTTTTTTACAAATTGGAAAATCTAAACCCGATGATGATGAAAAGTCAAAATTGAACAAACCACGTGGTTGGTTAAATTTTGATGGTGAAGAGTTAAAATTTACAAATTTATACTCAAAATTATTTTGTTTTAAAAAACTCTGTAACAAAATTAAATTACTTACATAATTTAAATTTTGATTTTTTTCCAAATAGGTATCGTATGTTAATAAGGACTTGTAATATTTTATAAAATTACCTAAAACTATATCTGATTCATCAAAATTAATCTCATCTCTAAATTTATCTAATGTCTGTTTCTTTAGAGTTAAAACAGCAGATGATATTCTTCTAAACGTGCTAAAATTAATTTTATGGATCGGTTTGAAACCAGATCTATCCAAATCTACAGGTGTAATATTGACCACAACATTTTTAAATTGAATCATATATCTTGATGGCCATGTTAAACCTATCACAACTAATGTATCATCTTTACTTAGGTCACTTAAATGATTAACAGAAGTAAACACGATTGATTGCAAAGAATTTGCGTTTTTCGAACAATTGATTAAATTTAATTTTAATTTTTTAGCTAACAATCGAGGCCAAATTTTTTCTTCTTTGATATTATCACCTGCAGTAAAACTACATCCATTTATATATAAGTTTTTATACTTTTTCATTTATATACTCATATAATAATTGTGCCATTTCGTGGTGATGCAATTCTTCTGGATGACCAAGCCTGTAATTGGAATAGTTTGCGGTCATATAATCAGCCCAACTATAACCCTCATACTTTTCAGATTTTAGCTTTAAAAATTTTAATTTAGGATGAACTACCTCACTTCTTCTCCAAGCATTTAAAAATACTACATTACCATTAACAAGTGAATCAAATAAAACACAATCTCTTATTATTTTCTTTTCTATTTCATCTTCATTTATTAAATATTTTAATTCAAAATCACGCCATTGATTTACCTCATTCTCTGTGGCATTACAATCTTTTGCTATAGATTTTATACCTTGATAAATCTGCGATGATATTATATAATCATTTGTATAATTAGACCACAAATCTTTTCTTAAATTATCAGTTAATCCAATTACAAATAAAGTATCTTTTACCTTTTGTTTATTATTTTCAATCCAATCAAAAGTTGTTCTAAATATTCTATCATTTGAAATACCAATTTCTGAAATGTTTATTTCTTTAAAATTTAATTTATCTGCTAATTTTTTTGAAAATCTATTTCTACTACTTTTTGTTAGGTCATTGCGCATTTCTATCTTGCCATACATACAATCACCCTTAGTAAAGCTACAACCATTTGCAAATAAATGTTTAAATTTTTTCATCTAAAAATCTCTTTAAATCTTCTGGTGTTCCTAATCCCCACATCTGTTTTCTATCAATATGATATGTCTTTATCTTTTTTCCATCTTCTATACCTTGATTATAGACAGGACAAACATAAAATTCATTATTAGTTCTAATATCTTTTACTATCATCTGTTTACAGTACTTTACATAATCAGTACCTCTTGTCCAAAAATATACCCCAACTGTTGCAATATTACTTATTGGATCTTTTTCGGCTACTCTTTCAACAAATCCACTATCATCAAGTTTTGCAAAACTCCACTTTGGATGTGTTGCAGTAAAAGTCAAAATTCCACCATCAATATCATCCGCTATCATAGAATACATAAACTCATTACTATTCCAATCGAGATATTGGTCTGAATTTGCAATTAATAATGGTTCATCATTATCAATATACTTTTCTGCCAATAATGTGGTACATGCTGCTCCCTCTGTCATTTCATCTATCTGAACTATTTCACAATTAGGTGAAATTAAATTTAATAAATGTTTTAGATTATACTTTTCATAATGTTCTTTTTGTACAACATAAATATATTTAGCATCTATATTTAAACTATCCACAACAACTTGTATCATAGGTTTTCCATCAACATCAATAAGTGGTTTCGGAAAACTATATCCCATTTCTTCAAATCTTTTTCCTGCACCCGCCATTGGTATTAATACATTCATAGTATCTCCTTGCCATTTTGGTTTAATTTCTTCACTTTGATTTGATATGTTAATTACTCTTTTAATTTTATCATAACTAACATCATCACTATCTTTTACTGGACATAAAACGGCCCCACTTGATAGTGCCCCCTTTCTACCAACATCAGAATCCTCTACAATTAAAGTTTCATTCGGATTTACTTCTGCCTTTATCATGCACCTCAAATACATTTCTGAATTTGGTTTGGGATTCTTTACATCTTGGTTGGAATACATAAAATCAATATACTCAAAAAATCCTTTTCTAATTAATTGTAATTTTGCAGTTTCTCGTATTGAATTTGTAGCACACGATATAATATAACCCTCTGATTTAAAACTTCGAAGAATTCCTCTAATCCTATCATCAGCTGAAAATCCATCTATGATTTTTAAGGTCATTTGCTGTTTTAATTCCCAAACTTTATCATGTAATTCCTTTGATAAATTTTTATTTTTTGTCAATAAATTTAATTTTTTCTCTGTGGATAATCCATCATAAGTAGATAAATGTTCTTCTCGTTCAATAACATACTTTTCGTCTATACTCTCTAGCGCCCTATTTAGAGCATTATAATGTAACTCTCTTGCATTAACCAATACTCCATCTAAATCAAATATAATTAATTTAATCATATTTTATCCTTTAAATCTTTATATAATTCTTCTGCCCACAATTGATGTTCCATTTCATTAGGATGTTGTCGTGGACTTGTGAAAAAATCTTTTTCTATTAAAAAACTTCTAAACGATACTTCTTTAAAAACTCTATCAACAACTTTCAAAAATTCTTCTGTCACATAAGGGCTGGTAGAAATTAAATACCCATCTTCTGAAAACACATTTAATTTCTTTAGATCATCAATTAAATCCGCATCTTTTCTCATTCCTGAATCAGACATCATTCTATACTCTAACGCATTTAATTTCGTTAGACTCTCTTTCTCGACTAATGTTAGATCATCAATTAAATCCGTATCTTCTCTCATTCCTGAAATACCTGCCTCTACAAACTTCTTATAAATATCATCATCAAAATCTAATGCACTACTTTCATAAAAGGCATTAAAAAATAAATGATCTATACCGTTCCTTTCCAAAAAATAATGTAAATATAAAACCTGATTAACATATCTATTCATATATTCTTCTTTATTCCAATAATATTTTAAATAAAGTTTATAAAATTTTTCTACATCCTTGTTTGGTAAATTTTGATCAAGTTGAGCTGGATATAATGTTTCCCAAGAATCCCATTCGCCTTTATAATAAAAATCTTTTCTCTCTGGAGATGACCAACCAACCATAACAAATATTTCTTCTGGCTTATACCCTTTCAATGGCCATTGAGGATTCAATGACTTCATAACATTTGGAATTATTCTTCTTATAATTGCATCATTTGATGATCCAGCAACACTTATATTAGATACTTTAACATTTAAAAGTTTTCCCAACTTGTGTGGCCAAACTCTTGGTAATCTATATTGGTCGTTATCAGGATGATTAACATGAGTCATATCATCTCCAAAAAGTTCAGGATCTATTAAATCTCCTGCAGTCCAACTATCCCCATCACATATTAATATTTTTTTACTCATCACAGTCCCCAAATATCTAATACTTCTCTAACCACATCTTCATAATAAATCCTATAATCATCAGATACATATGGAATTTTTTGATATGTGTCATTTAATATATTTTTTAAACTTTCCGTTTCTCTATCAAAAAACTGAAGTAAATAATCTTTATCAAATTCATAATCTTCATAGTATAAAATAGGTATATTTAATTCTTTTGATATCGAATCAACTCTATGAAATTCATCTAATAAGTGCCGTATGATATGATTTAACTGATATATTGGTTTGTCTCCATCCTCATATATAGTAAAATAACCAAGATGTATTTCTTGCCATCGTATTGGAGTTTCAAGTAAATCATTGTGAAATTTTATCATATTGTCTTTTACATTATCATCGTCACTATGATATAAATCTCGTTTTATCAATTCAACCCACAATGGCAAAGATAACATAGATTTTACTTTATCTTTTCTTGATAAAGATATAAAATGATAATCTTTTTTTAATGTATTAAAATATCCTTGTTGATATAACCATACAATTGTAATTGGATTATTTACTAATAGAACTCCATAATTTTCATGTGATAACTTTTCTTCTAATACTTCTTTAAACCCAAGTTTATCTATATTAAACTCTAATTCTTTTAAATCATCACATTTTACTTTATATTCTTTTACAAGTATATTATGAATAGCCGTTCTTAATTGACTTCCCCCCGCACGATAATGTGAAAGTATAATTGTTCCTTTTTTCTTTAAATCATATAATTTCATACAAACCTCACTATAAAATCACTACAGATACCCTTTACTTTTACCGTAGGTTTACTATCAGGTAAAACGGCTATAGAACTCTCAGTCAATTCTTTACCTGGATATGTCCAAAAAAATCCTCGTGATGTCAATGTTACATCATCTTCTTGGTGCCAAAAACAATGAATATGATAATTTGTATTCATAACATATAATGCTTGAATATTTTTAGCATGACACCATAAACTGGGATGTTCCAAAAATCCATCTGAAACTTTATATTGTGGTTTATCATGTCCTAACCAAAATTGATTATTATCGTACCAAACATCAACTTCTACATCAAACCCTTGAGATAAAGCTTCTTCTATATATTTCGGTTTATTCTCATCATCCGTCTTACCGTTTAAATTTCCTCTATGTGATATTAATATCATTTCTTACCTTTTTTCTTATAAAGATTTTCTAATTCAGGAAAAATATCTATAAATGATGTTCCTCTTCGTTTATCATGTTCTCTAAAAAAATTACCAAAATCTTTTCTATTCCTATACAGTTCTTTCCTATCATTTGGTGAATTCATCCAATCTAAAATTCTTTCTAACTTACTAATTTCCATATCAGTAAAACATTCTTTATTATCACTATATTGTAAGGATTTCATTAATTTTATTTGTTTCTTAATCAATGAATTAAATTTCTTATATAAAACTTTAACTGTTTGATGTGTTGGATATCTTAAATATGAAATATCTATTACACAAACTGAAGATGGATACGTTCTACTTTCATTCATATATTCAGTTTTAAGTTTATATGCACCTTCAATAAATTTATCAAAATTAAAAACACTTAATGCATTATAAGTTACCATAAATGTCAAGCTTGGAATAGGACATTCTCTCAAAAACTTATTACAATTATCCCAAAACTTATTAAATACCAATCCATTTCTTATATATTCTGCATCTTTACCCCACGTATCCACACTTGTAAACATTTGAAATTCTTTTACTCGTTTTTCTTTAGTAATAATATTTACTTTTTCGATAAACTCATCAATCAAATTATCTGGTACCATCAAATTAGAATTAATTGATAATACCAATTCTCTATTTGGATTTTCTTCTTTTATAATATAATCAAGAACTTTAAAGGTATCTTTTGATAATAATGGTTCACCACCTGTAATTCTAAATGTATGTAAATCTCTATATAAATCAGGCCACCATTTCCAAAATGCCTCAACATATGGATTTAGTTCTCTGTGTGGAATTGGAATTGCCTTTACATTTTTTAAATGTTTTAAATTATTAAATTTTGTTGTAGTTGGATAATGACCAAATTTTTCTATTTCTTCCATCCACTTAGAAGAAATATGTGGTGCACAATAACTACACTTTAAGTTACAGGCACTTGAAAAAACCACCTCTACATAACTTGGATTATAGTTCTCTCTCCAATCTAAATGATATGATTTTCCATCTATTTCTTTAATAATCTTATCATAATGTTGTAAAGACCATTCTGAATTACTCTTATAAACCCTATCACTAAACTCATTACTATTATCTTCTACGTTCCAACAATAATCACATTCTTCAGGCCTCCCATCACTTAACATCTTCCTTCGTTGTTTCTTTTTATACAGAGTGTTATGAAGAGCAGTTGGATTGGTTTTCAACTCTTTAAGTGGGATCTTATGAGTTTTAGGATGGTGACAACTGTGAGTATGTCCGTTTTGTAAATGTATAGTAACTTGTGTCCATTTTGCAAGACACATTCCACAACCAACTTTATCTAATTTATCTTTTGTATTTTGAAAATCCACTAAAACTCCACATGGTCTGGTATATCTTGTTCACATTTAAAATCTATTATTTCGTGTTCAGTTCCGAATAATTTTTCTATCTTTACAATACTATAATTTAAATCTGTAAGTCCATCTTCGTCTGTATTTATCAATCCACCTTGAACTTCCTCTACAAATCTTTTTTCATTCACACTTGTATCTTTTTGATGAACAAATCTATTTCCAACTATATCATTACGTGGATGTGATAATGATTTATATCTCCCTGGTCGATTTCTATATGGTAATGTTGTATTCGGTATTTTATCAATAGATTCTGACCTCATGTATCCACCGCTCATAATACCATGATTTCCATTACCACTTAAATCATACACAATTCCATCTTTTGATTTAGAAAAATCATAATATAATTTAGGATCGTTTCCTAAACTATTCGGATAATCTGTTTTATAATAATCTTTTATTTCATCTTCACCAAACGACCTATCAAAAATAGAAACTTGTGCAATATCACCAGCAAAGAAATCTGTATTATTATCTGTCTTTGGATTACCAACTCCAATATAAAATGGATTTCCACCATATCTCTTTAATGGTGATTGAAACTTTAATGGTGATTCTGAACCATGTCCAAATCGAGAATCGGATTCTTCTCCATTTAAATAAAATCTCATTTCACCCTCATCTACATCTACCGTAACCATTAAATGTGTCCAAACATCAGGATGTCTTTTTATCCACATATAAGAATGACTATTCTTTTGATTGAATAATCCGAATGAATATGCATTTGAATTATCCCAACCCAACCCCATTTGAAAACTTGGTCGTCCTAAAATGTATTGATGAATAAACTGTC
>Ga0208156_1000886_pt1 | contig 10272 bp, 30 predicted proteins | sample 1_EtaG_FD_184073 | JGI IMG/M metagenome (GOLD analysis project Ga0208156, IMG submission 184073) | Marine viral communities from the Subarctic Pacific Ocean - 1_ETSP_OMZ_AT15124 metaG (SPAdes) (version 2) | ecosystem: Environmental > Aquatic > Marine > Oceanic | place: Pacific Ocean | collected...
AGGGGGCTCGATCACTTTGACACTTTGTCACAAGCCATGACACTTTGACACTCTTCATGTCACGTTGTCACCCGAACTCTCTCCTGCGTCGACATGTTGTCATTAACTTAACTCTACCACACACCAGGCTGAGTGTACAAGCGAAAATAAAATAAAAAAGATTGTAAACATTGTCGTGGCGTGGGTAGTATAGATGTAGAAAACGGTACAGGGAGGCTGACGTTTTGGTTAGGTCGAACATAAATCGAGGAAGACAGCGACGTGAGGAGCTCCGGAAGCGAGCCGAGGAATTGGCTCAGTCACGCGCGTCGCGGTCTGCGTCACAGCAGCTCTCGCTCCTGGATGATCGACTAGGGGTTGGGGTGGGCGCAGTTCAAGAGAGGGCTCGACTCCAGCAGGAGATCGACGAGGCGAAGAGTGAAAAAAGAGATCGACAAAAACCCAAGGAGGTCGATAAGAGTGCGAGAAAGAAAGGTGAAAGGAAGAAGGCTAAGGAGCGTCGAACGTCGAGGGCAGGTCGACGTCATGAGAAGTGAGAAGCCTGAGACTGAGATCGCCTTCGCCAAGGTCCTCGACCAGGACGATATTGAGAAGTATAAGATGGTAAATCTGAATCACGTCGGGAGGTGGGCAGTGATCAACAGAGCCTACGTTCACCTCTGCCACACCTATCTGGAGGCTTCGAAGCTTGCGTCGTCATTGAACAGATCACCGGCGTAGACATGCAAATTGATGCCTGGGTTGGTATAATAAACCATACCCGCCGCCCAGGAGAAACACGTGGCAGTGAAACCAGTAATCAACCGAAACATGAAACTATTCGAGGAGAACAAAAACGTCTGCAGTTCATGTAGTCGAAAGAATCTTCCCGAGCCGATTGTATTCGCAAAACTCTCACGACTGAGCAACAAGCCGGTATGTGACGAGTGCTACGCTCGTGACAATCGTGCCATTGGTTCATACGGTCGTCGGCCGTCTGGCATTCCAGGTGCACGATGAAAACGTTCACGTTCGTAATCGGAACTTCCGACGACTTCGAAGACTTGACAGATCTTCTAGCCTATGTTGAGATGAATGGTCGAGGCGGAGCTGGATGTCTCAACTACTCAGCATTCGAATTCGATGTACCTCTTGGGCTTGACAAGTTCAATATCACCATGATCGGTCGTGGTATCGCGTTCAGTTCTGACTGGTGTATGGATGACACATTCAGTGCTGTGATCGATGGATGCCTGGAACCGGAAACTCGGAAGCAGGATGTTGATGATGATGATGCGAGCTGCTATGCCGCACCCGTGTAAGTGAAGCCCAGCTGTGGTATAATATACCAGGAGGAAAAAACATTGGCAGATAACTATGAAAGATTTCACGTCGCAGCACAGACAATCGAGAACGAGAGTTCCGGTGAGCAAGGCCTCGGTGTCAGCATCTTCGTTGATAACCTTGGAAAGGTCACCATCCATCTCGGCCAGTCGATGACGATCCGAACGGATGATCAAGGACTTCAGTCACTTCGACACATGCTTCACGATGCCAGCGTCTCGCTGGATCACGTTGCCTACGGGTTAAAAACCCGATGCTCTACTATTCACGGTATCGATGCTGAGGTAAACTCATGATCAGGTATCAGGTTCACTTTGAATATCAGGTATTCAAGCGGATGATTGGCTGGGTCGGAAAGCGTGGTATTCGCAATGTCCTGGCTCGTAACGAAACAGAGGCTATCACGAAGATTTGTCAGAGGATTCCGGATAGCTTTGGTCACTGGGTGAATGTCCAGGCAAATGAGGTGGTATGATGGGTAAGACAATAATGATCGAGCTGGACCAGGAGCAGGCAAATCTTGTCCTCCGGGCCGTTGAGGTTCTTGAGGAGGCATGTGTCACTGCTGTTGAGGAGAAGGAGGCAAAGAAGCTTCAACTGATCTGGAACAAGGTGTTCGATGCGAGTCGGATGAAGGCACCACCTGGAATAAGGAATATCTAAATGAAGTTAACGATTCGTAAGTTCGATGGGGACGACAGTTATAGCTGGGCTGTGTTCCGCAAGGATGACCTGCCCAAGGGTCACAGAGGTCCAGTTTTTTATGGTCAGGCCCGGCCGATGGTTTGCGGTTGTTCACGCAGTGAGGCAAACTACCACAAGGGAATCCTTGAGAAACGTAAGGGTCCATAGCTCAACTGGTAGAGCACCGGGCTTTTAACCCGTAGGCTCTGGGTTCGAGTCCCAGTGGACCCACCACATTGTCAGGAGGAGCGGGGTGTCTCTTCTACAGCTAGCGTTAGACGTGACGACGTTAAAGGTGATGACTAATATCGCCAGTCGGGGCGATAGTTCCGACCTTCACCAACACCCATCTTAAATTTAACTGGCGTGTAAATGAGATCACGCTGTGGTATAATATTAACATAGGAAAGGGGCACTGCTCGCGCTGGAAGTTCGGTAATCCCGGCCAGCCGTCTGGAGCCAAAAGGCTAGGTTCTTTTCTTATTTCACCCAGCCAAGGAAAACCTCATGGAAAAGTTTGTAGTGCATTTTGAGAAGTCGACCCCAAAGGGTGTCAAGCGTGGAAAGCGCACAGTCAAGGCGCGGAACCAGTGGGAAGCGAAGCTCAAGGTGAGTCACAGAGTCCCAGGTGTGTTCGGCCTCTGGGTCTAATGACGTGTAACTCTTAACAATCGGTGGTATAATATTATTACCAACCCAGGAGGCCACAGTGGCCAGAAATAAAGAACAAGACAAACGACGAAGAAACCTCATGAAGCAGATCAAAGCTCAGAGGGGTATCGAGCGTAAGCACCATTTTAAGGAGGGCGGGACACAGCTTGATTGGATGGGTGGTCCACGCCTTGTCCAGCGAAATAAGCGCAGGTATCGCCGACCATCTCCTGGAACGAAGTATGAGTGAGCCTCTTATCCCTGGTGACATCAGGTGGTTTGTTCCGCGTCATGGCGGACGACCAGTGGAGGTTAAGATTCTTAGTGTGTTTGAGGAGCTTGAGATTCCTTGTGCTGAAGTGTTCGAGACAGTTGACTCTAAGTATCGCACCCTCGCTCTGGCAGATCTGTCAATGACAGCGAAAGAGGCGCGGCTTAAGAGAAAAGGTCTTGTAAAATAGTGTGTTTTTAGGTACAATGAATTAAGGAGAGTGCCCTATGCTTGCTGTAGTTATCGCTATTACAGCGATCCTTTTAATCTATCTGGCTGCATGGCTAGTGAATGACAGGAAGAAATCTAAGAAGTTGCAGGAGAAGAGAGATAGACAGCGGATAGAAAATTTATCAAAGTATCTTTATCATAGAGACGCCAAGATGCTAGCAGAGATCCTTGTTCATGACTACAGTGAGATCAAGGAGATAAGGGATAATTTGAAACACACACCTTATGCCCGTGACGGTCCGAATGTCGAGCGGAATAGATTACTTAGGCAATTACGACGCAAGGTTGGTCCAAGATATCGGGCACTTCAATCACGTTTAAAACGAGTACATGACATTAAGTTCTACAGTTTGGTTCTCAGCTATATCAGAGATTCTAGTTAATGGCGCATGCATTTAACAGTTCCAGTTGGTATAATAATAAAGCCAACACAAACAAGGCATGTAGCTTTGATTGTCTTGTGGTATAATAAGAAGGTACCAAGGAGGTATATTATGCAAACTACGCTATCAATCAGACTTCAACAGTACCCATTGTGGATTATCAAGCCTGACGGCACATCAACTAACATTGATGTTTGCTCGGATGATTTGGACCTGGATACTTGGATTCGAGAAAACAAAGACAAGTACGGAATTACCGATGTCTTGGATGAAAACTGGATCGAGCTTGACGATGGCGAAAACGAGCTGCAGGACTTGTACGAAGACGGAGGAATGGGAGTCGAGGCCTACCTTTGGGACAATCAATATTCCTACGGAGAAGACGACGACCTGGATGACATCGCAAGGTGCACCCTATGACAAAGATGACGATTCAAGCAAACAATCCGGTAATTTTACCCAGCGTGACCAATGAGCACGGCGATGGAAATCAGAACATGTCAGTTGCTGTCGAGTTTCACAACGGTGAAAAGCTGGTGAGTCTTGCGTGTGACAACAGCGGTGGAAGGATGAAGAACCTGAGTCGATGTGACGTAAGACTCTTTATTGGAAATAGCGATGTCACTGAATCAGTGTTCGTAGATAACAGTGAGAAGCATATCGTCCATGCATCAATGGAAAACTTTGAGACAGCCATGAACTGGCTTCGTCGCACAGAGTGGGGAATGAAATCGTGAGGAAGAATATGCCATTCGTTGTAAAGATTAAGAGTGCCAGCTTTCCAGGAAAGTATTGTTATCTCATGAAGGATGGCTACTACAGGAAGTGGAAGTGGGCTCGTGTTCTTGATAAGGATCTTGCACATAGGTTCGGGAGCAGGATCGAAGCATCACGTGCCATTCAGGAAGCCTCATCAGAGGTTGTAAAGCATGCGAGTCCATACGAGGCACCTGAACAGCGTGACTGTATAATGAATCGATTGAAAGCTGCCACAGTAGAAGCAGTCTAGCTGACTGGGCATGCAACTGACACTGGCATGGGTTATAATATAAAGGTAACCTAGCTGCCATGGAGGCAAAATGTTGACACCTATCGAACTTTCTCAACTTCAGTCCGGAGGTAACATCACACGAATTGCTGTGGGAATCGCTGGAATGATGGGCTTGGAGAAGCTTATGGAAGAAATAACAAGCCTGGAGAAGATCGTAACGACCTCCAATGACAAGGCAGAGATCAATATGGCAACCATCAACCTGAAGTTCCTTGAGCAGACGATCACCATGATCGGCAGTCTCAGCGAAATCGGTCAGGCGTAAGGAAAAGATATGACTCTGAAAGATCGTTACAATTCCTATGTTAAGGCAATGATTTTGCTAGGTCTGCCATACGTTGACTTTGATACATGGCTTAATCGATAGGAAAAGATATGACTCTACTTGAACTCTTTGAACCCCTGTTGTGGATGATGACCATATGGTCACTGGGTATCGCAACTGGGCTTGGTCTCGGTACTGCGCTTGCCTCACAGCGATTCCAGAAATGTCTGATGGAGGATCAGTAGTATGTCCAAAATTCGTCCTCGCTACCGTAGTAGTGCCAAGAAGTCGGCAGCAAAGATGAAGAGTTCCAGAATGGAGGACTCTTGTCTTAACAGAATTGGATCAACGCAAGGCCGCGTGGATAGCCAGTGGTCAGAGTTTATCGAGTCCTACGTCGAGCGCCCTAAGTCTCGCGTCGAAGTCTGGCGCCGGGATGACAAAGGCACATGCAAAATTTAGCCAGTAATGGTATAATATAAACACGGAAGGAAATGAAACCTTCCGTAAGTCCAACCAACAACCAATCAAAATTGGAGGCCCATCATGGCCAAACACGAAGTCCGTATCCTTACTCTCAACTCTGTCTCCGACGATAAGGCAGCTCCTGCCTTCGCAGCAACCGGTACCATTGATGATACCGAGTTCTTCGCTCAGACGATCCTGTGGGGTCCGAAGGATGCGAAGGAAGCAATCTTCAAGGTGGTTGAAGGTGAACAGGTCGCTCAGGCGCTCGCAACCTCCGACTTCAGCCGCGGTCAACGTATCGCAATTGCTCGGAAGTGCAAGCTGGTTCGCCTTGGAAAGGCTGAGCTCTTCAACCCCGAAGCTGAGGAAGCTGAGGTGGCTGAGGAAGAGGTCGAGGCTGACAACAGCTAAGGTTAACACCTCGCCCGTCACCAGGTTGAATCCCATGGTGACGGGTGCCATACATCCTGCAGGGTCTGGACCTATCTGGTTTAGGCCCTGCATGCAATTGACTGACAGCTGTGGTATAATATAGTATCATCATGAATAAGGAGATATCATGGATGAATACCCAAAAAAGCTTACTTTCACTTGTCCTCACACGGGAATCAAGTTCGAGAAAGTCATGAATGACGAGGATCAGGCAGATGACGTATTCCATTGGTTCTTCTCGAAGTGGGGATATGAGGTTCTGTACAGTGTCGATTCAGTTGACGTTCCTTAGGTCACAGTGACTCTGCATGCAATTGACTGACAGCTGTGGTATAATAATAGTGTCACCAAGGAGACATCATGGATGAAATCGAATATCCAATCACTCTAAGCTATACTAAACCGAATGGTGAGAAGGTCAGCGTGGAAATCCTCAATGAGGAACAAAGCGAAGATGAGTATCATATGATGTGGTGGTTCTGCGGGCCAGACGTACAGTTTAGTGTAGACTAGGAGATTCTTTCGGAGCTAGCAGCATGCAAATCGAAGGCAACTGTGGTACAATATAAGGGCAAGGCAGGGACACTGCTCGCGCCGCTTAAAGCGGCCGTCTGGAGCCGAAAGGCTAGGTCCCACCACCATTTTTCAAGGAGAACTGACAGTGTTCAAAGTCGGTGACAGGGTGGTCCACAAGGATTACCCAAAAATCACGGGAAGGATCGTCTATTGGCGCCCCCGCCAGGGATTCCTCTTAGTGGTCTGGGATAACTCTCGACCGAGCTTCTTCGGCGGAAACGTTCGAACCAGCCGGCACATCCCGTCTGCTCTGCTGCCAGCTGGGTAGCGTGCACGGCGATGGTAGCTGTGGTATAATATAGACATAAGGAGGAAGCTGGCCGCAGCGGTGGTCAGAGCCGGTGGGAGTCGGCAGTCGTTGTAGATAAGGCCTTGCACCTGAACGGAGCTAACCGAGTTTCAGGTCTACGTCGAGTGCATGGTGGACGTTAGCGACACGATGTACGAACCTCGCAAAACGGACTCCCGCCTCTTCCTCCTTCACCTTTATAGATCACGCGGCATGCAAAAGGTAAGTCACCTAGGGTATAATATACCTACCAACAACAACCAGCCCCCACCCGGAGCAATACATGTCCAAAGTCGTCACCAGCGCAGCCTTCGCAACCACTGATCAGGCGTTCCGCGCCGCTTGCAAGTAGGAGGAGTTATGTTTGAAGTTCGTCGCGTACCGCCTCCCGCTGATGCTTACGAGGTTTGCATCACAAACATATACGGGCAAGTGCGCTTAGAAGACTTTTGGTCCCCTTATCAGGGGGCTACGCGAGAAGAGTGCGAAGAGTATATCTCTCGAATCAAAGAAGCCTCCAGGCAGATTGAGAAAGATATCTTTTCCCGCAGAAGTAAGTAGAGGTTGGAAGAAATGATCCGCGAAGCTCTTGAAGAATATAGAAGTCATCTCACTACTGATGACGTTGTAAAGTTTTATCGCATGGCAGGCAAACCAGAGCCCCGATCCTATTATGATATTAAGATGATCGCGAGAGCTTATGAACAGACTCCAGACGGAAGATCACAAATCCAGCAGGACATTCGAGCGAACACTGTCCAAGGCTTGGGGAGTTCGGCTTGATCTCTAGGCCTGCAAAAGACCTATCAGCTGTGGTATAATAGAATCACCAACCAAGGAGGCCCACAGTGGCAGAGATCAGAAGTTACCGTTGTCGTTATACCCCAAGATGGAGAGAGGGTGAGAAGCATAAGACCTATGAGGTCCCAGTTTCCTGGTGGTCATATCGTGATGACCGAATGGATGCCCGCTGCCCAGCTGAAAAGACGAAGGCTATCGTTTCCGTGATGGCCTATGATGCCGAGGAGGCACGTCGTCTGGTTTTCAGGGAGTGGGGTAACTATTCCATGCTGATCGGTGTTGGTCAGGCCAAGCTGAAGGAGGTGGCAGCATGATGTATCTAGCTGCATTCATTACCGGGTTCGTCGTAACGTGGATTGGAGCAGAACTACTTGAGAAGCGGGAGACAGGAATATGATTCAGGTACGATCAGAGAATATCTGGATTCACAATGATGATCCGACAGGGTTTGATATCATCTTTGAAGCATCAGAGCTTCGGCTTCCGCCGGGTAGATCTCCTACACGAATTACTCTTAAGCTTCCGAACTCAGAGGTGGTCACCTTTGAAAAGTGCGGACGGTGTGAGGATGGGAACGGCAACTTTCTCTATTGGTCTTACTGGAATGAAGATGATGATCAGGCAATCAACCTTAAGATTCTTAATGATTAGGGAGCTATGATGGGAACTGTTTGTGTTCTGATCGGACTGGTGCTCCTCATCCTCGATGCAAGGGATTTTGCAGATGGTGAGAGGAATTGAAAGCTCTCTGTATTCTGCTTCTCGTCTTGTCGATTTACGTAACAGTGGAGATCTCAATCTTTACATGGAACATCGTGCGCTTCTTGCGTGCAACAGATGATCGCTAGTGTTATAATAATAAAGCCAACATTGGCAGCCAACCAAGATCTTAGGAGATCTCATGTCCGCACGTTTTTACGGCTTTGTCCCTGTCCGTCCTCGCAATCGCTACCGCTGGCTTCGTCGCCGGTGAGCTACTACTGCCGCTTCTGCGGTGCGAACTCGCATCGGCCGGACTGGGTGTTCGGCTGGTGCCCGAGATGCAGCTCACGGGTGCCACCCAAGAGGTGGGATCGAGCGTAAGGGCAAGTGCCCAGAATATCGGGCTGTGGTATCGAGCAGTGGAATCGGGCGCATGCAAGTCGAGCGCTGGGGTTGGTATAATAAAGGACACCCCAATCCAGGAGTCAGCATGGTAGCTAACAACAACAACACCTACTGGCACGCTCACGTGTCCTATACCTTTTACCCCGACCCGGAGAACCCGGTCGGACCAGCCGCTGTGGCTGGTTACAGCAACCCGGTTCCTCCAGTTACCCGTGAGTTCGACGTCAAGGCCAGCTGCCGTGATGGAATCGTCCTGCGGCACATCATTGGCCGCGGTTACCCCGGAGCCACCATCACCAACGTCCGTAAGGAGGACTAGGAACACATGAATCCATGGATTGACGTCGGCCTCTGGGCCGTGGTAATTGTTAGCATCATCTTTCTGCGGTACGAGGTACCGCGGGCGGTGAGAGAGATACGAAAGATCCTCGACGAGTCGAGGGCGATTAATAAGCACATTCGACGAGGTGAGTGAGATGCGATACACAGTCTACTACGATAATCTTACCGGCAATCACTTCGTCATCGACAACGGGATCGTCTGGAGCGTGAATGCAGTGACCACGGTCGACTCACGCCCGACTGATCGACTCCAAGTCGATGGCGGTGTACTCATCCCAGACTGTGACGTCATCGACTGGCGATGGCAAAGCGCGGGACCCAACGGCTGGGGTGATTACACTCGACCTTGCGAGGCTCGAGCTACCCAGGCGCTTACGACTGTCGAACCCATGCGTCAAAGGCGCGCCACATGCAAAACGAACCCACGCGTGGTATAATATAGCTATGGAAGGAATCACCAACCATAACTCAACCACAAAGTCCTTGGAGGACTGTCTCATGACGACCGCAAACGCAAAATACACCTTCGAAATCACCGGCTCCGAGGTCCTCGCGACCCATCCGAAGTCCGGCCTCCACACCATCGTCGTGGAGGGGATCTGCACGAACGCTGACGGCGTCAGCTTCGACTTCCTCGCCACCAACAACCTGGATATGCGATACGCCGATCGCTTCAAGGTCAACTGGAACGGGAATAAGGCCCGTATGCCAGAGGTGGTCGGCCACGGTCTGGACGACGACCGAAAGGCCGGTCGGAAGGTTTCCGAAAACCTGTACTTCACCCGAGGCGCTCGCATCGCGATTGCTCGGAAGTGTGCAGCTCTCTTCCCCACCTGGAAGCAGCAGGGACTCGAGGAGGAACCCGCAGCCAGCGAGTAAGGCTGCTGGGGGCCCCGCTCCCGAACCAACCGAAGGCCCCTTAACTGGGGCCTTCACCGTATCTGGGCGCTGCAGAGAGGCTGGGGGGCCCCCTATCTCTAGAGCTGTCCAGAAGCCATAGAGCCCTGGGGGGCCCGCCCCCGGCCCTCCCCCCTACAGGCTCAGCCCTACCCTGGCCCTGCCCGAGGGCGGCCCAAGTACACTCACCGATTTCCCAAAAATTTCACACCTTTTACCACTCCCTGTCGCACACTAGGCTGAACTCTGATTATTTCCGAGATACTGAGCCTTTTAGCCCTTATCTGTCGTCGAAGACACGTGGCTGTAGAATGTGAGCGGATTGATTGCCATTAAAAGCACCCGCCTTGACTAGGCAATATGTGAAGAGAAGTACAACCACAATGAAGCACATGAGGCCGGTCTCAAGAACATCTCTAAGCATTGCGCGCGGCCTTCCTCATTAAATACATATATCCTCAGTGAGAAACTCAGCACCACGGTTCAAAATATGTACTTAGT
>Ga0208156_1000889_pt1 | contig 10240 bp, 20 predicted proteins | sample 1_EtaG_FD_184073 | JGI IMG/M metagenome (GOLD analysis project Ga0208156, IMG submission 184073) | Marine viral communities from the Subarctic Pacific Ocean - 1_ETSP_OMZ_AT15124 metaG (SPAdes) (version 2) | ecosystem: Environmental > Aquatic > Marine > Oceanic | place: Pacific Ocean | collected...
TCTCCGGTAACATACAGTTTCTTTTATAAATATGGAAAAATAAATCAACTTTCCTCTAAAGGTTTGGGTCATCCAGATCTTTAATCCACATCCTCTTGCTTGCCAAAGACCCGACTTATCTGGACGGGCTTCCCCTGTGAAGCTTCATCCTCATCTGGCTTAAAGGTTCCAAAGGGATCTGGATCACCGAGACTTTTCTTTGAAGATCCGTATGCGTAAGAGTGTCCGGCGCCGTGGCCTTTAAACATTCGGGTCTCTGCACTACCTAGATCCTCTACAAGCTTCCTAATGATTAGTTTCAGTCCATCTTCTGGTAAGAAGCTCATGGTAAAAATTAAACGTTAGATTGAGCAGGAGGATTGGGAACATTGAGCAACTCTTCTGGTGGTGTCTGTTTTTCTAGCTCTGCACGAATCCCTCGAAGCTCTGGGGTCGTTCCAGCAACGAGTGCGGCTACATCCCGGCCCTCAATCTTGCATAGAAGGGAACCCAGGGTGTACGGCATGTGGTCGTTGAGCGTCTCAGTTATAGCTTCTCTTACACTAGTGTAAACTATCCCGCCCAATAGATTCTGTGTGCTCATGGTTCCCGCCACAGTAGGTCGAGCAGCGGATTGACCTGTAGGTATTACTCCCATACCAGAGGCGACGGCATCAAAGATAGGTTCAAAAATCACCTCCTCGAGAAGTGCCTGCTGCACAAGGTCTGCCCATCGATCGCATGCTCCGTCTCCAAAGTAACTTCGCCAACGAAGCCACTCAAAGTTTTCCGCAATCTGAATTCCAAGATTTCTACCAAACTGTCCCATTGGGGTGGAGGGCTGAAGTCCGAATGCCTTTAGAATTACATCGATGATACCTTCGGCTAGCTTTGCCTTGACGGCCTCTTGAGCGCCTCCAAAAACCTTGCCGGTGAGACCCTCTTCACCAAAAAAGTCAGACCACCAACCCTCAAGCATGAGATCAACAAGCTCATCGTTGGGTAACCCTTCATTTCTAAGGCGGGACGCCTGCTCGTAGAGAGCCCTTCTTATAAGCCTCTCATCATCAAGTCGTTGTCGCTCTTCCTTGATAATCATTCTTAGATTTTGAGCAGATATTGAATTCATATGTCACATTCCAGACTGGTAACAATAAATAAGTATTTCAATCATGGTATAGGTTCAAGGTTTTCTCTAAAAACTTGCACCACTTTACCGGAAATTAATACCTCATAGATGTCGTATTTAAACCACTGTGGATCTCTGTTAACCTTGTCTGGTCTGCCGACAAACTTGATCACTATTCCAACCTCATCTCCATTGAAGTGATAAGACTTTCCCTTAAAGTCACTACATGATGGATATGAACCAAGATCAATCTTCTCAAAAAGCTTTATCATACCCCCGCAAGTGGTATACGTTGCAAAACCATCTGATGTTGCGTTCAGCGGTCGGATTATAAATTTAACTGCCTGATTTTTCTTAAGATCCACATTATTATCTATCCAAGAGATGTAAAACGCGGACTATTATCTAGACCCACCTACCGGGAACCCAGCGTCGGTGGTGGCCTCGGCCTTGCCAATGACCGGGAATCCACCGTTCCCTGACATGGGTTCGAGAAGGGGGTGGACCTTGAACATGGGTTCGATAAGACTTACCGTACTGCGAATGCGTCCAGTATCCTGAAACCCACTTATTCTTACGGTAGACTGTGTGCCTCCGAACCCCTACCTTGAGGTAGGTCCAGTGTCCCGGCACCCACGCCCAGCTGGTTGATACCCTAACTGTTGCGGTGGTGGTGGGTGAGGGCCCGGATGTGTGAGCGTGAGCGGAGCACCCGAGAAGTAGTGATAGAGCAAGTGTGACAATCATTTTATTATCTCCTATTATATTATAAGCATGAGCAGGGTCTTTCATTCAAAAAAGTGAAATAAAGATAAAAAATTATCTTTTATGATTATGCTGTAGCTTCGGGTGCTGGAGCTGCTACCGGAGTCGGAGCTGGCGTCTGTTTTAAGATTGTATTCACTGCTTCTCCGACCTGGGACAGATTTGTGGAAAGATTATTGATCTGACCTTCGATGGACCCCAGGATGGTCAACACCTGCTCGATACCTTTAACACCCACCTGAAGTGTGGTCTCTTGTGCGTCGCCATCCTGCTCTCTGAGCATCATGCTGTTTGAAAGATCAAAGTGAGGACCCGCATTACTTTCACCGGAGACAACATCAGCCCAGTTAATCGGATCCTCAAGGTTGTCTCCTCCTGACCAGACATCCTCCACAGGCTGGACATCACACGGATGTAGCTCGTCAGATGATGTGGGAGGAGAGATAAGGATAATTTGCATCTCCTCCTTGATGATACGTCTTAGCTGCCGACGCGTAATCTTCATGAAATCCTCGTAGTTTTTTACTTATTTTTAGATTTCTTCTTGGATTTCTTGGGTCGGGTTTCGTGCTGGTGATGTTTCTCCTGTAGGATCACTAGCTTCCCGACCGGTATTCCTCTTACAAGCTGATCTCCAAAACGAACGTCATAGTGAGAGATTCGACCTTCCTCATCTAGGGTATGCCGCTCACACCTGCCAACGGAGTTTCTCTCAGAAATCTGAAATTTCCTCTCGTCTTTCTCCGACTCCATCAGCACATGAGTGGCGCAGGAATGGGACACGAGCTTGGCTTGCTCCTTACCTACCTTCATGACTGAGTATTCAGCCTTATTAGCAACATCACCGTACTTAGAGTCTGGAGTTGGCCACGCTGCCTTTGCCTTATCTGTAAATGCGGCAGCCTCCTGAAGGATTATATTTCTTAGCTCAGCGGCTTTAATCTTTTTCATTATCTAGCATCTCCTGTGAAAAATGCACAATGATAAGTATTTCGATTGAGAGATAAGTTCTCAATTCAATCCTATACTGAAAGACACATTCCAATCATCAAAAGTGAGGTGACCAAAATAATAACCAATAGGGCTCCGCCGGCACAGATCATATCCTGAACAGAGATATCCCTCCAGTGCAACCAGCTCTTGAAATCTGCCCACCTTTTAGTCAACATCTATCATCTCCATTTTAAGCGATTCAAGGGATTGAAGAATACGCGCAGCATCTGCTCTGTTATTCATAAACTCCTCAGCTAGACCTTCAGCGGGCGCAGTCTCGGGGTGATTAATCATTATCTCGAGCAGCTTGAGAAAAATTTTTAATTTTTCAATTGACTCCTCTATGTTTTTTGCTGCTTGTGCCCCCAGCTCCACAAGAGGCAATGCCTCTTCCTCCGCTGGAGGTAACCAGAGATCAGGAGGTGGGGTCCGGGACTGCTCATAGAGGGTCAGCATCTCCTCGAGAATTAGCTGTCTTAACTCAGCACGTGGAACTCTCACCTCACCTCTCCGGGCACCTGGAAGGGGACCGGCTCGCCGACAGGCTGCATGCCGATCTGATCCTCTGGAACCTCATGTAGGCTACTTCTCTCCAGCGCCCATGGTAATATCCAGGCGCCAAGCCAGAGTCCAACCAGCAGGGCCCCAGCCTTGACCAATGATATCACCACGTAGTGGTGGATGGGGGCCCGTAACAAAATAAGATCAAGCAGGTAATCCTTGACATCTCTAAGAAGCTGTCTCACGCCACACCTCGGGAGAGAGGGGCTAGAGAGCGAATCGCAGCTAAGCCGGAGTCACTCTGAAGTCCAGCAATGTAGTTAACGAGACGCTGGCGTCGACTCGGAGTAGAATCTTCTGTGGTCGCACGTGACAGATCGGAGTAGATATCCATTATCTGGCCGATAGCCTCCATCAATCCGCTCATCATCTCAGCCTTACGAGCTTTGACACTCGGAGGTGCCTCTGTGTCTAGAAAATCTTCTAGTTTGGTGTGGATCCTATCGACATTTTCACCGATCGAATCTTGGACGTCTCCTAGCCCAGATTCTCGAACATAGCCTTGGAACATGAGTCTCATTATCTCATCTAGCGCGGCCCGGATATCCGCGGAAATTCCCGCATATTTCGGCCTTGGGGACCTCAACATCCGACTAAAGCCTGTCCGACCAGACTTTATCTGCCGAATGAATTCCTGGTATTTCTCCTTAGCATCGACCTCAGCGGTGGTAGTCCGACCCTGGCGGGTGTGCTGCATAGAGAGAGCTCGAGGATCAATTCCGCTAGTGCCACTGCTATGCCAGTTTACAAACCAATCCCAGTCGGCACCGGCAATACTGGAGGCGTTTTTGTCTGCCAGGAGAGGGATAAGATTTGCCGCCTGCTGGCGGATCGCAGAGAGAACCTGAAAGGCCTGTCTCTCCTGCTCACTCCCGGATTCGGTCAGCTCACGAATTGCATCTAGCATACCCCTGATCACTCTAGAAAACTCAGCTTCAATGGAAGATGCTGTCATGCCGCTGCCGGGGAGGTTTGACCAAGCTCCGGCAAGGGTCATCATACCGTGATTAATTTTCCAAGCAGCACTGTCTTGCTCAAATGAACGATTATTGGCACCTGTGCGATACGGAGCAATCAGAGAGACCAAGAGTCCGTTATGTGCCGTCTGGGCGATGTTGACGATTGTCTTGGCGACGTTGAAGATCTCTTGCGCTTCAGCCTGTGAAATCTGTGTGGCTTCTCCAGCGGGGGTAACCCCTTCCTCTCCCTCAGGTGGCGAGACTCTTTCAACACCCCCTCGAGCGCGAGGCGAGCCTCCGGTGGCCGACACCACCCGATCTCGCACGCGCCTGTAGAGCGGATGATCCTCACCCCGACTCGCTGCCACCTGGGCGAGGGTGAAGCGGTTTCCCTCGACGTCGGGGTTGGTGGGGAAACTCTCCACCTCCATCTCGATCTCACCGATGGTGTCCGGCGACGCGGAGGTGGAGACCACCTTGAAGGTGCTCCCCCTGACCGAGCCAGGGAATGTCTCGCCGGAGATGTCCACCTGCTCGTGAAGCAGGGCCTCTCGAATGATCTGGGTGACCTCTCCTCGGCTGATCATCTGCATTTAGCGGCCGCTGCCTGGGGGGTCGGGAATCACGTAGCCGGAGATGGCGGATGTGGTCACAGCCCCGGTCTGTGCCCTAGCATAACCCACCAGACGCTCGACGTAGTCAAGCGGGGTGTCAACCCCGGCGTCATAATCGGCGAGATAGGCAGAGAGCTCATCAGCCATCTCCACCAGCTCATCTCCGTATATCAGACGGGAAGGACGACCCTTGTCCTGATTGACGCGCCCCTCCTCATAGAGATCATCAGAGAGATCCTCCAGGAAGTCGCGAGCGATGTTCTCCACCGACATGTCGAAGAGCTCGCCGCCGCTGCTGCCAGCCTGTTGCATACGATGGAGGTAGTCGGAGTACTCAGGTCGCATGAGGTAGTCCTCTGGGGAGATGCTGGTGGCAGGGCCAATGAACTCCACCTCACGGAGCAAGCGGCAACGCTCCTCTCGGATCATCTCTCGTAATAAGGGGCGGGTAAGTCTCACTGTCTCTCCAACATCACGGGGTGACCGTCTCCCCTATAAGTATTCAAAAGGTCCCAAAAGTTTCCCCGAAAAACGCTAAAGGGGGAATATAGAGCATCGGCTAATCACGGTCGGCTCCGCTGTACTCGTCTTCCTCGCTTGCCACCTTGGCTAGCCGATTGAGGCGCCAGGTGTGAAAACGCCAGTAGAGGGCGTCAAGACAATCCCAGGCAAAGCAGGTGATAAGCAGAATGACGGCCCCCACGGAGACACCCCACGCGAGGCAACTAACCATCTCAACCCAATCAACGTCTGTTAGCATTCCCATAGATAATACTGCCTAGGGCTCATCACCGTATAGGACCCTGGTGGGATCTTAAAGATATGTCAGCATCCTCTTTTCCAGGTCGTCGGCAACGTCCCGAAGCTCAGCAGCATCATCGGCGTCGGTGTCAGGGTCGCCGCTGCCCTGAAAGCCATGGGCGTCGGTGCCCTCGATCGCCTTGTAGACTGCGTTGAAGTCACTGTCTGACCAGGAGCCGTCCGGGTTGGAGCCGTCGTCGGCGTAGTATTTCTGTCTGAGGCCTTCAAGGTCGTCCCCGACGGCCATGGAGGCCATGTCGTTGGCAGCCATTCGCCACGCCATTCTACCCTGTTCAGTCTGATAGTGGTCAATCGAGGCCAGGACTCCCACGGGCAGGGTGAGAGCCTCGCTGAACAGGGTCTCTTGGATGATTCCGCTAAGCTGACGTCTGGTGATTCTCACTTCTAAACTCCTCTAATGCCTATAACTATACCGCAATCTCACAAAAAAAGGGCCCGGGAAACACCCGGGCCCTTTAGACAAAGTCCAGTCTAGATGGCTACAGTCGGGCCTGAGGACGGAAGGTTCTCGTTAAGGAAGCTCTGGAGGACCTGGGCCTCCTTGACCGTCATGGTGAGAGCCGAGGTGGCTCCGCTGTAGCGGCCCGCATCCCCCGCCGTCGAAATGGTGACGGTGTTGGAACCTGCCTTCTTGGCAGTGGGGTTACGGTTGATGTCGAAGCTAAAGCGCTTCGTGGACTTTGTTTTACTGAATGACATGCTATCTTTCTCCTGTTTATTAGCATAATATTGGCATCACTGATGACCAATTTAGCAATTATAATGCCGCTATCTGAAGTTTATCACAAAAGTTTAACTTTTTTGAAATTTATTTACGCTGTCTCCATGACAGCATCGTACACCGCCTCGAGGGGGAGGTTGCCTACCCCTACGCCATCATCGGTAACCACTGTTGAGGGGGGTAGCGGACCAAAGGCGACGTTGACAGCGGTCATCAGGTCATTTCTTCCGGCGTAGTTGCTAATCATCAGCTCAGCCTCGAGCGGATCTCCAGCCTGGATGATGACCGGATCTCCCCAGGCCCCCAGGGTGAGAATCAGATCGGTGTCTCCGGCGATGATCTGGCCGAAACGGTTTCGAGCAGCGGTGCCTACAGGCTCCTCCGTCCCTCCATGCTCTAGCTCTCTCACGATTCCGATCAGGCTCTTGACGATGGTCTCAGGTCGACGCTCAAGGACAGCCCAGAGATCCTGGGCATACTCATCCTCGTCTGCCTGGGAGAGCTTGCCTGAGGTGTATGCCTCGAGACCGAGCATGATCACATCACTCACGAGCTGGAGGTCCCCGGTGATGGCGTCAGCTGCCGCCATATCATACGCGGATATCTCGTTAAGCTGAGCTTGAAGGATTCTCTTAAGATGTCTGCGTGTGATCTTCACGATCAAGTCCTCCTATTATGCAATTATAAATAGGCCAAAGTTTTGAAAAGTTTCTCCGGAAATTTTTTGACAAGTCGGGCCTTTTCGGTTTGAAGCTTGATTCAGATTTTGTTATGGGCTACGTGTCCTGATCAATGGTTGGGCCCTAAAAGTAGCAGTAGTGGATAAGTCAGCTCTATGGTCGTAGAGAAGGAGGTAAAGTTTTGAAAAGTTCCTGGGCTGAGTGTGGGACTTTGGGCGGCTGTAGGGCTCCCCAGAGGGCCCACTGAGCCTGCCGGGGGCCCCGGGGGGCCCCTACCCCTGGGCCTCCCCTGGGCCTCTATTAGCCCTTTTTAGGGGGCCCTGGCCCCTGGGGCCGCCCCCCGGGGTCACCGGACGCAGAGGGGGCCCCGGCCCCTTAGGGTCAGAGAGGGCCCTTCACAGGGCCCCGCCCCTGGGGTCAGCTGCGCAGAGCTGCCTCTACCTCCTGCCGCAGGGAGCTGTAGTCCAGGTCAGCCTGGCCCACCGACTCCAGGCCGGAGACGTTGCCCCACTCGCGCCACACCAGCTGCCTGGCCTCGGTGGCGTCGTAGGCACGGACCTTGACCAGTGCCTCGTTCCGCTCGGCGGGGCAGCGGGAGTCCAGCCGGTCGTCCGCGTAGGACCAGAAGGTCACCGGGACCGCGTAGGGACGCAGCTTTCGGCCGGCGGAACGCATCTCGGCGAACCGGGCCATGGAAGGGGAAAAACGACAGGTATAGATTTCGGGTTTTGCCACTGGGGACTCCTTGGTTGGTATCCCTATCATACCACGCTCTCCCCTCTCCTGCACGTTCTGAATAGCTATTCTGAATACTACTCTGTGTCGCGCGTGAAAGGAGCACATACGGGGACGGCTCCGGGGAGACCGGAGCCGTCGATGTTGGAGCCATCCGTCCTTAGCGGACGGGAGGATGGGCGAGGCTAGCTGCCCGACTCAACTGGCGAGCTGCCGGCCACTCAACTTGACACCGACGAGCAATGGCGATGCGGGCACCGCGGGTGAAGTACAGGTCGTCGGAGACCGAGCGGGAACCGCGAACGTCCTCGGCGATGCCGAAGCCGACAACCTCCGGCATACGGGCCCGGGAGCCGTTCCAGTTGACTTTGAAGCGCTCGGGGTAACGCTGGTCGAGGTTGTTGGTGGCGATGAAGTCGAAGCTGATTCCATCCGGATTGGTACAGACGCCGGTGACGATGACGGTCGGGAGACCGGATTTCGGGTGGGCGGCGAGTTCCTCGGAGGAGGTAATCTCGAAATCGTAGGAGGAGTTGGCGGTGGTTTTCATGGGTAGCTCCTTGAAGCTGGGGGGTTTTTGGGTTTTTGGAAGATTCCTTTTCCTTCCGTGTTTCTATTATACCTCAGGTTCTCCCGGGCTACACGCGACCACGCCGCTATCCCAACCACTTTGTTAACTTTTTTCCACCTCGTCCTCGACTGGCTGCACCGTCCTCGAGCAGGGACCTCAGGTCCTCGAAGGGTGACGCCACCTCCTCGAGACTCGAGCCGGACTGACGGCCGAGACTCAACCTCATCCTCATCACCCGCTCCTCCCTGGGAGACATGCTGGCGATGACCAGACGAGCCGGACTGTCTGTCATCCGGTCGGTAACTGTGGCCTCGACGTCATCCGGTCCGGCGACCTGATCCACATGTCGGGTCTCTCCGTCACCGACGTAGTCGTCCAGGGACAGGCTCTGATCCCGCTTGTTGACCAGCCGTTGGATCCGCTGACGGATCCACCACGTGGCGTAGGTCGAGAACTTGACTCCGCGGGTCGGGTCGAATCGCTCGGCCGCCTTCATCAGCCCGAGGTAACCCTGTTGAGCCAGGTCCTCGTGAGAGACACCCGACCATCTGTACTTCCGAGCCATCCAGTGAACGAGTCCCTGATTCTCAGTGATCATCCGATCTCTATCCATGTCCATCCTTCCGTGAGTGGTAGCCATCCCGTCCATCATCTATATTATACCACATATTGAGGGCAGTTGTCGTTAAAGAAATGTAAACTGATCAGCGCTCGATCTCTCTGTGCTCGATGTCACAGCGCTCGATCTCAGCGCTAGACGGTGCCCCTCATTGCTTGGCTCCTTAGTCGCAGTTGACGTGAGAGTTGTGGTAGGCGGCCTCATCACGGACAGCGCGGACGGTTCCCTTTCGAACCTGAAGGTTCGCGGGGCTGCCACCGAAGTGGGCATTCGCGATCTCCTCGGCCTGGGCGGCGTCACGGGCGTAGACCTGATTGTAGCCGCCTCCCGCCCAAAGAAAGGTGAAGAGTGTGGTGCGTCCGGTGGACGGATCTTTTCTATGTGGATTAAGGGACATCTGTTTCCTTTTGGGTGGGGTGGGGTGAGATACATCCACGACTCAACGGGGCTGCCTATCCCCTGGTCACCGACTCTAACGGCGCCGTTTTTGTATCTCGAAGTGGTGGGTCCTCTGGGACTCGAACCCAGCCCGCCGGATTAAAAGTCCGGTGCTCTACCAGATGAGCTAAGGACCCGTTTCCCCCGGAGGGGCGGGACGCCTAGCTGGCGTCCTCGGTGTCCTCCTCGGCCGGAACCTCGGCGGAGACCTTCTGCTTCCACAGCGGGTAAAGCGAGATGCAGCGCTTGGCGATTGCGATTCGCGCGCCGCGTGTAAAGTACAGGTCCTGTGAGACCTTGCGACCGGAGCGGACGTCATCCGCGATTCCGAGGCCGACGACCTCTGGCATCCGGGCCTTGGACCCGTTCCAGTTCACCTTGAACCGCTCGGGATACCGTTGGTCCAGGTTGTTCGTGGCGATGAAGTCGAAGCTGATACCGTCAGCGTTCGTGCAGGTTCCCTGGATGACGACAGTCGCCAGGCCGGACTTCGGGTGAGGTGCGAGGACCTCGGAGTCAGTGATTTCGAAAGCGTAACGAGCGTTGGCAGTTGCCATGATGATTCTCCTAGAATCGGGGTTTTGGAAGGTTTCCTTCCTTCCGTGTATATATTATACCACCGGTTGCTGCAAGCTGCACGTGATGCAGCTGTCC
>Ga0208156_1000890_pt1 | contig 10229 bp, 17 predicted proteins | sample 1_EtaG_FD_184073 | JGI IMG/M metagenome (GOLD analysis project Ga0208156, IMG submission 184073) | Marine viral communities from the Subarctic Pacific Ocean - 1_ETSP_OMZ_AT15124 metaG (SPAdes) (version 2) | ecosystem: Environmental > Aquatic > Marine > Oceanic | place: Pacific Ocean | collected...
GGGTACTGGAGCAGGAACTGTTACGCAAGCTGGTACAGAGGTGATTAGTCAAGTAGGTCCTCCTGCCCTGGACGGCTCGCTTTATTCTAATCCGTTTACGAAACTCTTTGGCAAGAAGAAAGAAGAAGTAACAGAAGAACCTCCAACAGCTCCTCTTCAAATAGAGGACCAACGCCCACAGGAAGAAATATCCTTGGATCAAATGTTCGGTGAGCTAGAGGCTGAGGCGCAAAGAGATACTCCTACGTTAAGAAAATACCTGGAGCCAATGAATATTGGAAATCTATTAATTCCGGATCTTGGTGACCAACATAAAGTAGAAACAAAAATAGCTTATGAAAATCTTGCTAAAAGAATAGAGGCAAAATTTGAAGAGAAGAACGTTCCCCAGGAACACAGACCACTTATATTGGCAGAAACTCTAAGTGATATAAAAAATGAAATGCACGAGTATTTAGAATCGGATGAGGTACGGGACGTAGTAGTTCAAACCGGTTTTAAAATCCCTGAACAAATGTTTAATTTGGAAAAAATTGATAACAATATAGATACTAAAATAGCTCAATACAATCAAACAGGTGAGCCCGCTGCGGAGCTTCCTGATCGTCTTAAACCAGATAAGTTCACGCGCCCTTTATATAACGCGCCTCAGTTTACCAGTGATTCCCCCGCGTCTGGTAGTATAGGATATACAGAGGAAACCAAGGGGCTTCCGATCGGAAGCGTTCAACGAGTTGTCTCGGATCCTACTGTTGGTTTTATGATAGGGGAACCAAATAAGTTAGGTTTTTATCCGGATAAAATAGATCCGCAAACCGGAGGCTATAGTGTTCTTAGACGACATTTAACAACAATAAAAAAAGATTTAACCTCCCGTTATGGTGTACAAGGGCTTATAAACCCAGGGAATCCATGGAAACTTTTTCTGGGACTGGGCCTAGAACAAAACAGAAATGGTTTTCCTGTGCCTAGAAAAAAACTAAAACCAATAAACAAAAAAATTGCTAACCAAGCTATTTCTTCAGGTGTCGCGGAACGTCTTCTTGATCTCAAAGCACAGGGGGAGCCGGTCCTGGTAGCAGAACTAGTTCAAATTCTCGACGACCATTATTCTCGTTTTAATACGACTATTCTTATTGACAACCAGAACGCGAAGTATTTCGAACAAGATGAAGCGGGAAATTTTTTAATATCAGCTGATGAATCACAAATTAAAAAAGAGTTTTTAGCTAAAAAACAAGTACAATTTGAGAAAGAGGAGATTGAAAAGTCTGAGGTTTTACCAGAAGGCTATAACCCAGGTTCCGGATTTGCGATACCTGAAGACATTCTTCCAAACGGCGAAGATCGTTTCTGGAACGAATATGAGGACGTAGTTTTACCAAAAGTAGCCGAGCGCCTTGAAAAAGCAGAGGCTCTGTTCCCTGCGATGGTTCCCTTTTTAGCCCCCAAAGACCCTGCTTACAATGCCTGGGAAAACATAGGTGAAACCGTGCATAAAGGAACACAGTTTAATAACTACCTTGGTCCTCGCTTTAGTAAAGAAAGAATTGGGGACAAATGGGGAGGTTATTATTTAGAACCAGCGGACAGTGAAATTGGTCCTGGCAGTAACGTTGAAATGTGGGCGGCTTTTCATCCCAGGCTTGATGCGGCAAGTGAAAATGCTTATGGTCTAGACCTAGACCTTAGAAAAGACCATTCTTTAGAATACGACAGAAGCGGTAGTGGGCACTCCCTGGTGCCTGGCACCTACGGGTGGACAAGAGGTTTGCTGATGTCCCATGAGCCAGGTGCGTTGGGCTATGGTTTTTGGGAAATGCAACAGGATATATACAGGCAAGGGGATCCTAAAGGTCCCAGGCCGGAATGGAGAAAACTAAGGTTCCGTTCGGAAGTAGCTGAAACAGAGCTTACTCCTGGTGAAAAAACTTTACAAAGAAAGCTGGATGGAATAGACAACGCCATAGAAGCCTACGTTTCGAAAACAACAACGGGAAGAAGCGCAGGGATTCTAGGGAAGCCTCTCGCGTTAATTACTCCATTTATGCCTTTAGAAAAAGACACAGGGAGAACTGGAGAGTTTTCTTCTACGCAAGACTACCCCATAAGCCCACAGCAGTTCCCGCGCTATGTTATCAAAGGGGGGATCCCTTCGCGGGATAACGGTCAGCTGCGGAGTTTGTTCCCTAGAATCGGAGATGACCCTGAAAGCCGGACAGGAGGGGCTGCTGCCGCTTTTTTTGACCCCCTTCCAGAACAAGGCCGGAGTCTAGCATCGGAAGGGCATCCTATACCTACCCATGAACTAAGCAGTATGATCGAACGTCTACGATTGGGAGAGCTGACAAACATAGACGAGACAGGACCAGCAAGGTATCCGTTAGGGGAAAAAATAGCTTTAGATGCTGATGCTGCCCAAAAAGAGCTTACTTTCAAAGCACAGGGAAAAGCTGAAGATGTTTTTTATGATTGGTTGTTGGAAGCACAGCCTTTTAGAAGTTTGGGAAGGACTTTGTCTTCCCGGGATGCAAAAAACATACTTATAGACAGCGAAATAAGGGGCGACATTCAGTATTGGAAGCCCAGCTTTGGTTCTTTTTTCAACCAGGTAGAGCTAACAGATCCTGAAGTTGAGGCCACTATAGAAGGCATTAATAAAATAATGCCTTTTGTGAAATATGTTGCCTGGCAACAAATGGCCCCTACTGTTCTTAAAAAAGCACGGCCTTTTGCAACGGTGGCGATACAGAATCATCCTGAGCTGGCTCCTGTGCTGGATCTTTATCTAAATCAGGACAAAAATTTTACACAAGAGAATATATCAAGGCTTGAGGAGAAAGAACTGACCGGGAGGATTGAGGAAAAAGACAAGATACCTGATTATCCGCACAAAGGCACTCAATATGGGAAGGAAGCCGATTGGGCCAAGGACTTATTACACCGGGGAATTGTGAAGTTGTTGCAAACTTTCCCTGATATAACCCATGTTTACCTGCATAAATATGGCACCGAAGGTTCTCCTGTCTATCCCTATGTGGAAGTAATTAAAGAGGCTAAGAAAATGGCGAAAGAACTTGGTCTGGACATGAAAAAAATTGGAGAGTATCCGACCAAAGCTGCATTAGGAAAAAAAGAGGGGGGAAGGACAGTATTAACGGATGTTACTAACGAAGTTTGGTATGTTAATATTGAAAAAATGCGAGAGATCGTGCTAATGGGTGGTGTTGAAGGCATGAGAAAAGGTGGGGTAGTAAAGAAAGCAGTTAATCACACAATGAACTATGGGGACTACGGGCGACGAATTATATGAAATCTGCTAGGGAACAACGAACACAAAGGCGCTTGGAAGAAACTGTTGAACGTTCGCGTCGCGAAAAAGAAATCAAGGGCGGAATTGGTTCTCTTTGGGAATCTTTGAATCCGGCTCAGAAAATAGGCATGTCTCCCGTCGGGTTTCCTGTTACGGATATAATTGGCGCCGTTGGCGATGTGCAGATGTATCGAGATGAGCCTGAGACGCGTTCGCTTGCGAATTATGCTTTAAGTGGTTTGGGTCTGTTGCCCTTTGCCCCTTCTGTGGCATCAACTGTTTTGAAGAAAGGAAAAGCTGCCAAAAAATATGGAGACTATCTTTACCACATAACCCCGACGAAAAACATAGATGCCATAAAAAAACGAGGCCTGAGCCCAATAGAGACGAGCAACTATCTAAAAGCAACAGGTAGTAGATACCAGGAAGAACCTAGAGTTTTTGCCTGGACGAACCCAGTGGATGCAATGCACTTTCTGAACAGGATGCACGGACCATTTGGTGCTGATAACATGGATGAGTTTTCTTTGATTAGAATCAAAAAAAGAAAAGGAAAATGGGAAAAGGATCTGGCACTCGATCCGCACATGTCTTATTCCAATATTGCCGAAATACAAGATGCCGAAGGTCTTATTTCTATGCAGACCCGGCCCTATACGGGCATTGACAGTGCTGACATAATTGACCACATCGAAGTAAAGGCTCTGCAAAAAGAGCTCGGTGACTTTATTCCAAGTGATCTTGTTTACCCAGGGAAAGGTTCGTACACAGGTGCAGAGTATTCTGATGCAGTGACAGATCTTATGAACAAGGGTGTAGTAAAAAAGAAAACAGGGGGACTTATTGAAAAAGCAGTTAATCACACAATGAACTATGGAAACTACGGGCGACGAATTATCTAAAAGGGAAAAAGCTGCTTTATACTGGTATAGCCAAGGCTATCGAGAAAAGGCTTTACACCGCAAAATCCAGGAGACAATGGAAGAAGGGGAGATTGTCTCTGAGGATTATATTACTTGTGCAAGTGGCGTTTGTGATTAGCGTCGATACGACCAAGAAGTTCTTCGTAGTTTCTAGGATCAGAAATTCCTTTTTGAATCCTGGGTAACAACCATTCTATGATCTTGAGGTGTCTTTTCATTTTTTCTTTCATGTTCATAGTCCCATCGTCTGTGCTCGCATTATATAAGGGGCTGACACCACGAGACACAAACTGACGAACTGGGACCAAATCCGATAACTTAATGGGTGTCAGCTGTTCAAAAGAGCCGCGTGTCTTTCCGGATCGTCCACGATCACGGCCCATTCATCGGCTACAGTAACCAAACAAGTGTTCATGTGTAGCTCGTCAAAGATTTTATAAGCAGTAAGGGCGGAAAGCTGGTCTGAATAAAAATGAATAATCAGTTTACCAGCGCCATTGGGCATTTCTCCCTTGTGTATTTCTGGCTCGAACTCTTCGGTATAGGTGCAGAGTGAGTGTGATAAAAAATCTGCGTCCTTTTTGTCGAAGTAAACTAAAGTCACCGGATTAGTATCCATGGGTAACCTCCTCGTAGGTTTCCGGGTAGTCCGGATCGCGACGTTCTAGTTCCCGTACAACTTTTTTAGATGTTCTGGCCTTGAATCTTTCAATTCTGTCCTGGTTTGTTTCGTAGAGTTCTATCCAGTCAATTTGTTTCATTTTTTCCCTCTTTTCATTAATTAGGTGGTCCTATTGCCAATATCCTCCGAGATAGTTAGTTAGAGCTAAGAACATTGGCTATCGAACTAGGACCGGTATCCGTCTATCAACAAATAGGAGCCCTAACTAACTACCTGTAGTATACTCCACAGTAAAATAAAGTAAAGGGTTATTTTCATTACGTCGAGTTGGCGGTGGACCAAGGACCAGGGACAAATAGTCGATTTCTAGGAACTTACCTGTCGTTTCTAAGACTTTACCTGTCATTTCTAAGGGAAAAGGGTCAGTTTCTAAGGGAAAAGGGTCAGTTTCTCCACCGCACCTCAAAAACACGCAGAAGTTATGTAGAAGTTATGTAAAAACAGGGTTTTGGTGCCTCTGAAACCCTTTAAAACAAAGGGGTCTTGTTTTCCTATATAGAGTATACTCACATCCCCTAACCTGAGATTTTGAGATTTTTTAACTGACTAATACGAAAAAAATATCAAAAACAGAGGTGCGGAGGTGCGTTTTCCCTGAAAGCCTTTGTTTATAGGGGTTTTCACATAACCTGAGAGAGGTGCGTTTCAGGTTATGTAGGTTATGTGAAAAAAGACTTACTAAAACTTACTTTAAAAGATATAATTCACACATGCCCAAAGGAATATCAGGAAACATATCAGGCCGTAATGAAAAACATTTGACTCCGAAACAGGTGCGTTTTGCAAAAGAGTTTGTTTATAACGACGGTTCAAAAACACAAACAGAGTGCGCGATCACTGCTGGGTATGGTAAATCAAGTGCGCATGTCAGAGCTTCCGAGCTTTTAAATCCACAAAGATACCCGCTTGTCGTTCGATACATAAGAGAGCTCCAGGGGGAAATAGACAAAAAGTATGAGGTTACGTTCAGTAGGCACGTTAAAAAGCTTGCAGACATAAGAGACAAAGCCATAGATAAAGGAAACCTAACTGCTGCGGTTTCAGCAGAGGTTCAGAGAGGTAGGGCAGCGGGTCTTTATGTAGAAAGAAAAGAAGTGCGGACGGGCACCTTGGATTCTTTGAGTGAAATAGAAATCAAAAAGAGAATACAAAAACTATTGGGAGACTATAAGCCATTGTTGGAAGTCGAAGAAGCCCAGTTTACGGAATAGGATAATCTTCTTTCTGATCTCCTGGTAAACCTTTTTTAAATTCAGGAGTCATAGCAGCATCATATTCTTCCCAGACAAGATTTAAGTCCAGGACGTCGTTTAATTTATTATTAACTCTTGGGTAACTATCTACTGGACAGTCTAGGCAGAGTCGGTAGCTTTTCTTTGCTCCTTTTAAACCGATTTTAAGAAAAGGCAGTAGATCATGTAGTTGGTTTTGATTAAAAGCAGTTACTAGTTTGTTGGCCTGGTCGACTTCCAGATAAGTTTTATAACAAATCATTTTTTCTTCTCCTGTAAAATTTTTAACACTAATTTTTGATCTTCTTTAGACAGAGAATAGAAATAACCTAAAATATCTGTAATTTTTGAGGCATCCGATTTTTCCGGAGCCTTTCCCATTAGTCCTTTTCCATTTTTTCTATAGCTCCTGGAGAGCGTTTCTTTGCTTGTCTTAGTTTAGTAGTGCCTAAGTCCACTCCATGACCTTTTTCATCCACAACCCTATATTTTTTAGTTCTTGAATTTTGTAATATTCTATAGGTTCCTTTAACCATTATTTTTCTCCTGTATCAAGGGCTTTAGTTTTTGTTCATACCACTCAGCTTTTTCTAGGTCTTGAGCACCGTTTTTGTGTCTGAATCTCCAACGATATTTTAGCGAATTTCCTCTTAAATAACCTATAAATTCTTCGTGAGACAGCATGGCTTCGATTGCATCAATACATTCAATCTCTCCTGTGTTGTAATGTGGAGGGTGGTTCACCATATCAGGAACTTTATTCATTTCTTTAAGACAGTTTCAATATAATTGTCTTTTTTCCCTGCTTTTTTAAACTCAGCTATTTCCTCTTTCAGTTTTTTGTTTTCTTTTCTGAAAAACTCAGCCATTTTTCTAAAATGTCTTGTTTCGACAGTTTCCAGTTGTCTCCATGCCTTACTGGTGCTATAGGTTTCTTTTGGTTTAGTCATTCCTCTGTAATATACGGTCTATTAATTTTCGTGTGAGATTACCGTAAAACTCTTCATTGCTGTAGCTGTTACAGGAAGAGCAAACACGAAGTCGAACAGGTGTGCTCTTTTTGGTTTTTACTATTCTTGCAACAAAGTCGCTTTTTTCTCTTCCTTCCAGGCAACACTCACAAAAAGCTATTTTAATTAGTTCGTTCATTAATTATCGCGTCCTTCCTGTGCGGTAAGTCATTCCACCTGTAAAATTTCTTAGTAGCCATGTGCCAGAACCACCCTTGATATTCGTGTTGATCTAGGGGAATTTTTGAGGCTACATATTCTGGTTTATATTTTTCGTTCATTCCATTTCCTGATAATAAAAATAATTGGCGCTATAACAATACCTACAGTTGTCGCGATTAGTGCGAAAAGAAGAAAAACAACCATTTCCCACCATTTTGTAAAAATTGGTATTTCCATATCTACCCACCTTTCTTAGTTGATGGATAGATATTCTGTGGTCTTTCGTATTCTGGCTCATCTTCGTAAACAATTATTCCATATTGTTTCAGTAAATCGGCAAGTTTGTCATCGCAATTCTCTCGTGCAAAATGAATCAAGTCTGTTTCTAGGGAGGAAGTATCTACAGACATTTTAAGACCCCACCTCTTTTAGTTTTGTTTTCTTCTTTTGTAGAAGCTCATTGAGTTCAAAGCCTCTGTTTAACATCGGCATGATAAGCACAAGACCGTGAGCAGACTGAAAAATGCAAGGGGAATCTGTTTTCCCAGCAACAAGCGTCATTTCTGGAAACTTTGGGTCTTCGTCTTTAAGCACAAAATCTTTAAGTTTAGCCAGGTATTGTGGACTAAAACTAATAGGCTTATTCATTTTCAAACCACTTTTAATTACTTTTTTCCACTTAGGAAAGAGCCCCTCAATAGCAGAGACAGGTTCGGCAAAAGGCTCTTCTTCCGTTATTCTAATTAGAAGCAGTTGTCTGTCCGTGATGTCTCCTAGTTCATCTCTTTCAACCGAGTCAAATAAATCAACTCTTTCGCTGTTGGTTTTTTTCAACTGTGTAAAAACTGGAAGCAGTCTTTTTGAGTTAGGCTGGTAGATGTTCAGGACGACGTTTTCAAAAGAATCACAGGGGATTGCTTCCGGATCTTGGTAGACACAAAGAATGTGGCCATTGGTAGCAACGATGTTGACTCCTCCTTCTTCTCTTTTTTCAATAAAGAGTCCGTTTAGGTTAGGTCTTATGTCATTTTTTCCGGTGAAAGCACAAGCTCGACCCAGCATTTCTCCATTTAAGTTTTCAATATTATTCATAATAAACTCCCTTATATAATTAATTGATATTGTTACACAATTATATAGTATTTATCGCATACATGCAATGTTTCTGGTATACTTTTCTTACTGTGGCAAAAAAAGAATCTCTGTTTTGGAAAAAGGTTAGAATGAATCTAAAATCATTTATTCTAGTCCGTATAGAATCGTGGACAAATCATGGGATTCCGGACGTTTTAGGTGTTTCTCCTGGTGGTGTTTATTTTACGGTGGAACTTAAAGTAACCGAAAGTAAGAAAGTTTCCTTTTCTCCACATCAAATCGCATACCATAAGCTAAGGGAAAATGCCCCGGCTTTTATCTTAGTCCAGGGGCTCTTGAAGAAGAACCCCAGAAAATATGGCATCTACCTTTTTTCTCCTTCCCAGGTGGAGTCGTTGGTCGTCCAGGGGCTAAAAACAAAGCCTCTTTTGTCCTTTGACCAAGGTTCTTGGTCCGAGTTCGAAGAAGCTTGGACCAAGGTCATTGAATAATTGCTTGCTTGTCTTTTCTGACAAAAAGAAGAGCCCTGGGACCGGGCCACGGCGTCCTGCTTGCTTGTCTTTTCTGAGGAAAAACACTGCGCAGCGGCCCAGGGCTACGTTACGCACACCCGTGGTATTTGCTTGCTTGTCTTTTCTGACAAAAAAGGAGCTGCCATCCCAGGGCCGCTTGTCTTCCACGGAAGTCGAAGATAGAAAAGACCGCTTGCTTGTCTTTTCTATTTTAAGGGAGCTGCCATCCCAGGGCTGCTTGCTTGTCTTTTCTATTTTAAGGGAGCTGCCGTCCCAGGGGGCCGTCCCAGCGAAGCTCGTGTTCTTTATCGGGAAGCTAGAAGCTAGAAAAGACATGCTTGCTTGTCTTTTCTATCTAAAAAGAGCTGCCTCCAGTGGGACGGCAGAAGCTCGTGTTCTTTATTGGGAAGCTAGAAAAGACTGCTTGCTTGTCTTTTCTATCTAAAGAGTTTTACCGCAGGGTGCGGTAATGTAGCAATAGGATCGGGCAAAGAAAAACCCCCAAATGTTAATAACAGTTGGGGGTTTTAGGAGAAGGGAAATTAAATAGAGTATTTCTTTTTAATTTCCTCCATGACCGCATCAATGTCGTGGTTTAGACGTATCATTTGTATGGTCAGGTCGGTTTCAATCTCTTGTCGAAGTTGCCATTCATCTCGACTAGCAGGAATCACCTTGATTGAGTCACATTTGTAAGGATAGTCGTGTTCTATCTTGAGCTTCTTCCCGTGCTTCTCGTTGAAACCCTTTCGGAAAACGCTCATTTCCTCAGAGACTTCTCGCTCTTGTTTAGAGAACTTATCTCTTTTCTTGACGAGAGCTTCAAAAGTTTTTACAGCTTCTTGCACTTCGGGTTGTTTAAGAGCTTTTTCATTTGCTTCGGTAAAGATTTGCTTGGCAAGTGAAAGAGCGATTACTTCGGTTTGTTTATTTGTCAGTTGTTTAGGCATAATGCCCTCCTTGTTATTATTAATAGAAACTCTATTATACAAAATCTCCCATATAAATACAAGGAGAAAAGACATGCTTGCTTGTCTTTTCTATCTAAAAAGGAGCGTCTTCTGGGGACGCCTGCTTCTTTCGGTGGGCGTCCTAGAAAAGACATGCTTGCTTGTCTTTTCTATCTAAAAGAGCTGCCATCTGGGGGACAATAATGTAGCAATAGGTTAGGGCACAAAAAAACCCCCGACATTTCTGTCGGGGGTTCTTGGTCGGTGGTTAGGCGTGTAAGTCCTTCTAGTTTATCTTACTTCGATCTTAAGGCAACTAACCATCAAGTTCTCCTTACAAGCAGTTCTCC
>Ga0208156_1000891_pt1 | contig 10225 bp, 12 predicted proteins | sample 1_EtaG_FD_184073 | JGI IMG/M metagenome (GOLD analysis project Ga0208156, IMG submission 184073) | Marine viral communities from the Subarctic Pacific Ocean - 1_ETSP_OMZ_AT15124 metaG (SPAdes) (version 2) | ecosystem: Environmental > Aquatic > Marine > Oceanic | place: Pacific Ocean | collected...
AGCACCAATGAATTGATCGATCCAAAAGTGATTTATCATTACCCCCCCGATGGGGCATCGAGCACGGCCAGTCAGTTAGTAAAAAATCATAATCAATCAAGTCTTCGGTTATACGATGCCTTAATAAATAGTGGTGTGTGCAGAGAACAAGCTCGGGGAGTGCTTCCTCAAAATATTTATACTGAATATTACGGCACTGCTAATTTAAATAACATCCTTAAATTTGTGGGCTTACGTCTCCACGAAGGAGCCCAGTGGGAAATTCAAGAAGCGGCTAAAGCTGTTTTAAGCATAACCCAAGAACTATTTCCAACGACGGTTGATGCTTTTATGGAGGGTCAAAATGTGGTATAATATTCGAGCTAAAGATAAAAAGATGGATCGTATGGTGACATTTTGGTTATTTGCCGTTAATAGAGAGAAGCTTAATGAACTTTTAGAAAGAAACCAATATGACGAAATTGAGTGGATTGAAGAAAAAGCCCCGCCGTGGGCAAAGGAGGGCATAAATGAAAGTAATTAAGACAGGCGCCACACTGGTGGGAAGACCGGTGATGAATACCTGGCAAGGGATGTTGAGATATGGCATTGTGCGCTCTGAAGAATTGAGAGATAATAAGTGGAAGTACTGCGCGGTGGAGTGGGTTAATGATGAAGCTTATGTAGAATCTATGGACCACCTTAATAAAATGCGGAATGATGATGACCATACAAGATATATTTATAGAGTTGATGAATTGATTTTTATCGATCTCGATATGCAATTGAAAAGTTTACGCGCTTTGAATAAGTTAAAAAAGGAGGCAAAAAATGTTTAGGTTTATGGGTGTATTGGGGGTATTGTTGTTTATTGGAGGAGCGCCCGTTAGTGTGCCAGCTGCGCCGCTGCAAAAGGCTCCCAATAATATGCACGAGTTTATGGGAGTTGTCAAGGGGGCAGTCCCAGGCTTTGCTAGAAAGCCGCGATATTTTAATGCCTCCCTGGCAGAGAAGAACCTTCGTTTTTTGTATGATGAGAAAGACGTGCGCTTAGTGATTAGTCTTGATCATTGCAAGGACGTGGGTAAAGTTATTCGTAAGATGAACAAGTCTTTGGAAGTTCCCATTGAACATATTTGTCGGAAGATTCATCGCACGACATATGAAAAGAATATTACTCTTTTTGAAGAAATTGCTTCTCATATCGGGGCTGGAAATTTCTATATTCATTGTCGTTATGGGGCCCACCGTGCCGTTACTGCACTCACCGGAGCTTGGATCGCAAGGCAGCGCCTCAGTTTTGAAGAGGCATTTAGTCGAACGGGGGGGAAGAAGAGAGCTTTTAGGAGTAAGGGACAAAAACAGCTTTTAAATCAAGCACGTAAGTATGCTGCTGACCGTATTGAATGACTAATCCCGAGCGCCGAGGACTTGTGCGCTGCTGTTGTCTATTCTTCGTTTCCGAGATCAGATGTGGCTTGTAAACACATGAATACTGTTGTGAAAGCTTCGGAAAAGTATAATCTCGAACCATCATTATTAGTTGCCATGATAAGAGTTGAGAGCAATTGGAAGACAACGGCAGTAAGCCACTCTAAGGCGTGTGGACTAACTCAGGTGTTGGCTAAATACTCACAATATAATTGTCGCACCCTTGTTAAAAATCCGACCGTCTCTATTATGGAAGGTGCCAAAAAGCTTCATTATTGGATTTATAAATATGGGAGAGGAAACAAAAAAGTGGGGCTTTGTGGTTATAACACAGGGTTCCGATGCAAGGGGAAATCTAAAAGCAAGCGCGGTTTTTTCTATGCCAAACGAGTTCTCCACCACCAAATGACACTTAATGAGAAAATTATTTTATGATGATGTGGTGATTGGCACCAGGATTAATGCTGTCATTTATGCGTTTTCTCATGGCCTCCCTCTCCTCCTGACCACTCTTAAAAACCCTTCTAAAATAGACCGGCTGGAGCCCACCACCACTCCCCTCTTGGCTGATTTGCCCTCTAAGCCCCTGTGGGTGGGCGACGGTCTCAAGGCGAGCGGTCCCCATAAGCTCGACGTCTGGAATCGTTTAACTTATATCATGTCTTTAGAAGGGAAGATCCCCTTTGCAAATAAAATTTCTTCGATTAGGGTGGACGAAGAACAAAATGAATTAAAAGTAATTACTCATAATTCACGCTCAATTATAATTCATTGTAACCGAGTTATAATTTTTGATGATGCAAATGTAAGTGGACTTCCAGCCCCTGTTCGAGTGCCCACCGATGAAGACAAAAGAAAAGTAATGGATTGGATTAGTGTAAGGTCCGGAATGGTGCATAAATATGACAGCCTTGAAACGGAATCATCGTTTGTTAATAAAGTATATTTTTATCCCTCCGACAGAATTGATGGGGCTCACGACAAGAAGGATTTGGTGGCGGTTTCATATTTAACCAAGGCTGAATTAAACAAAATAGAATACTCTGATTTATTTGTTAGATATGGCGTGGCGGATCTCATGAAAAGTGCCGGCATTAAGGGGAGGCGCAATGGTCGCGACACCAACAACCCTGACAAATATAAATATTATGCCATCAAATTAGAAACACACAAAAGAGAGATTGACTTGGAAGCGAGGACGTTGTATAATGATACAAAGTTTATCGAGTTCAATTACCAGACCGAGGAGGAGTTGTTGAAAAGAATAGACGAAACCCCTCTTATGAAACTTTATGAACGTCTGAGAGGCACAGTTTAGTGAGTTCATTTCATTTGGCTGGGGTTGTTCCCGTTGCCGGCCAGCCTTTAGATTTTAATTTTCCCTGGCACGATTCTTTGCAGCCCATTGCCCAGGATTATCTGGCTGTGGAGCGTGCAGTTATTGAGTGCGCATATGCCGGGTGTGAAACCATATGGGTTGTGTGCAATGACGACATGCAACCTTTAATACGATATCGCTTGGGGGAATATGTTCAAGATCCCGTCTTTTTAAACAGGCGCCACCACTTTGGGCCCACCCAGGTCCATAAGCAGATCCCCATCTATTATGTCCCCATCCATTCCAAGGACATAAACAAACGAGACTGTTTGGCTTGGAGTGTGTTATATGGCGCTCTGACCGCTTACCATATCAGCTGTAAAATAAGCAAGTGGTTGACACCTAAAAAATATTATGTGGCATTTCCATATGGAGTATATGAACCTGAAATCCTCCGCTCTCACCGAAAGGATATTTCTAGTGAACAAAGTTTCGCCCTTTCGTTCGAGGGTAAAACAGTGAAAGACAATGAATATTTGGGATTTACTTTCGATGAGGAAGACTATAAAAAATGTGTACAAATAATAAGAAGAGAGGGAACTGGCATGCGAAAACCGGGCCAACCCCATGGAGGGGAAACAGAAAATTTACCGCTTCATGAAAGATGGAGCGCGAGATATTTTACACTTGACAAAGTGTTTACAGATGTTATAATGGATGACGTCAACGTGGTTGAGATACCCTGGTATAAAAAGGTTGACAGTTGGGAGGGGTTGAGGTATTATTTGTCCAGCGACCAGCAAGTGGAGCGGCCCCCTAAAGACCTATTTTCGTATAAAGAATGGAATCCAATAGGAGAAGATAACGAATGAAAAAATGTAGTATGCCTTTTGTCGGCCTCCACGCACACAGTGTTGCTGGTTCCATATTTGATGGATTAGGATATCCCCAAGAGCATATGGATTATGCTTTTGAGAATGGCAATGAAGCTTTGGCCTTAACAGACCATGGCAACATGAATGGCTTAAGTTATCAGGTTATGCATGCTCAACAAATGCATGCGGAGGGAAAAAGTTTTAAGCCCATTTTTGGGGTGGAGGCTTATTTTTTGCCCTCCGTCTCAGATTGGAAAAAAGAATATGAAGAAGTGAGGGTCGATAAGAAGCGAAAGAAAGAAATTCAGAGCAGCAGCGGTGTTATTGTTGAAAACGAGGGTGCATCCAAGGCGAGAGTAAAGAATATTCTGAATCGCAGAAGACATCTTATCTTGCTGGCTCAAAATCAGACGGGCTTGAATAATATTTTCAAGATGATATCGACGTCTTATCAGGGTGATAATTTTTATCGATATCCTCGTATGGATTATGATTTGTTGAACGCCCACAGTGAAGGTGTCATTGCGGCCAGTGCTTGCTTGGGTGGTGTATATGCCGGTAATTATTGGGAAAACAGGGAAGAAGGCAAAGACGCGGTGGTCAAAGCCATGCGCGACACCACGCGCAGGATGTTGGATATTTATGGAGATCGGTGGTATGGAGAACTTCAGTGGCACTCAGCACCCGAGCAGCACGAGCTGAATAAATATATTATACAGATGCATGAAGAGTTCGGAATAGAACTTATTTCGACCGCTGACAGCCATTATCCAAACCCTGATGCATGGCGGGATCGCGAGCTTTATAAAAGGCTCGGCTGGCTTGGAAAATCACGTCCAGATTATTTGTCTGATGAACTTCCTGCGAGTGTGGATGAGATTGGATATGAACTTTATCCGAAGAACGGCGACCAAATGTGGGAGGCATATAGAAGATATTCAGGTCAGGTCGGTGTGTCTTATAATGACAACTTAGTGGCAGACTCCATTATGCGAACTCATGAAATTGCCATGAACCGAATAGAAAATTTCATGCCCGACAGCAAGGTGAGACTTCCAGATTTTGTGGTCCCTCCTGACATGACAGCAGATGGCGCACTCTCCAAGCTCGGTGTTGCGGGGTTGAAAGACCGAGGGCTTTTGGATAATGAATATCTTGAACGGCTGCGATATGAGACAGATGTTATTAGTGACCGAGGGTTCGCCAAATATTTTCTCACAATGAAAAGCGTGGCTGACACTGCGACCGACAGTCAACTAGTGGGCTCGGGACGTGGAAGTGCGGCTGGTTCTTTGCTCGCATATGCGCTTGGCATCACCCAGGTTGACCCGATCAAATATAACCTTCAGTTTGAGAGGTTCATGCGGAAAGAGCAGAAGGATTATCCAGATATTGATTATGATGTTTCCGACCCGATGGATCTTAAAGAAGAACTGATGGAGGAGTGGGGTCAGACAACCGTGGTCCCCATCTCTAATTTTAATACGTTGCAACTGCGCTCTCTGATTAAGGACGTGTCCAAGTTTTATGGTGTGCCCTTCACCGAGGTTAATCCGGTCACGTCAAAGATGATTAAAGAAGCGACTCCAATCGCGAAGAAAAAACATGGCATTAAAGCTGGAGTATACGCTCCAACCTTTGAAGAATTAATGGAATATTCGGAATCCTTGAAGACTTTTTTAGCCAAATATCCTCATATCGCGGACCATATTAACGTGCTCTTCGGCCAGTCTCGGTCTGTGAGTAGACATGCCGGCGGGGTGGTGATTGGGGAGGATTTGGACAAGCATATGCCCCTTATTAACAGTGGTGGAGTTGTCCAGACACCATGGAGCGAGGGGCAGAACGTCAGGCATTTGGAGCCCATGGGCTTCATTAAGTTCGACATCTTGGGGCTCGCCTCTTTACGCATGATGGAGGGCGCGATACGTCATATTTTAAAACGCCACCATGGTGTGGAGGAGCCCACGTTCGAGGATGTAAAACAATTTTACGATGAGAACCTTCACCCTGACAAGATTAATTTTGACGACCAGAAGGTTTATAAGAACGTCTTTCACAAGGGCAAGTGGGCTGGTATTTTTCAGTTCACCGAGCAAGGTGCACAAGATTTTTGTAAGAAGGCGAAGCCGAAGAGCATCATTGATATTGCAGCAATTACAAGCATTTACCGCCCGGGGCCATTGAGCGCGGGGGTTGACAAGATGTATGTGAAAGCGAAGAACAGCCCGTTGGACATTGAATACCCACACCAACTAGCCAAGGAGGCGACCGAGGAAACATATGGGTTTTTAATTTTCCAGGAACAAATTGCGATGCTGGCTCACAAGCTTGGCAAAGACATCAGTTTGGATGAGGGGAACACATTAAGAAAGTTACTAGTGAAAAAGGGAACGGGCGAGAAGGATGACAAGAAAGAGGATATCAAAAGACGCTTTATCGAAGGGTCGATGCTCAATGGGCTTACACGAGGAGCAGCCGAGGAGATGTGGGCGAAGTTCGAATACTTCTCGGGTTATGGCTTCAATAAGTCACATGCAGTTAGTTACAGCATACTTAGTTATCAGTGCGGTTGGCTTTACAACTATTATCCTGCTGAGTGGATGGCTGCTTTCTTAGATAAGGAACCCGAGGGAAGAAAAGAAAAAGCTATCGGGATTGCCAAGCAGTTTGGGTTTAAGATTAAGCCGCTGCACATCAACCAGTCCGGGAAGGTTTGGGAGATATCAGACGATGGCAAGACTTTGATCCAACCTCTCACATCGATCAAGGGTCTCGGAGACGCAGCCATGCAACAAATCATGGAGCACCGACCTTTTAACAATATAGAGGAGTTCTTGTTTCATGAAGAAATTGTATACGGCAAACTCAATAAGCGCGCCCTTGATGTGTTGGTTCGAAGTGAGGCCCTGGAGTGCTTGATGGATAAACGCTTTAGTGGAGGAAAACATTTCTGGAGTGCAGTTGCTGTGGACCGTCCGCGCAAGGAAAAAAATCTGTTGGAGAATATTGATTCATATGTGGAAGAGGGGGACTTTTCTAATGAGGAAAAGATCGAACACCTCTCTTCTTTAACAGGAGTGTTCCCGATGGACCTTGTAATGGGTGAGCATATTTTGAGACGGTTGAACGAGAACCACATCCCGCCTATTTCTGAATACGACCCGGAGCTTTTAGTTACATGGTTTATTCCCAGGAAGACCACAATGCGGAAAACTAAAAATGGCAAGGACTATTATATTGTTGAAGTGATTGATTCCAACAGTGTTCAAACATCTATTAAGTGTTGGGGTGTTGATCCCATGCGAGATAGAATATATAATAATAGACCTTACATGGCAAAGTTGAGTTATGACGAGCAGTGGGGCTTTAGCACAAGATCAATTCGACACACGTTTAAATTATTGGCATAAAAAGTTCTTGACTTTTTATGTGCAATCCCCTATTATTAGGACTGAGCTTTTAACAAAGGAGAGGAAAATGGCACGTATTGAAGATAGAGCCCCTAAAGGCAGTATTGAAAAAAGTGGAGCTTTTCGCTTGTTAGGGCATGCGAGGATGGCAGACTTACTGCGAAAAAGCCATAGTGCGATTATAGGAAATGGCAACGAATTGGAGGATTTGATTTATGAACATTCTTCTCATTCAAATAAACTTAAAACTTATTGTAACGTCCCCAAAAAAAACGCATTCGTTGTAAAGTATAAATGGGATGAGGGTGACTGCGATGCAGTTTTATTGGGCTCCAATAAAATAACTGTTTTTGAAATAAAAGACGGTGACAATTTTGACACCAAAAAGGCCGCAGGGGAATACGCAAAATTGAAAAAAGCCGCAAAATTTTTTGAAGCAGTTGATCCACACAACCGCCGCTGCGACTTCAGGATTGTTCTTTGGAACTGTGAAGATCTTGACAAAGCTTCTTTTAAACACAAACCGGCAAAGCCCCATTTGATGAGAGGCCGAGATTTTGCGCAACTGACAGGAATAAATTATTCAAAACTTAATAAAATTAGAGAATTAGACCGAGAACATAATTACGAATATATGATGAACGAGTTCGAAAGTATTCTTCACGAAGAGCGTCGTCTGGCATAACCACAACGGGAGTTAGTTAATGAAACCATTTTTTAAATGGAGTGGAGGAAAGCGACGTGAAGCCCCCGTGGTGCAGCGTTTTAAACCATTACAGTTTGATACTTTTTATGAGCCGTTTTTGGGTGGTGGCGCAATTTGGCTCGACTTGGAGCACGATAAAAATGTCGTCAATGACAGTTATGCTGACGTGATGAATTTTTATAGAGTATTGAAGTCAGACACTCATCGTTTTGTTAAGGCGATAAACGACCTCAGTTCGGCTTACAGCAAAGAGATGGAAAGTGTTAAAAGGGATTCCGCAGTGGAAAAACAGCTTAAAAGCGCCCAGGCCCAAGAACAAAAGCTTTATATTTCCAGTTATAAGAAAGCGGCAGCCGGCATTGGCACCCTCAACAAGAAGGAGTATAATGAGGAGAAAGTAGGCCAATTGATTGAAGAGTGCGCAGAATGGAACGAGGCCCTCGCGGCAAAGAAGGCCGAGATAAAAAAGCTCAAAAAAGAACTTAATAAGCCTGTTTATGAAATAGCTGACAAGTATTATTATTATTATCGGAATAATGATTTTGATACTGATTTCGAAAATGCAGTCAAATTTTATATACTGCGCCAACTTTCTTTTTCGGGGATGCTGCGCTTTAGTTCTGATGGCAAGTTTAATATTCCATATGGGTGGTATAAAAGCTTTAAAGGCATTGAACAAGGTGTCGAAGAAATCCAGGGGATGTTGAATAATACCACTTTAATGTGTTGTGATTGGAAAGAGAGCGTGGAAGGAGCAACAAAGGATGATTTTGTCTTCTTGGACCCTCCTTACACACGCACCTTCACAGAATATCATCCGACTGGCCAGTTTGGAAAAGAGGAACATGAGGCTCTGGCCGCATGGTTTGAAACCACGGATGTTCCTGTGATGATTATATTGAACAGGGATGAGTTTACAGAATCTCTTTATGAAGATTATATAATCGGAGACTATGATTATAAATATTCAATTCAATATCGAGATCGCATGACTGAACAAGACTCTAACGCTAAACATTTTATCGCTATTAATAATTACACTGTTAACACGGGAGACGAGAAAGATGAATCTTAAGTTTGTGAGAACTAGAGAAGATGCCAAATTGCCGGTTCGTGCCCACCCCACCGATGCAGGGATGGATGTATTCTATTGCCCGGATCCGACAGCCCCCGCGCTGGAGGAGAGAGGAGAATTTTGGATTCCTCCTCGCGAAACGTGCGTTTTAGCCACTGGGTTGAGAGTTGAAGTCCCTCCGGGCTATATGCTTGAAATCAAAAACAAATCCGGCATTGCCTCAAAGCGCCAACTTCTGGTGGGCGCGTGCGTGATTGATCCGGGTTACGATGGAGAAGTGTTTATAAATCTTCACAACATTGGGAGTGGCACTCAGATTATCAAACCTGGGGAAAAAATTGCCCAAGCAGTTTTGGTGCCTGTGGTTCATTGCGGAATCGAAGAGGCGTTTGATGAGGGTGAGTTTAATTCTAACACCGAGCGAGGACCCGGCGGCTTTGGATCAACAGGAAGATTTTAATGAGTATCAAGAGAAAAATAAAACGGCAAGCAGAAAAAGAGGACAACAAAGAATTCCAAGCCAAAGTGGCTTTATTCGGCAAGCTGGGGGATGAGTGCCTTGTTTGTAATAAGCCATTTGACAAAAAAGATAAAGACATGGTGATGTCGTGGTATGTTGCAGTACGCCAGAAAGAAGATGTTGTTAATCTATATTGCCCTGACTGTTGGAATCGGGGCTTATCTTTAGTGCAGAATATTAAGGAGGATCTTAGTGAGCGAGCGAAAAAGTAAAATTAAATTTAAACAATTTTGTGAGGATAATAATCTCCGCTATCAATTGAATGAAGTTGGAGAACCCATCAGCCCCTCTAGAATCAGAAAGTTTAGTGATGATCATATGTGGTGGACAGGTGTTGACGATGGTCTTATCGGTGTTTCGGTTCGGCGCCCCACAGAGACAACTTATAACAAGGTAAAACGAAAGCTTCTAACGATGGGGTGTGTTCTTTCTCAAGACGGTGACACCGAAGGGAACTTTTTTGTGAAGGAAAAAGATGCTGCGAAAGTGGCCAAATTTCTCCACACCAACAAACGTAAAGGGTCTTCTAAGCGAAGCCAGCAAATGAAAGAATATTGGGCCAAGCGCAAACAAGAGGTGGCCTGATGAGGGAAGCTTTAAGTTTTGATGATGTACTATTGGTTCCCAAGTGTTCCGATATTGAAAGCAGAAAACATATCGATATTGGCAATCATTTGGATGATAATATCACTTTAAGTTTGCCGGTCATTTCAAGCCCCATGGACACGGTGACACAATCAAAGATGGCAATTGCCATGCGTGAAGCCGGGGGTCTCGGCATCATTCATAGATATAACTCTATTGATCAACAGTTGAAAATGGTTGAAAAAGCAGTTAAAAGTGGTGCACGAAATGTGGGTGCTGCAGTAGGCGTTTCTGGCGATTATATTGATAGAGCTGTAAAGTGT
>Ga0208156_1000893_pt1 | contig 10218 bp, 10 predicted proteins | sample 1_EtaG_FD_184073 | JGI IMG/M metagenome (GOLD analysis project Ga0208156, IMG submission 184073) | Marine viral communities from the Subarctic Pacific Ocean - 1_ETSP_OMZ_AT15124 metaG (SPAdes) (version 2) | ecosystem: Environmental > Aquatic > Marine > Oceanic | place: Pacific Ocean | collected...
TGAGATGGGATGCCTTGCCGACCTTTGGACATTGCACAGCCAATGCTTGAGAAACTTATGGGGAGTTGCTGACAATGATCCGTGGTCCTTGTCTCGTTTGTAGAGTGACCAAACTTTCTTTTGATGCTTGGCAACACACAACTTACACCAAGACTTCCGACCATCCTTGCTTTCGGATTTTCTATCGAACAAATCATATGGTTTTTTTCTCTTGCACCGAGTACAAGTCTTCGTGAACTTTCTCATTCAAAAAAGTATTTAACAATGACAAATGGATTTGGCAATAATGCTGAAGCTTTTGCTTACACTTCTATAGCCTTTTTTGACAACTTATTATTTTTTTTTTTATTTTAGTAATGAATTTGGTGTATGAAGTGTAAGGATTGGTGTTTCTTGTTGTGTGATAAGGGATTGATACTTACACTACTGTCTTTTTAGAAGTGTAAGATCTTACACTAGTAGTGTAAGGATTGGCTGTTTTCCTTAACACCACGAAGGAAAAATGATATTGAAATATTGAAAGTAGGTTGTATGAAAAAGACTATTGATGGAAGAAAATCCAGGAAATTGACTCCCAAGCAATTACGATTTGTTCACGAGTTCTGTACTAAAACTTTGTTGGGATTGCAGTCAGCATCTGAGTCGGCAAGAAAGTCTGGATATAGGGAGAGTGTTGCAAGAAAAATGGCTTATGAGATGCAAGATCCAAACAAATATCCATTGGTTGCTGAACACATTTATGATTTAAAAAAAGAATTGCAGAATAAGTATTCTGTTAATATGGATAAACACATTGCTAGACTTGATGATCTTGGCAAGAGGGCAGAGGAAGAAAAACAATTTAATGCATCCATTAATGCTGAACAGTTAAGAGGTAAGGCAAGTGGATTGTATGATCCGACAATTAGGATGGAGTCTGCAATAGAGAACTTGCCAAGAGATGAACTGATTAAACGATTGGATGAGTTGCAGAAAAAGGGAATTGGAATTGTTGGGGAAGAGAATGTTATTGATATGGAGAAAGAACCAAATGGAAAAGATATTAAATTGATTAATGATAAGACAGAAGAGAAACAGACTACTTCTGAAGCTATGCAAGATAAGTTAGAACCTATATGAAAACCGAGGAAGTGATGACAATACTAGAGGAAAACAAAATTACGAATGTACAACCCAAACATAAATGCAAAGGACACCTTTGTGAGAAGGATGCAACCATTGAAGATCCTAAGGGATATTTTTACTGTGATGAATGCTATGGTCTGTTTAGCTATACACGAAAAGAGTATTGGTCAAATCCTAATGCAAAAGGATATACTGATAGACATTAGTTAAAGTGTATCCTTGCATATTATGACAAATTATTACACATTGTAACAAAGTGAAAGAGTCTAATCTTGTTAAATTAATTAGGAAAAATATAGGCTTATACAATTGGTTGAGGATTGAAACAACAACACTGCAAGGCTTTCCAGATTTGATAGGCATTAGTCCACAAATGGATACAGTTTTTGTGGAGTGTAAGATTGCTGTTGGGTCTAGAATTAGAATAACTCCTCATCAAGTGTCAATGAATATAAAACTATGGAAGGAAAGTGGTGGATGTAATTACTTCATTGTTTTTGTTCAACAAGCGAAATCCCTTTCCTCAGAGGGAGTGTTTTTGTATGAGGGAAGGGTAGCCAAGGATCTAGCCATAAACGGCGTCAACGAACCACCAATCGTGAACCAATGGATCGGCATTCGTGATCAGCTCGTGATGGTTCATGGATCGTGAAACATATTCGTAGTTCGTGAACCATGAATGAAGTCACATCAATACATTGTAGCCAAGTCAATGAAGTATAGCCAAGGCTACATTCTATAAGAACAACGGATCACGGATCACGGATCGATGACTGTGTAAGAATTGTGTAAGAACTGTGTATTCCCGGTTCGTGATCCATTAATCGAGGAAAACTAGGAAATTTCCTGGTAAATGGCTAGGTACTTATGAATTATGATAGAAATGGCGGAAAACTAGGGAAAACCACCATCTCTTAATCGACCGGGATCTATGCGCTCGGAAGGGCATGGACCATGTTTTGAATTCTCAGCCATCAATATTTCATATGAAAAGATTTTTTTAGGGCATACCCCCTTTTTTTAGTATAATCGTTGTCAGGAGTCCCAATGGAACAAAAAAATAATAAATTTGAAAAGTATTCAGACGACGAATTGAAGCTCTTGCTCGCAATTGCGATGCACGACGACAGCGCCAAGGCGCAAACTAGTTTCTTGCATTTTGTCAGGATTGTTTGGCCCGACTTTATCGGTGGATATCACTCTAAAATAATGGCGGAAAAATTTGAACAAATTGCCAATGGTACATTAAAGCGCTTGATCATCAACATGCCACCACGTCACGGCAAGTCCGAGTTTTCATCCTTCCTGTTCCCGGCCTGGTTGATGGGTAAGAAACCAAAAACAAAAATTATTCAAGCAACACACACCGCCGAGCTCTCTTATCGTTTTGGACGTAAGATGAGAAACCTTATGAATGATGGGCTGTATAGAAAAATATTCAAGGGTGTGAATTTGCGCGCGGATTCCAAGGCATCAGGAAGGTGGGACACGAACCACGGCGGGGAATACTTCGGTGCGGGCACCGGCGGCGCGATCACGGGACGTGGCGCGGATCTCCTGATCATTGATGATCCTCATTCAGAGCAGAACATCACGGACAGCGCTTTTGAGAACGCCTTTGAGTGGTACATGTCAGGACCGAGACAGAGACTGCAGCCAGGGGGCGCGATTGTCATCATCATGACGAGGTGGAGCGAGCGCGATCTGACGGCGCGCCTGATGCGACAGCAGGCCGAAGTGAAGGCGGATCAGTGGGAGGTGATTGAGTTTCCCGCACTGCTTCCGAGCGGAAAACCGATCTGGCCTGAATACTGGAAACAAGAGGAACTCGAAAAAATAAAAGCCAACCTGCCCGTCATGTCCTGGGAGGCGCAGTATCAGCAGAACCCGACGAGTGAGGAGGGCGCGATCATCAAGCGCGAATGGTGGAAGAAATGGACGAAGGAAAAAATTCCCGAACTCATTCACGTCATCCAGAGCTACGACACGGCGTATTCCAAGAAGGATTCCGCCGACTTCAGCGCCATATCGACGTGGGGCATTTTCCAAACCGCCGACTACAAGGACAACATTATTTTGCTCGACTGCCAAAAGGATCGTTGGGAGTTTCCGCAACTGAAAAGAATCGCGTTCGAGCAGTACAAGTATTGGGACCCCGACACCATCGTCGTCGAGGCGAAGGCGAGCGGGATGCCCCTCATTCAGGAGTTGCGGCAGAAGGGAATTCCCGTGATGAGCTATTCGCCGTCCAAGGGTCACGACAAGATGACGCGCGTCAACTCCATCGCCCCCGTGTTCGAGAGCGGAATGGTGTGGGCGCCCGACAAGAAATTCTCCGAGGAAATGATTGAAGAGTGCGCGGCTTTCCCTTATGGTGAGCACGATGATTTGGTGGATAGTATGACGCAGGCGATTATGCGCTACCGTCAAGGAAATTTTGTATCACTGAAGGATGACTATGAAGACCCCGTACCCGAATATACACAAGCGCAAGAGTATTACTGATGGCTGTTTACGCAGGTAAAACCAAACTTCCCAAGGGGGATATTTTTGATATGCTTGAAGGTGGCAGGCATATAGGTCCACCTCGTATTTTTTCAGGAGGATTTGACGCGCCCGCGGGACTAGGGATAGCTTACCTCATAGAAAAGTATGGGATTGATGTCATTAAGGACTTATTTAAAAAAGAAACAGGCGAAGAATTAATTCTTCCCGAATCCGTGATCGCGGACACCGATCTCTCGGGCGTGGTTGTCCAATCCAAGAAGGATGATGATGACGAAGTCATTGATGTCCAGGAGGAGGATCTGGAAGTGATGCCACGGACGGACGTGTCCACGGAACCGCCTGAAGATCCTAAAAAACCTGATCCAGACTTAATATTGGAAGGGGCGGAGACAGTGGCGAGGAAACTCGCCGAGGAAGGGACTGAAAAACTTATTAATAAAACCATAGATAAACTGGGAGAAAAATATCAACAGTTGGAGGAAAAGAAAAAACAAGTTCCAAGCGATCCCGATGAACGGGAAAAATTCTATAAAGAGAATGTTGGCAATGTCCAACGGGGCGCGCCAGAAGAAGCAATGCTGAAGGCGACTATGTTCCATTCGGGGGCGCTCTCTGAAACATTAGAGCACATAGGGGATCTGACACACCGAATAACGGAATTTCCTTTTGTCTTTGGAACAACAAAAGAAAAAGTGAGAAAAATGATAAAGGCTCTTGATAGGAGTCGGGAAGTGTGGGGAATGGATATGATGAGTTTCCTCGATGAGCACGAACAAAATATAAAAAATAATCTTAAATATACTAGGAAATTTGAGGGAGATAGGGGTTTATCGGAAGAGGAATACAGAACAAAGCTTAATAATCTTTTAGACAACTATGTAGCCCAGCACGAGAAAATTCCGACCTACAATGAGTTGCAAGAGCACGCCAAACAGGCGGCTATTGCGATGGGCAACTTGGATGTTGACACGGCTCTTCAGCATTTGCGTTTCATTCAAAAGGAAATTGACAAGGGGAAGGAGTCCTTTGAAAAAAAAGCACAGGAATTTTTTATGGATGACGTCGTCGACACAAAAAGTTTTCTAGCGAAGGACAAGAATACCATTCAATACATTGAAGCACTCAACCCGAATAAAATTTTCGGTGAAGTGGATTTGCGCACCATCGACTATTCCAAAAAGAAAGCACCTGTTATTGACTATGAATTTAATCAGAAAACGGTGGACACGGTCGGCGCCAAATCGATCGCGTCCCTTGACAGCCAAGTCAATGTTGATTTACAGGATGTCATTAACCGTCACGGCTTTAAGATGCCCGATGTCAATTTGCTCAATGATGCCTTAAAAGGCAATGCCGATGAACGCTATTGGTGGCAAAAGAGCAGTCAGTGGTTGGATAATTTTCTTGAGGGGCATACCAAGGAAGACAAGGATATGTTCTTCAACATTCTCTCGGTTACCTCGGGCGGTGAAACTCCCAAGGAAAATTTACGATTGGCGATGGGAATCTTCTCGGACTATCTTCTAGGGCAACCGACGCGCATGGGACTAAAAATGCAAGCTAGTTTAAACCAATTCTTTTTAAATCCAGAAAACACGGTGAACACACCCAAGTTCGGAAACTATTCCGATACGTTTAAGTATTTTGCGGGGATCACGGAACGCGCTCCGAACACCGTTAACGATCAATGGGTGGCAACGATCTTCGGGGTGGATCCGCAAGTACTCGCGGCGCAGCCCGAGCTCTACGCCTTGATGACAAAGGCGCAAGCCGATTTGACGGCGGAAGTGAACAAGACGCTTCCCGAAGGACAAGAGTTGCAACCATTTGAATTGGAGTCTTTATTGTGGTCGAAGATCCGACCGAAAGGATCGACGAACTTCGCACAGGTGGGTCCTGAATTGATTAAGCAACTCCAAGAAGAGGGAATGATTTTTAAGGACGGCAAGCTGAATATGGAGGAACTGATGCAACCTTCCTTCGTGGAGAAGTTGCAGAAAACGGTTATCCCCTATCAAGAAGCCTATAAAGCTACCATTGAGGTGGGGAGCTTTAACACCGAGGTGGGAAAAAAGATTAAGCAACTTCTTGATTACTTTCCCGAAGACAAGAAGCTCCACAATGACATTAACAAGATTAACAAATCCATTATCAGGAAATTAATTTTAAAGCAGGATAAAAAACCCTCCTTTATTGAAAATCTCGTCTCTTTAGTGAAGAACAAAAAAACAGATGTTTCTCGTATTCAAATGGGATATGGAACTTTTGAAGGGGACGCCAGCGTCAATATGATTATTCCATTAATCGACACCGATGAAAAAGAGAGAAATTGGATTATTTCGTTTTTGGGAAAAAACCTTACTCAATCCTCAGTGGCGGCTAGTAATTTCAAGACGTTCACGGGTGAAATACCTGACAACCATAAAAACGGAATGACGGCGTGGATCTTTGCCAAAACACGCATTGATGAAAATAAGTTGAAGCAATTAAGTGCTGAAACAGGGTATGGTTTCAATATTAGACCTGTAGCGGGGGGATTTATAGCCGAAATTCTGTCCTTTGATGGTCTTCCTGATAAGGTGAAATTGGAACAAGGGTTAGATAAAGTATTTGGAAAAGAGCTTGATTTCGTGTATAACAAGGCTACTTGGGGTTCTAATTTTGTAGAAGCCGATGGTTATAAGGAGAATTTAGATGAGTTTGAGAGAAGTATCAGCGAAAGAATGGAAAAAGATGGGACTACCAGCTTCAACCTCGACTATTTCATTCGGCTTGTCGAAATTGCGCAAGCCGCCGACAAAGAAAGAGACGAGCGATGGCAAAAAGAAATCCTTGATTCAAAAAAAATCATAAATCTTTTAACGAAAAAAAATATTACATTAAAACGCAGAGGTGGTATGATAGAAATACCGCACTTCCATTATGGTGGATTTGTTGATGTGAATAGGTTATAAAAAAGTATGCCGAAAGACAACATAGACAAGAAACTTAATTCTGTCGTAGGCGACGTCATTGAAGAGGCGATAGACACGGAACAACCCGTTGATGTTGAGATTGTTTCAGAGACAGTCGAGATCGACGAAGCGCCACTCGAGGACGATGACTTCTACAAGAATTTAGCGGAGGACATGGACGATACCGAATTGGGAAGACTGTCATCCGACTTGTTGGCGGAATTCCAAAACGACAAGTCCTCGCGCGATGAATGGGAGCATACCTATACGCAAGGCTTGAACCTTCTCGGTTTCAAGTACGTGGATCGCACCCGTCCCTTCCAGGGGGCAAGCGGTGTCACCCACCCGCTCTTGGCGGAAGCCGTTACACAATTCAGCTCAACAGCCTACAAGGAACTCATGCCCGCAGACGGGCCGGTCCGTACGCGTGTCGTGGGCGAGGAAACGCCCGAGATTTATCAGCAGTCGCAGCGCGTGAAGGAATTCATGAACTATCAAATTACAACAGTGATGGAGGAGTACACTCCAGAACTCGATCAGATGCTTTTTTATTTGCCGCTCTCAGGATCGACATTTAAAAAAGTCTACTACGATGCGGAGCTAGGGCGCGCGGTATCTAAATTTGTTCCCGCCGAAGATCTCGTGGTGCCCTATACCGCGACCGATTTGGAGTCATGCGAACGCATTACCCATATCGTCAAGCTAACAGACAATGACGTACGCAAGAAACAGGTGAGCGGATTTTACCGCGACGTGGATCTTGTGCCGTATCAACCCAACACCCCAACCTACTCCACCGCCAATGTGACGGATAAGATCCATCAGTTGGAGGGGGTGCAGGCGACGGGGGAAAGTCTGGTTCGAGAATTATTGGAGTTCCATGTTGCCTTGGACTTGGTCGGCTATGAGGACACACAGGAGGACAAGAAGACGGGAATTAAACTGCCCTACCTTGTCACCGTGGACGAACAGTCGGGAACCGTTCTTGCGATCAGACGAAACTATGATGAGGACGATGAGCTCTTCAAAAAGAAACAATATTTTGTTCATTTTAAATTTCTCCCAGGACTTGGATTTTATGGCTTTGGATTAATTCACTTGATCGGCGGATTGTCACGCACCGCGACAACGGCGCTGAGGCAACTGCTTGATGCGGGAACCCTATCGAATTTGCCAGCGGGCTTCAAGGCGCGCGGTCTACGGATCAAGGATGATGACACTCCGTTACAGCCAGGGGAATTCAGGGACGTTGACGCTCCAAGTGGGGAAATTAGGGCGGGCTTACTGCCTCTTCCATACAAGGAACCATCCCAAACATTATTCGCTCTTCTAGGATTTGTCGTGCAAGCGGGACAACGCTTTGCGCAAATTGCGGATATGCAAGTCGGGGACGCCAATCAACAAGCTCCCGTGGGAACCACAATTGCCTTATTGGAACGTGGTTCACGAATTATGAGTTCCATCCACAAGAGAATGTACTATTCAATGAAAAAAGAATTTGAACTTCTCGCTAATGTTATTTCTATCTATCTTCCTCCCGAATACCCTTATATGATAGTGGGAGGGGATCGTTCCATCAAACAAGAGGATTTTGACGACCGTGTGGATATTATCCCCGTCGCTAATCCTGATATTTTCTCCATGGCGCAACGCATCCAATTGGCTCAAACTCAGTTGCAGCTAGCAACAAGTGCACCACAGATGCACAATATGCGGGAAGCCTATAGACGAATGTACGAGGCGCTTGGAGTAAAAGATATCGACAAGATTATGAAGGAGGATCACTGCAAGCCATTGAGCCCGACACAGGAACATCAAAAATTATTGGAAAGCGATTCCATTCAGGCATACGAAGGACAAAATCATGACGCGCATATTCAGGCGCATTTACTTTTTGGAACATCTCCCGTTTTGGAGATGATGCCGCAAATCGCCATTGACTTGAACAAGCATATTCAGGAACACGTCACCTTGAAGGCGGAGGAAGCCGTCGCCATGCAATTGGAACAAGCGGAAGCGCAAATGGGTCAATCGGCGGAAGGGGACGTGGAACCAATGGTGCAGTCACAGATTGCGGTCTTGGAAGCGCAGTTCATGGCGGAAGTGAAACAGCAGCAAGCGCAGTTAAGCGGAGAAGGTCAGCCTGATCCTGTCATTCAACTCAAGCAGCAAGAATTACAGCAACGTGCTTTGCGTGATCAAGCGGACAAGGAATATGACTTTGGAAAACTGAACTTGGATCAACAGAAACTTGAACAAAAAGATAAAATTGATAACGAGAAAATACAGTCACAGGAAGATATTGCCCAACTGCGCGCGAATGTTAATTTGAAAAAAATGAACATGGCTCGCACGAACATGAGAGTAAGGGATGCCTTTAAAGACAGGGAAAAGTAAGAAGACTGTTTCTTCCAACATTCGGGAATTGAAAACATCAGCGCCAAGTAAGTCTCGACAAAAAGGCATTAATACACTAGCATCACGACGAGGTATAAGTAAGAAACAAGCAAAGCATAAGCAAGCAATTGCTATTGCATTAAACAAGGCAAGGAAAACATGATGGAAGAAGCACAACAAGCATTTGAGAGTTATCTCAAGGTTCTTGACAAATGCATTGGAGAGAGTGTTGCAAACGCTCCCCAAGCCTTGATTTTTGCCGAAGCCTTGATTGCTAAAGCTAATGAAATCATAATCAAACATCATGAAACTGTACATAACATCGAAGATGTATTAGTACAGTTTAATGAAAAACCACCAACTTTACATTAGGAGAGAAGATGGCGACTAATTATAAAAAGATAGTAACAAAAGTTGTTCCTGAAACACCAACGTTTCGCGCTCAAAAGAACAAGAGAACTGCGTTGGGACAATACAACGTTGTTGTGGATGGTCCCGTAGTGATAGATAATTTGGGGAAAGGCCCCAAAGGACAACGAAGCAAGGCACAAATTAAGAAGATTCCTTTTAAAGGCACTTTTTAAATTTTATCGTGTCAATGTAAAAATTGCGCGCATGATGAAAAAAATAGTTGAATTTGAATTTGAGTTCAGCTTAACTACCAATTAATTTAACGAAGGAGGTTCTATGAAACTCATAAAAGATCTTTGGGCTCACCTGAAGGAATGGAGCGACTGGGGTATGCGTGACTGGATTAAGGCCGGAATCGTGACCGTGGTGGTTTTGTTCATCTTATACAAGATGACTTCAGGAGGAGCTTAATCCCATGTGGGGACTATTACTCAAACCCTTACTCGGCGTCGCCGGCGACGCCGTTAAGGGCATAATTCAAACAAAGAAAGCGAAGGCCAAGCAGAAACTGACGGAGATCAACGCGATCACCGCCTTGAAGGAGAAGCAGATCGCCGGTGAAGTCTCGTGGGAGGCTTCAGCCGTTGATCAGATGAAGGGGTCGTGGAAAGATGAATTCTGGACTTTGATTTTTGGGGGAATTTTAGTTGGGTGTTTTCTGCCTTGGACTCAAATGTACGTTAAAGAGGGATTTATTTTTCTTGAAGAAAATACACCATCGTGGTTTGCTACCTGTTTGTATATATGCATTGGTAGTTCTTTTGGGTATAGATTTGGTAAAGCAGGTCTTGCACATATGAAAAATAAAAAATGATTAAGCCAG
>Ga0208156_1000896_pt1 | contig 10205 bp, 7 predicted proteins | sample 1_EtaG_FD_184073 | JGI IMG/M metagenome (GOLD analysis project Ga0208156, IMG submission 184073) | Marine viral communities from the Subarctic Pacific Ocean - 1_ETSP_OMZ_AT15124 metaG (SPAdes) (version 2) | ecosystem: Environmental > Aquatic > Marine > Oceanic | place: Pacific Ocean | collected...
TTCTGATTAATTCCAGTTAGGAATATAACATCAGTATCACCACTTGAACCTTGTCCACTTGTTACAGATTTGGTAAGGTTTCTATCTTTCCAATCTGTACTGTATGCGGACACTTTAACTGCTCCAAGACCTGACGAATAACTTACACCAGCTTCTGAACTGATGAACTTTTCGTTTGCTGGGTCTGAAGCAACCGTTCCATCAAAATAAATCACATTATCCATAATGGGCGGTTTTTCTACTATACCAAAATTACCGAAAACACTAATGCCATCAGTAATATCATACATTGCTCCACCTTTGAACTGTGTAGTAATAATAGCGTCAGCTTCTATTACTTCATCAGCAACTGTGAAATGGTCTTGGTAAGTATAAGCAATGCTTGATACTCCACCCATACCATATGCTGAAAGTGGACCTGAAGCGTAAGCTCCTTGTACAAATCCACCTAACCAATCAACAGTAGTTTCATTGTGATAAGCGATAATATCACCTAACTCAACTCTTTTACCATCGGGAGAATTATCATCTGCGTAATCCACATAATAATCACCACCAAGTAAATCACGAACTTCACGTGCGTGTTCTATACCTGCTGTTCTCCAATCTAAACCAAATTGTAATTTAAGTGCATCACTCAAATCATAGTTAAGTTTAGAAATAAGACCAATCGTGCTTTGACGATTGATACTATTACGAAGAATACCAACTGATTGGTTATTACCTTCACCGTGCGTTCTGACGAGAGCTGATTTATCTACATAAACCGTGTCTGCATCACCTGAGTTATATGCTACAAGTGTATTCCAATCGCGTGTCCAGGGACCACGACCATAATAGAACTTGTAATCATCATCACCCAAGTTACCATCTGCATCAAGTGTCGGTATTTTACCATAAGTACCTGTTCCACCACCTGAACCACCACTCCAATACAAGACTGAACTCAACCTTGTTTTGTCGTTGATAGTTAAATAATGGTTAAGGTTTACTAATGGTTTATGAAAGTAGTTTTCTCTTTCATTTAAGAAGTTAGGATCGTGTCTGTCTACCGTTTTAGCACCATACATATACCAATATTGTTTACCAGTATAATCTGAACTAATTGGTGACCAATTCTGATTAAAGAATCGTCCAACATCTACGAACTTACCTTCACCATCTTCTGTACCAAGTGCGGTTTGATCATATCCATCTACATTTAGTGAGTCATAATCACCAAAACTCTCAGCAAAATCGGCATCATAAGCACCGAGATTCTGTTTGTATAGATTCTGACCATGACGTTGTGGGGCACCGATTGCGTATAATTCGAATCGGTTCTTACTATCCAATGCGTAACTTGCACCGAAATAATATGCCCAAGCGTCTGTCCATGTCTTGTCTATGACACCATCACCTGTTTTTCTTACAATAGCACCACTCAAGGCGAGTTTATCACCAATAAGACCACTATTGTAATTCAGAGTAGTTTTTAGAAAACCACCTGCACCACTTTCTTGCTTGAACTTACCACCCTTTTCGTGAGTGGCAGGATCTGTTATGATATTCATAGTTCCACCAATAGAAGGTGTTGCCAAGTTGACTGCGGACAATCCACGTTGGATCTGGATAGAGTGTGAAGCGTCTGCTACACCATCCCAGTTAGACCAATAGACCCAACCGTTCTCCATATCATTCTGTGGGACTCCGTTAATCATCACGGCTACATTCCGCTGATTGAAACCACGAACATTGATACGAGCATCACCCGCACCACCACCTTGTTGCGTAGCATATACTGATGGTGTTAAGTTAAGAGACATTGGTAAGTCTTGCGAACCAAGACGAAACTCAAGTTCTTCCTTTACTACCGTTGTATGTGCAACAGGTGTTTTTTCGCCTGCACGAGAAGCTAAAACTTCTAATGCTGACATCTCGACTGCGGAAACCGCTAAACTAAAGTCGAGTGTTACATCACCACTAACATCTACTGATGCAGTGGATGATTGATATCCAATAACAGAAGCTGTAACTGTATAAGAACCTTCTCCAATCGAAATCGAATAAGTACCATCTTCTAAAGAAGCGGCACCTAAATCAGTTCCTTCTACAACTACATTGGCTCCAGCCAAGGGACTACCTGACTCATCAGCAACTGTACCACTAACACTTTGTCCATAAATGAACATAGGCATTAGAAATGTTGCTACTAACGAGATTAAGTTACGTTTATTATTCATAAAACGTCTCCTTATTTTGTTATTGTTAGGACGCATTTTTTTACAGGTGCGTCAACTGCCTGCCTTGTGGTATGTGAATTCTTGTCATGCTTCTGGTATATCACAAACATCGTTATTACAAAACTTATCTACTTCGGCTTGTTCACCTTCAACGCCAACAAAACTCAAGTATCCAAGTTTTTTAACTTGTTTACTATACTCTTTTTCTGTAATTCCTTCATATGGCATTTGCTTATAAACACCACCATTTGCTCTCGGTAGTAATGATATACCTTTTAATTTATATTGAAAATAATTTAAAACGTGTGGTAGTTCAGCTGATTCAGTATCAGGGTCAAATGTGGCTGTACAACTAACTTGGTTGTCTGCCCAATGTCGTTGTAAGAACGCGGCTAAACTGAATTGTTCCCAAATCGAAAGTTCAGCCGCTGTCCTTATACCCTCTCCTGCATCTACCGGCACCTCTACCACCATTGTAGAATCTTCTGAACCAAAGGCTGGTTCTATTTTGTAACCTGCTTTCTTTAGTGGTTCTATTAGTTCTGAATGTTTTGACAACCTCATCCGTCTTATGTAGAATCTTGACTCTGGATAGTGCATTCCTGGAGTTGCTCCTACTAAAAGTGAAACCGTACCACTTGGTTTTACTGAAGTCGTTTTTATCGACTTCGGTATGGCAAACCAATCAGAATACATACAATCCCATTTTTGAATAGTATCATATCCATCTTCTAACCATTTTCTTAATTCTTCCATTCCGTGTTTTGTAATAAACTGTGCAACCCCACTTACACTACAACCAATCCGTCTGTTTCTTAACATAACTCTGTTAGTATCACTCCAATGAGTTTTACCAAGTGTTACGGTTTTAGCATACAGATAGGCATATTTAAGTGTCCTTTGATAATCCTCTAATGATTCGTGATTGTTTGGAAATGTTTCTACAAGACAACAAAGCTCGTAGCTTTCAAGTGATTGTTCGAGGCAAGGATTTCCACCTGCAACTCTATGGTCTTTCTTATCTGTTCCATTTTTCATACGAGAATAATTTCTCATATTCTCTAACCATGCAAAACCTGGTTCACCATTACCATTTATTCTCTTACATACTTCAGTATAATCCATACCAAGTTCTGCGTATATTGAATTGTTGGAAGTCCAACCATATGTTTCTCTGTGTTTATTTACTTTATAATTTTTTAAATCTAAATATTCCTCATCATGTGGATCTCCAAATACTATTTCTGCAGTTCGTCTTACATTACCTGCTACAACACACTTACCAATCAAATTCATAACATCTACAATAGTAGTAATTGTAATTGGTTCACCTACATTTCTATTTAATACTTTTCTAATTTCCCCAAGAACTTCTTTTAGTGGTTCATGACCACTTGATACACCACCAAATCCCTTTATTGATGCCCCCTCTGGTCTAATTTTTGAATAATCAAATTGAACTTCTGCTGCTCCGTGAAAATAACTTTCTAATAATAATTTTAATGATTCTACCCAACCTTCTCGTGTATCTGGTATCACATATTCTTCTATACCCCTATTTGGATTAGGTAATTTAATCATAACCTCGCCTGCACCTTTTGTATCAAAACCAACTCCTACACCTAACATTGATGCGTCCATTAAGAAACAGAATGGTTTTGAGTAATCGTCCTTTAAGGTAGAAGTTGATACGAATGCGCAGTTATTAAGAGCTGCATATAATCCCCTTTCTTCTGTTATGGATGTTCCCATTGCCCAAAGACCACGGCCAGGAGGTAAAAACTTCATATTAAACATTCGATCATACATTTCTTGGGCTGAGTTTTGTGCCTGCCAAGGATTCCAACCTAATTGATGTTGTTCAATCCAATTTTTTTGCATTGAATATGTTCCCTCTATAACCCGTTTAATTGTTTCCCACCAACGTTCATTTTTACCATTCTCTTTGATACGAGAATAAGTTCTCATATAAACCAATTCACCTAATCCATTAAAACCAAACGGTGGTTTTTTTCTTTTGTATTTATTAACAAAATTTTCTGACAACTTAAACTTTTCCATATAAACTTTTCTCCTTTTGTCGCATCCTAATTTTCATAAAACTATATCTTACACCTTTCATAAATATAATATATATAACATTCCTATTCAAAACCATCCACATCCTTTTGAAATTCTTGATGTTTTTGTGATAATTGCTTTCGTAGATACTCTTGACTATTATCCATCTTCCCCTGCACCTCGCGACCACTCTGGGTTGTTGATTCATAAATCTGAATCTTACCAATATTTGTATTCATACTTGCTGGAAAGGTTACTCCATCTATACCAAATCGATTCTTTATAACGTGAAACCTACTTGTATTTGCAATCTTATCTTCAACCTTTCTACTAACTGATACTACGAAATCTGCTATCATTACTTTACTATATGCTTCTGCAACTTTAGTTGCATCAATAATTTCTTCCTCTAATGAACTTCTGTTTGCCTGAGAGGCTGTCCATATTGGAACTTCATATTCTCCTGCTAATCCTCGTAAATCTTCATAAATATTTTCTAAAATATGCCTTTTTTCTGTACCTACACCTCTCAAAATATCTGCATAATCAACAATAACAATATCTGGCTCTATCTGTTGTAATTCTATTGTTTTTAAATGTGCTGACAAAGTTTGAACTGAAGCAGATTTCGTTGGAAAATATTTAATGAGAAGTTTTCCTTTCATTGCTTCAACTTTCTTTTGAACTTCATCTTTATAAAATTTTATATTAGCCGTTGGTGTACCACTAATAATTGAATCATATCTCAATCCAACATACTCTTGATTCAACTCTAATGTATAATGAACAATTGTTAATCCTTTTTTTAATGCATTAGCAGCTATAGCCTGTAAACACCAAGTCTTACCAATACCAGCAGGTGCTACAACAACACCCAATTCACCTTTACCCAATCCACCATCCATTATATCATTTATAGAATCCCACGGAGTAACTACTGTATTCCTAACACTTTTAAGTAACCTATCTTCAATTCCCGTAGTATAATCATGACCTAAATCTCTCTCTGCTCCAGCTTTAAGTGCATCATCTATAAGTTTTTTAATACCATCATAATCTCTATTTTGTAATAAGTCTACTGACTGTACTATAGCACTTTTAAGAACTTGATTTTTACAAAAATCTATAGTTTGTGATTTGATAAATTCCAAATCCGTAGCATTAATATTTCTCCAAGCATTTCCTAAATTTTCTATAACTGAAACTTTTAAAACACCATCATCAATACCATCTATTTTAACTTTCATTACTTCAAGAGTAATAGACCTCTTATATTTTAAATAATATCCTATAATAGTTCCAACTAACCACTTATTTGCATCAGATTCAAAATAACTACTCTCAATAATATCATGAATAGTTTGTAAAAATATTTTATCTTCCAATAAAGATGATATTACTTTTATTTGAAATTGTTGCCCAAAGCGTGTTAATTTAGAATCATTCGCCATATAATTTTTTTCTTTTTTCTTCTTTAATTTTTTCTACACGTTTTAATTTATATCTATCTCTAGCTTCTTTTTTTAATTGCTCACTATTACGTTCATAATATTCCATCTGCCATTTTCGTTGAGCTTCACGCTTTTCCTTTTTTGTAAAATATTTACGTTTTCTTCCCATAAGACTTTTCTGCCATATTATTTAATTTATTAAACGAAGTGGCTAACCAACTATTTAAATTTGGTAACGTTGAATATAACTTATCATCCATAAACATTGTTTGAAATTTATGCTTAACTAACTTAGAAATTGGTTTATTAACTGTATCAAGTATTTTTAACTTTTGATGCTGTGAAATATCTACATCATTAAGTTGCATTAACTTATAATTTAAAAGTATTTTTTTCTTATTATCAAGTATAATATCATTAACTCTTTTGTTATGAATATTATTACTATCGTTAGATTTAGCTGCCTGTAATATATCCTCTATACTTATATATTGATTTTCATCATTTATATAAGGGAAATTTTTCAATAAAGTCTTTTTTCCTATACCATTAATTCCAGATATATTATCTGATTTATCACCTTCAAAAATCCTTGTAAGTAAATAATTCTTAGAAGGAACTTCAAAATCTTCTAACACTTCTTTAGTATCATAGAATTTTTTCTTAGTAGGACTCCAAACAGAAATTCGATTATCTACTAACTGAATAAAATCCTTGTCCGTAGACATAATAATAATATCACTTTTAGGTAATACAGTTGTTGAAATATAAGCTATAGTATCATCAGCCTCTATATTATCTATTGATAGTATAGTTATAGGAAGTTGTTCAAGATATTCAACAGAACGTTGAACCTGCATAAACATTGATTTTCGTTCATCATCTACTGAAGAAAAATCATTAGCTCTATTAAGACGAATCTTTGACTTACGCTTCTTTTTATATTCTGGATATAATTTACGGCGGCGGACAGACCCGCCTTTACCATCAAATACAACTATGCATCGGGTGGGATTGAGCATTTTAATTGCATAACCGACCGATTTCAGAAAACCAACTATTCCCCCAACGTGAATCCCATCATCATTGAGAGTTGGTATAACACTAAATACTCTAATGAAAGTATTTAAGCCATCTATTATCAGTACTTTATCATCAGGCTTACCTGAATCTATCTCGCCGCCGTGTTTTCGTATCTCATTTAATATAGATATATATCTATCATTGTCCATCTGATTCTTCTGCTACAGTTACATCATCTATACCAAAGTTTTTATCGTATTTAAGAATCACTTTACCACAAATTAAGTTATAACAATATTCTTTAAATTCAGGGTCTTGTAATTGCTCTGACCAATCTTTAGATTGGAATTTTAATTCCTCTCCATTTTGATTTGTCATAGTATACCAAGCACCACCTTGTTTTAACAATTTATGATCTTTTAATACCTGTAGCCAACTACCATCATCATCAATACCACTTTCAAAGTATAAATTAAAATCGGCATGCCTCATGGGAGGACCTAGTCTATTTTTAATGACTTGAGCTCTCATTTTCATGCCGATTGTATTAGTCTTTTTATCTTTGATTTGTCCAACATTTTTCAATCTGATACGTGTTGAAGCGTGGAATGGTAATGCTTTTCCACCACTTGTAGTCCACGGGTCTCCGAACATTACTCCGAGTTTTTGTCTGAGTTGATTAGTGAATACTAAAGCTATCTTCTGTCTACCAATCATTTGAGTAATCTTTCTCATCGCTTTTGATATGATGATTGCTTTAGATGTAGCCCATCCGTCTTTTTCAAAATCAGCCTCTAACTCTACTTTAGTAGTAGCTGCTGCTAAAGAATCAACCAAGATTGTTACTAATCTATCTTTATCTGATTCACGAATCTTTACAACAATTTTTTCAATGGCTTCGAAAATATCTTCTATTGTTTCTAAATGTAAATATAACATATTACTTACATCTATTCCAATAGCTTCAAGAAATTCTCTACTCACGGAAGTCTCAGTATCCATATAAACTGCTACTCCACCTTTTCTTTGTGTTTCCGCAAGAATGTGAGCACCAATTAAAGATTTACCACTCGATTCTAAACCATTAATTTCTGTGATTCTTCCTACTGCAATACCACCATTAGGTTTATTCGAAATTGCTAAATTTAATAGAGTTGATCCCGTTGAAACAAAATCCTTTATATCTGTAGGAGTTGTATCAGAACCGTCTAAAAAATAAGCAACTTTGGTATCTTTAAACTGTTTGTTAAGATTATCAGCTAAAGAACTTGCCAATTCATCTTTTACAGACATTTAAATTCTCCTCTTTAACTATTAAAGAGGTCATCAAATGCCGCAGATGCATCAGAAGTAGTTGTGCTACTTTGTAATGTTGAAACTGGAGAAGACTTTTCAGAACTCTTTGGTTTTTCGGTTTCCTCTGTATCATCATCGGAAGGATTTAACCATTTTTGTAAAACTTCTGCTAATTCATCATAAGTTTGTTCGTTATAAATTTCACGAATATCCTTTTGTGAATTTAACAAAGTTTCAAGTTCCTTTGCATCTTCTGTTATTTGTGTTTGATTAGGTTTTACTCTAATAGTAGTCTTAGGAAACGAAGCGCCGATTTCTTCAGCTGTTTTAAATTCGACTCCAACATCTCTACCATTTACAGGATCTGTAATATCACCATAATCTGGATCTGCAATAACTGAAAGAAGTTCCTGGTAAACTGTTTTACCAAATCCCCAGAATTTTACTCCTTCTTTTTCTTCACCACGAACAATTACAGGTGTAAAAGTTCTCATTTTTGCCTCTAACTTTTTACCTAATTTCCAATCATCTCTATTACCAGATGACTTTAGTTTATCAGCAAATTCTTCAATTGGATCTGGACGACCAAAACTGATTGGTGATAAGTAACTCTTACCGCCAATATCATAATGAAAAAATAGTTCAATAAACGGTGTTTGCTTATTGAATTTATAAGGTACTATTCTAATTAAGGTTTTGCCTGGTTGAGGTTTCCAAAGATTTGAAGTACGAGTATTCGTAGTTTGAAGTTGAGTTAATCTTTTCTTGATTGCGTTAATATCCATTTGATATCTCCTTATTATTTATTATTTATTTAGTATTTTTCAATGATTACCTAGTGTAACCATTTACAGTAATATATATCAAGAAGTATGCTTAAATACCACGGTATTTTCATAACAATTCACACAAAAAATCTTACTACCTTTGGAGTACCAATCACAATAATAACCTTCATTCCGATGAACTGTTTGATAAACTTCTCTATTACAATCTGAGCAAAATCTTTTAGGTTTTTCACTCACTTTTAAATGTTCTCCCATTTTATCCGCATCCTTTAATATATAAAAAAAAGTGGCCCGTTATTTTCAAGTCTGTTAATTTGGTGGAAACTGAAAATTATTGAGCCACTTTTAAAACTTTTGCCCGCCGCCGTCCCTCTTTAGATACCATCCGATACACTAAACTTTTAGGTGTTTTACACCAACAGTCTTTTTGGTACTGTCAAACCTCGTCTCTGTTTAGTGTATTATACTTATGTCATCGGTTATCCTCCGAGTTTTGAAATTTTGGGGGTGTGGAAAAGCCATTCCACATTGAATCACTCTGATTTTTGCCTTCACACTTTGTTTCCGAAAGTTACTACGATTCTCTCTCAATGCTATTAACATCGTTGAGGCGAATACAACTTCTAAACAAATGCCTTAACCCTCAAAGATTGGTTTATTCGGCCAGTTTACGGGGAGACTTCCTTTCGGGTACTCCCAGTGAAGCGAAAAAGTAGGCTACTTTTTCAAGTAAGTGTTGACTCAAACTCCCTCATAGATTGTCATCCAGTATTACCAACATTTAGGTGAATACTCTTCTACCACAAGAAGAATCGGGATACATTACAAGCCCTTATCGAAACCTGTTATTCAGTCAACCCCACATCAACATGCCTGCTGATGCGTCCCATTTCAAATTTTCAAAAAACACAACCATATATACTATGGTCTGATACTATATATATAAGTCTAATTTCCCAAAATACTGGTTTATTTTATTTAAATTACAGTTGTTCTATCCCACGTATTAACATCAATAATAGTATAAATCCTTGTAGGAATAATGTTAATACCTTCTTCATTTGTAAGTAATAGTGAATTATGATAATTTTCCCAAGGTACGGGAAAAGTTTTATCTAAAACCCCTTTATTCTCTTTCCGAATTATTTCGTTAAGAGCATTAATAGTATATAAAGTATTAGTCTGTTTCTTTCTATGTAACGAAATTGTATCTCTTGCATTGTCTATATAATCATCTGTTAACTCTACATTGTATGTACATATTAATTGATGATGATCTTTTTCATTCTGAAATACATAAACTTTATCAAACAAAATATCATTACATTCTATAATTAAATCTATTATATCATATAGTCTATTTC